>JRYH01002690.1_pt1 | contig 97435 bp, 98 predicted proteins | sample 235351 | NCBI WGS metagenome assembly JRYH01 (sample SAMN03074221, study PRJNA261480) | activated sludge metagenome | biome: Wastewater Treatment Plant; feature: Wastewater; material: Activated sludge; isolation source: activated biomass of a wastewater treatment plant treating wastewater... ... | reverse complement strand
GCGCCCGAACAGCAGATGTGATGATAGAGGCAGACCACCTCGCGCGTGCTCGACATCACCAGATGCAGATCATGCGAAACCATCAGGATGCTGATATCCCGCTCCTCATAAATCCGCTCAATCAGGCGGTAGAAGCCAAGCTGGCCGGTCACGTCGAGGTTCTGCGCGGGCTCATCGAGCACCAGCAGCGCCGGATTGTCGAGCAGCGCCCGGGCGAGCAGGACCCGCTGCAACTCGCCGCCCGAAAGAACATGCAGCGGCTGATCGAGATAGTCGGTGATGGCCGTTTCCCCCGCCACCCGTTCAATCTCGGCGGCGGAGGCCCTTTTGCGCAAGGTGAGGAAGCGGCGCACCCGGATCGGAACCGTCTGATCGGCAACCAGGCGCTGCGGCACATAGCCGATTTTGAGCCCGCTGCGCCGGATAATCTTCCCCGCGGACGGCGCATAAAACCCCATCATGCATTTCAGCAGCATGGATTTTCCCGCGCCGTTCGGCCCGATAATGGTAATGAAGTCCTTCTCCCCGATGCCCAGCGAGACGTCATCAAGGATGGTCCGGCCATCCCGGCGCACGCTGATGTGCTGCGCGGCGAGTAAGTCGGCCATCCGTCAGTTGACCTTGCGGCATTGCCGGCACAGGCCGGAGATTTCAAGGGTGATCTGCTCGGCCCGGAAGTCCCGCGCCGCCGTCGTCCGCTCGATCGCCGCGACGATATCCGGATTGCAGCATTCCTCCGCCTCGCCGCAGCCGCTGCAGATCAGGAAATAGCATTCCGGGTGACGGAGCGGATGGCTGCAGCCGACAAAGGCGTTGAGACTGCTGATCTTGTGGACAAGGCCGTGTTCGGTCAGAAAATCAAGCGCGCGGTAGACCGTCGGCGGCTTTACGGCGGCCAGCCGATGATCCAGCTTCTCGAGCAGATCATAGGCTTTGACCGGCCCGTGGCTTTCCCAGACCAGTTCCAGCACCTTGCGGCGGATCTCGGTAAAGCGCACGTCCCGCGCCGCGCAGATAGCTTCCGCCTGCCGCAGCGCGTCGGCAACGCACTCGTCATGGGCGGCGCATTTATGCATGAATTTTTTCCGAAAAGGCGATTGACATGGAAACGTTATAATATAACATCCGCACCTCCGCAACACGATATTTGTTGAGCCCCGCCCATGCGCCTGATGCATATTTTTAGTGCCGCCCTGTTTTTTGCCCTCATTGCCACACCCGGCGCGCGGGCCGCTAAGACAGGCGACATCGTCGTCACGATCAAGCCGCTGCATTCGCTGGTGCAGGGCGTTATCGGCGAGACGGGCGAGGCGCGGCTGCTGGTTGCGGGCGCCGCGTCCGTGCACGGCTTTTCCCTCAAGCCCTCGCAGGTGAAAGCGCTGCAGGAGGCGCGGGCCGTCTTTTATATCGACGAGACGCTGGAGGAATTTCTGAAAAACGCGCTTCTCTCCCTGCCGGACAGCGTGCGCAAGATCCCGCTCGTCCAGGCGGACGGAATCTCATTGCTCAAAAGAAGAGCGGGCGGCGCATGGGACGATCACGATCATGCCTCCGGTCACAGCCACAATCATTCCAGCCCGAACGGCGCGCCGGGTGCATATGCCGGGTATAACCCCCACCTCTGGCTCGATCCGGAGAACGCAATCCATATAACGGAAACCGTCGCGGCGACGCTTGGCGAGATATATCCCGAGAACGCCGCGATCTACGCCGAGAATGCGGCCCGCCAGATCGCAAGGTTGAAGATACTGGATGAAGAGATTGCGGCCCGTCTTGCCGCCGTCCGGGGCATTCCCTTCGTCGTGCTGCATGACGCCTATCCGTATTTTGAAGCGCGCTACGGGCTCACCGCCGTCGGCTCTCTCACCATCGAGCCAGACGCGCCGTCCTCGGCAAGGAAGCTGGCCGACATTCGCGAAAAGCTGCGCAGCAGCGGGGCGCGCTGCCTGTTCCGCGAGCCGCAGTTCAATGACCGGCTGCTGGTGACGGCCGCGGAGGATCTGCCGGTGAAGATTGGCGTTCTCGATCCGCTCGGCGCCGATATCCCGGCCGATGAGGCGCTTTATTTCTCGCTCATGATGACACTCACGGACGGTTTTCTCGCCTGCCTTCGCAGCTGACGGGACGCCATGACGCCAGCTCAGCCCACGAGGTTCGAGACAAGCATGTAAACCCCGGTCAGGACAAAAACCAGTGCCGCCGCAATGCGGGTGAGGACGAACGGGATCATTCGCATCAGCGCCGGCCCCATAAAGACGACCGGCACATTGGCCGCCAGCATCCCGACCGTTGTGCCCATGGTCACGGCAACCGGCTGGCCGTAATTTGCGCCGAGCAGAACTGTCGCAATCTGGGTTTTGTCGCCGATTTCGGCAAAAAAGAAGAGGATCGTCGCGACAAGAAACGCGCCGTAGCCGTCAAAGCCCGTCGTCGGTGCGTCGTCCCTGTCCGGAACAAGCAGCCAGAGCCCGACCGCGATGAAGCTGCCGCCGATCACCCAGATCCCGGTCCGGCTCGCCAGGAACTGGCCGAGCCAGACGCCAATACCGGCAGAAACTCCATGATTGACGAGCGTGGCGACAAGAATTCCGGCTATCAGGCTCCAGGGACGCTGAAAACGCGTGATCAGGCAAAGGGTGAGAAGCTGGGTCTTGTCGCCGATTTCCGCAAGCGCGACCGTTACGACAGAGGTGAGAAAGGCTTCCATGACAACATTCCAGCGGGACCGACCAAACCAAAGACAAATGCCGGTCTCCCGCGAAAAGGACCGTCACTCGTCTCAGGTCTTGTCAACATCATGCGGGGCATGATGCGAAGCTGCCACGGGTCATGCGGACCCAAGTATGTTGACAGATTCTTCCACTGTATGTGGAGAGACTACTCCCCCAAGGACGGGCGGAAGCTAGCAACCGGCCGTGCCGTTGTCCACCAAAAAACGCATACCGTCAGACGCTTATAGATAATGTGCGTCGAACGGCGCCCGATTCTCGCAGCGCCTGCTTCAGCCACTCGCTAATTCGCCTTGTGGCAGGCGTCAAAAAATGTCTAAACTCGACATATCCTCGAAAAATATGAAGGAAAAGACGATGTGGCCGAACCGCAGACTGCTGGATTTGCTCGGAATTGAACTGCCGATCGTTCAGGCGCCGATGGCGGGGGCGCAGGGCGCGGCCATGACAATCGCGGTGAGCAGCGCCGGCGGCCTCGGCTCGCTCCCTTGCGCAATGCTGGATGAAGAGAAGATCCGCGCCGCCGTCAGTCTCATCCGTCAGCAGACCGGCAACCCGTTCAACATGAATTTTTTCTGCCTCCGCGGCGACCCGGCGACAGCGGCGGACGAGGCGCGCTGGAAAGACCGGCTCGCGCCCTACTATTCCGAGGCGGGCCTTGACAGCACTGCCGTCGCGCCCGCACCGCACCGGCGCAGCTTCGATGAGGGGCTTTGCGCCGTGGTCGAGGAAACCCGCCCCGAAGTCGTCAGCTTTCATTTCGGCCTGCCCGATGCGGCATTGCTCGATCGCGTCAAGGCGACAGGCGCGCATATTCTCGCCTCCGCCACCACGGTCGCCGAGGCGCGCTGGCTGGTCGAGCACGGCGCCGATGCGATTATCGCACAAGGATATGAGGCGGGCGGCCATCGCGGCATGTTCCTGACCCGCGATATCACCGCGCAGCCGGGCGTCATGGCGCTCACCCCGCAGGTTGTCGATGCGGTCGATGTCCCGGTGATCGCCGCGGGCGGCATCGCGGACGGACGGGGAATTGCCGCTGCCTTCGCGCTCGGCGCATCGGGCGTGCAGATGGGAACCGCCTATCTCTTCACACCGGAGGCGACGATCAGCGACATCCACCGCGCCGCCCTGCATAGCGCCGCGGACGATCAGACGGTTATCACCAATATTTTTTCCGGTCGGCCCGCCCGCGGGCTGATCAACCGCATTATCCGCGAAGCCGGGCCGATTGCGCCCGAAGCGCCGCCCTTTCCCGCGGCGAGCGCGGCGCTTGCCCCGCTCAAAGCCGCCGCCGAAAAGGCCGGCAGCGGCGATTTCTCCTCGCTCTGGTCGGGACAGGCGGCGGCGCTTGCGCGCGATCTTGATGCGGGCGAGCTGACCCGCGCCCTTGCTTCGGAGGCGAGCCAGCGTCTCGCCCTGCTGGCAGGAGTTTAGAGAGAAAGATTGACAACGCGCGAAATTAGCGTACATATGCCGTATTGCCGAAGCGGTCCCGAAGATGTGGGTCGCATGCGGTTCCTTGCGTGGCACCAACGTCGAATTGCTGAACGTTGCCCCGCCGAAACTTCTCCCGAGCAGCAATAAAGGAAACTTCATCGACCGTGTCGATTGACCCCCCTCTTTGCCTGCTGCCGCGAACCGCGAGAAATCTGCATCCGGCCTAACCTTTCGAAAGACAGACATATAATGACAAAATTCACAGACTTCGGTCTGAACGCTTCCCTCCTTCGCGCTATTGGCGAAGCCGGCTATGAAAACACGACGCCCATTCAGAAGCAGGCGATCCCCGCCGTTCTCGACGGCAAAGACATGATCGCCATCGCGCAGACCGGAACCGGCAAAACGGCCGCCTTTTCGCTGCCCATCATCCACCGGCTGCTGGCCGGCGAAGGCCGCCGCACGCCCCGCGGCGCACGCGCCCTGATCCTCGCCCCGACGCGCGAGCTCGCCATCCAGATCGGCGAAAATATCTCCAGCTACATCAAGCATCTGCATCTCAAGACCACACTCGTCTATGGCGGCGCGTCTGCCAATCAGCAGATCAAGTCCATGGCGGGCGGCGTTGATATTCTCATCGCCACGCCCGGCCGCCTGCTGGACCTGATGACGCAGAAGCATATCGTGCTTGATACCGCCGAATATCTCGTGCTCGACGAAGCCGATCGCATGCTGGATATGGGCTTTATCCGTGATATCCAGAAAATCATTGCGCGCCTGCCCGTCTCGCGCCAGACCCTGCTGTTCTCGGCGACGATGCCCGCATCGGTGGAGAAGCTGGCGAACAGCATCCTGCGCAATCCTGTGCGCATCGAAGTGACCCCTGCGGCGACGACCGCCGAAAAGGTCACGCAGCATGTGCTGATGGTGGCCAAGGAGCAGAAGCGCGCCCTGCTCGCGCATGTGCTCAAGGATGAAAGCCTGCGCCGCGTTCTTATTTTCACGCGGACCAAGCATGGCGCCAACAAGGTCGCGCGTCAGCTCAACGATCTCGGCGTTCACTCCGATGTCATCCACGGCAACAAATCACAGAACGCCCGGCAGAAAGCGCTCAGCAACTTCCGCGCCGGAGAGATCCGCGCGCTGGTCGCAACCGATATCGCGGCGCGCGGCATCGATGTTGACGACATCACGCATGTGATTAATTTTGAGTTGCCGAACGAGCCGGAAAGCTACGTCCACCGGATTGGCCGGACCGCCCGCGCCGGCGCACGCGGCGCCTCGCTCTCCTTCTGCGATCATGAGGAGCGGGCGTATCTTCGCGATATCGAGAAAAGCATCCGCCAGCCCGTCCCGGTGTTTACGGATCACCCCTTCCATGTCGAGGGCATGAGCGCACCGGCCGCTTCGACACAGGAAAAACCGGCAGCTGGCCGCGGCAACGGGCGAAACGGCGGCAAACCCCGTCGGCCAGAGGCCAACGCCGGCGCCCCGAGGAATGGTGACGCCGCGCGGCAAAAACCCCGCCGCCGGAGCGGGCGCGGCCGCCGGACGCAGCAGGCCGCCGCGTAAATCCGCAAGCGGCTGTCACCACAAAAGGCCTGGGTCTTCTCAGGCCTTTTTTCAAACCGGCAGCGGACTGCCGGGCCAATCTTCATTTTACAACGATATGAGACCTGATTTATGGGAGGCAAAGATGTGGAAAACAAGCATCATTTCATTGTTCGGACTTGTCGCACTCAATATTTTCAGCCTGACCTTTGCCGCCGCCGCGAGCGAAACACTGACCACGATCGTCGGAGAATCGGCGCGCTGGCTGGAGATTGATCGAAACTCGACGGTGCGGGTTAGGATCATTGACAACGTCGAAGGCGGCTGCTGGACCAATCAGGACGAGGTTAAAGCCGCTGTCGAGCGGGAGATGACCCTGAACGGGTATGAGGTGAACGACCCCTCGTCCGCAAACATCGTCATAATTCTTTCCAGTATCGGCTTCGCGCTCGACACGGATGACCTTTGCACCGTCTACTACGCATTCGATGTCTACACGCTGAGCATTGACGAAATCCAGGTCGAGAATCACAAAATCCGCAGTTTCAGTAATGCCGCGATCTGGGATGCGGGCGGGTTGTGGAGCGGACCCAAAGCCAATGCGAATAACACCCTGCGGGACGCCTATCTCGTTGTCGTTCAGAATTTTATCGCCGACATCGATGAGGTGAAAAGCGCGCTTCTCGACGCCGTCATCGAAAACGCCCCCGATGCAGGCGGCGCGCGCCAGTTCTGGATCGATTTCGATATCCACACCCCGCGATAGCCCGCACCGCGTCGTCAAACCGGCGGATCTGCCGGGAAAGAAAAAAGCTCAGCTGTTTCCAGCTGAGCTTTTTGAATCTTGGTGGAGCCAATCGGGATCGAACCGACGACCTCTTGAATGCCATTCAAGCGCTCTCCCAACTGAGCTATGGCCCCTTTTCGGCGGATACCCCCGCCGCGGGATCGGAACCTAGGCCGAAGCCCGTTCAGATTCAAGTCAAAAATACAGCGCCGTCAAAATCAGACGTCGTCGTCCGCCTTCGGGGCACTGATAACGCCGGAGAGATCGTCCTCGTCCTCATCATCATCGGCCAGATCGACCGTATCCGGATCGATCAGGTCATCATCGAGATCCGCATCGAGATCATCATCATCGAGCTCGTCATCGAGCAGGTCGCTGGATTTCTTTTTGAGAGCCGCCGCCTTCTTGGTGGCCTCCGCCGCGGCCGCACCGACCGAACGCCGCGGCTTCAACAACCGCTCGGGCGTATGTTCCGTTCCGCAAGACGGACAAATAATCGGCGTTTTCTTCATATCGTAAAATGGTTTACCGCAACTACCGCATCGATGCTTTTCGCCCCATTCCGGCTTTGCCATGGTCACCTCGCTTTCTTGCAGGCGCCATGCCCGTTGAAATGGCGCCAGAGACTCACCTTTGAAGGGGGTGAATTGCCAGAATAAAGGGGCGGTGTCAAAAGTTTCTTTCATTTGTTTGCAGCTTTATGTGACAGCGGTGAAAAAGCTTGCTACAACCCCGGGTCAGCAGTTTCCGTCATCACCAAATAATGCGAGCAAATCCGGCTCTGTACCTATGACATCTGACACGCAATTTCCCGTTCCCGTCACCGCTCGCCCGTCTGGCCCGCTTAGCGGCGCAGCCCGGGTCCCTGGCGACAAATCGATTTCTCATCGCGCGCTCATCTTCGGCGGCGTCGCGGTCGGCACAACGACCGTCTCCGGCCTTCTCGAGGGGGAGGACGTGCTTCGCACCGCCGCCGCCATGCGCCAGTTCGGCGCAAACGTGGAGCGCGGCGAGAACGGCGTCTGGCGCATCACCGGCTGTGGCGTCGGCGCGCTTCGTGAACCCGATGAGGTGCTCGACATGGGGAATTCCGGCACCGCGGCGCGGCTGCTGATGGGGCTGGTCGCGAGCGCGCCCTTCACGACCTTCTTCATGGGCGATGCCAGCCTGCACAAACGGCCGATGGGCCGCGTCCGCGTCCCGCTCGAGGAGATGGGCGCGAAGATCATCAGCCGGTCCGGCGGGCGCTTTCCGCTCGCGATCACGGGCCAGTCCCTGATCCCGATCGACTATGAGCTTCCCGTCGCCTCGGCCCAGGTCAAATCCGCCATCCTGCTGGCCGCGCTCGATACCCCCGGCATCACCCGGGTGCGGGAGGGCAAGCGGACACGCGATCACACGGAAAATATGCTGCGTCATTTTGGCGCCGAGATCACCGTGACGGAAAACGCGGACGGCGGGCGCAGCATCGCCTATCGCGGACAGCAGGAGCTGACCGCCGCCGATATCATCGTGCCGGGCGATCCATCCTCCGCCGCGTTCCTTGCGGTTGCCGCGACGATCCTTCCGGGGTCGGACGTGACGCTCTCCAACATCGGCCTCAATCCGCTGCGCGACGGACTTTTCATCACGCTCAGGGAAATGGGCGCGAATATCGAGATCCTTAATCTCCGCGAGCAGGCGGGGGAGCGCGTTGGCGATCTGCGCATCCGGGCCAGTACGCTGCACGGCATCGAGGTGCCGCCCGAGCGCGCGCCGTCGATGATCGACGAATATCCCGTCCTGTTCATTGCCGCGGCCTTCGCCAAGGGGCGCACGACAATGCGCGGCCTGCACGAGCTGCGGGTCAAGGAATCGGACCGTCTTTCCGCCATGGCGGCGGGGCTCAAAGCCTGCGGCGTCGCTTTCGAGGAGCTTGAGGACGGTCTCATCATCGACGCCGACGGCACACCGCCGAAGGGCGGCGGCGTCATCGAAACGCATCTTGATCACCGCATCGCCATGTCATTCCTCATCCTGGGGCTTGCCACGCAAACACCGGTCACGATCGATGACGGGCGGGTGATGGAGACGAGCTTCCCCGGTTTCGTTGAGATGATAAATGCCCTCGGCGCCACCGTGACGCGCGGGAGAGGTGCATGATCATCGCCGTTGATGGCCCGGTCGCCGCGGGAAAAGGCACTCTCGCGCGGCGAATCGCGGCCCATTACGGCCTTGCCTATCTCGATACCGGCGCGCTTTACCGCGCGGTCGGGCTGAAAATCCTGCGCGAGGGGGGCAACCCGTCAGATCCGGCCGTCGCCCTTGCCGCGGCGCAGCGGGTTGAGGAAATTGCGCTCACCGATCCGGCGCTTCGCGACGAGGCGACGGGCGAGGCGGCGTCGATCGTTGCCGCCAACACGGATGTGCGCGCCGCGCTGCTTCGCTATCAGCGGACGTTCGCAAAACGCCCGGAAGGCGCGGTTCTCGACGGCCGCGACATCGGCACCGTGGTCTGCCCGGACGCGGATGTGAAGCTCTATGTGACCGCGAGCGCGGAGGTCCGCGCCGAGCGCCGCTTTGCCGAACTTAAAGGAAAGGGCGTCGAGACGACCTATGCCGCGGTGCTCGCCGATCTGCTGGCGCGCGACGCCCGCGACATGGGTCGCGGCGCGGCGCCCTTGAAAAAAGCGCCCGATGCCCACTTGCTAGACACGTCGAAATTGGATATAGAGGCGGCATTCAAGGCTGCCTGCCACATTATTGACACGGCCTGAATATTATATATTGCTTAAAGACAATGGAGTGACCGTTCCGACCACGCCGGAACAGATGATCAACAACGCTTCTCTCGCGTGCGTATCCTGATTTTGGAGAAGCAGGTGGCCATGGATCCGCCGGACGACCGGTTTGGCCTGATACGGGATCAAAAAAGGGAAATCACATATGACAGATACTACTTTTGCCGAAGAAGGCATGCCCGCCATTGAGGATTTTGCGGCTCTTCTTGACGAATCCTATGGCGCGAGCGACAGCCTTGAAGGGACCGTCATCAAAGGAACGGTCATCGGCATCGAAAATGACCTTGCCGTTATCGACGTTGGCCTGAAATCCGAAGGGCGCGTTCCGCTCAAAGAATTCGCCGGCCCCGGTCAGGACGCAGATCTCAAAGTCGGCGACGTCGTCGAGGTCTTTCTGGAGAGAATTGAAAACGCCGCCGGCGAAGCCGTCCTCTCCCGCGACAAGGCCCGCCGCGAAGAAGCCTGGGAAAAGCTGGAAGTCGCTTTCGAGAAGAACGAACGCGTCGACGGCATCATCTTTGGCCGCGTCAAGGGTGGCTTTACCGTCGATCTTTCCGGCGCCGTCGCCTTCCTGCCCGGCAGCCAGGTGGACGTCCGCCCGGTCCGCGACATCGGCCCGCTGCGCGGAATTCCGCAGCCCTTCCAGATCCTGAAAATGGATCGCCGCCGCGGCAACATCGTTGTCTCCCGCCGCGCCGTTCTGGAAGAAAGCCGCGCCGAAGCCCGCTCCGAGCTGATCGGCACGCTGGAAGAAGGCCAGACGCTGGAAGGCGTCGTCAAGAATATCACCGATTACGGCGCCTTCGTCGATCTCGGTGGTGTGGACGGCCTGCTGCATGTCACCGACATTGCCTGGCGCCGCGTCAACCATCCGTCCGAAGCACTCAGCATCGGCGAAACGGTCAAGGTTCAGGTCATCCGCCTCAACAAGGACACCCAGCGCATCAGCCTCGGCATGAAGCAGCTTGAGGAAGATCCGTGGGAAGCGCTTGAAGCCAAATACCCGGTCGGCGCGAAATTCACGGGCCGCGTCACCAACATCACCGATTACGGCGCCTTCGTGGAGCTGGAAGCCGGCGTTGAGGGTCTCGTTCACGTCTCCGAAATGAGCTGGACGAAGAAGAACGTCCACCCGGGCAAGATCGTTTCCACCTCCCAGGAAGTGGAAGTGATGGTTCTCGAGGTCGATCAGGCGCGTCGCCGCATCAGCCTTGGTCTGAAGCAGTGCATGGACAATCCGTGGGACAGCTTCGCGCAGACCACGCCGGTTGGCTCCACCATTGAAGGCACGGTCAAGAACATCACCGAGTTCGGTCTCTTTATCGGCCTCGACAACGACGTTGACGGCATGGTTCACATGTCCGACATCGACTGGAACACGCCGGGTGAGCAGGCAATCCAGACCTATAACAAGGGCGATGTCGTCAAAGCCAAGGTTCTCGACATTGATGTCGAGAAAGAGCGCGTCAGCCTCGGCATCAAGCAGCTGAGCGAAGATCCGTTCGCGGGCGCCGCCGAACTTCGCAAGGGCGCCGTCGTCACCTGCACCGTCTCCAAGGTACAGGACGCCGGCCTCGATGTTGAAATCGGTGACGGCCTCGTCGGCTTCATCCGCAAGAACGAGCTGAGCCGCGACCGCGCGGAACAGCGTCCGGACCGCTTCGCCGTTGGCGACAAGATCGACGCCAAGATCACGGCCATCGACAACAAGACCCGTAAAGTCACGCTGTCGATCAAGGCTCGTGAGGTTGAGGAAGAGAAGGAAGCAGTCGCTCAGTACGGCTCGTCCGACGCTGGGGCATCGCTCGGGGATATCCTCGGCGCGGCCATGCGCAAGGCGGCCGACGAAAACGAGGCTTCCGAGTAACAGGACCCATATCCATGCGACGCGCTATCGATTTTCATTTTCCCGAAAGGACCGAAAATGCCGGTCGATAGCCGTCATGATCCTGACAGGCGCCGCCTCAAGCGGCGCCTGAATTTTTGGCGCGTTGTCACCCTCCTGCTCGTTATCGGATTGGGGCTCTGGCTCTTCGTTGACTGGCAGTCCGCGACGCCCGGCGATCACATCGCCCGCCTCGATATCACCGAGATCATCGTGGAGGACGACCGGCGACAGGAAGCCATTGACCATATCGAGCATGACCCTTCTGCCAAGGCGCTGATCGTCTATATCAACAGCCCGGGCGGCTCGACTTACGGCAGCGAAATTCTCTATAAATCCCTGCGGCGGGTCAGCGAGGCGAAGCCGGTCGTCACCGTCATCGGCACGGTCGGCGCATCCGGCGGCTATCTGGCGGCGCTCGCGGGGGAGCGCATTTTTGCGGGCGAATCCTCCATCGTCGGCTCCATCGGCGTGATGGTCCAGTTGACCGAGGTCTCGGAGCTGATGAAGAAGGTCGGCGTCTCCGCGACCGCTATCACCTCGGGCGAGCTGAAAGGCGAACCCTCCCCCTTCAAGCCGCTCTCCGCGGCGGCGCGCGAAAATCTCCAGAGCATGGTGAGCGCGACCTATGACTGGTTCCTCGCCCTTGTCACGGATCGCCGCCCGATTGCCGAGGCCGACGCCCGCCAGCTCGCCGACGGACGGGTCATGATCGGGCTGATCGCGGTGGAAAACGGGCTTGTCGACGAGATCGGCGGACTGGAGGAGGCGCGAGGCTGGCTGGAATCGGAGCGCGGTATCGCACAGGGTCTGCCGGTCCGGAGCATTGATTATAGTGAACCGAAACCCCTGATTGCCCGGCTTTTCAGCCAGATGATGGGGAAAAGTGTTTTGTCAGAAAGGCTTACACTTGACGGACTGCTTTCCCTTTGGCAACCTGAATGAACGTCAGAAAATTCCGGACAATGGCATCGGCAATACTGAACGGGGGAGAGTCATATGATAAAATCCGAGCTCATAGCCGTCATCGCTGAAAACAATCCCCATCTGTATCAGCGGGACGTGGAGCGAATCGTAACGACGATTTTTGACGAGATTTCAGATGCCCTGGCGCGCGGCGATCGGGTCGAGCTGCGCGGCTTCGGGGCCTTTTCCACGAAAGAGCGCGCCTCTCGCGTTGGGCGCAATCCCCGCACCGGCGAAGCCGTGCAGGTCGAGAAGAAGTTTGTGCCCTATTTCAAATGCGGCAAGGAACTCCGGGACCGGCTCAACAGCGATAGCTGATCGCCTTTACCGGCTCCGTTTGATCTGGTAAGTCTGGTGACAGCAGGCGTCCGAACCGGAAGGCGAACATGGTAAAATTTATCTCCTGGATCATATTCCTGATTGTCGCCCTGGTCATCGCAATGCTCAGCGTTGCGAATCGGGAGATTGTCACCTTCTCCCTTGATCCGCTTCCCTTCCTGTTCGATCTGCCGCTTTATATCCTGCTTCTCGCCGCCGGCTTTCTCGGCCTTGTCATCGGGGCGCTGTCGGTGTGGCTGCGCAAGACCTCGGCGGCGATGGAAAGCCGGGCGCTGCGCCGCGACGTGGCGGCGCTGAAATCGCGCGAGAGCGCCCTCATGCGCGAGCTTGAGGAGGAGCGCGCGAAAAGCGCCATGATGACCGCAGGGCCCGCCGCCGCCGCGCCGACGGAGCGGCAGCTTGAACATCATGCCCATACCGGGTAGCGCGATGCGGATTATTGAAAATGCCGACGTCGCGGCTGCCCTTGCCTATCCCGCGCTCATGGCTGCGCTGCGGAAAATGTTCACCGAAGGCTGCAACCAGCCGCTCCGTCACCATCACGCGCTCGATCCTGACAACAGCCAAAGCGGCATGTTGCTGCTGATGCCGGCGTGGCAGGCGGATGGCTATCTCGGCCTCAAGACCCTGACCGTGATGCCGGAAAATAGCGCGAAGGGACTGCCCTCCATCCAGAGCGTCTATCTCCTTTTTGATCGGGACAGCGGAACGCCGCTTGCCCTGATGGCGGCGGAGGAACTGACAAGCCGGCGGACCGCGGCGGCCTCCGCCCTCGCCGCCACCTATCTCGCCCGGAAATCGGCCGAAAAAATGCTGATGGTCGGGGCGGGCGCCATGGCGCCCTGCCTGATCCGCGCCCATGCGACGGGACGGCGGCTCACCGACATCGCCATCTGGAACCACAACGCAGAGAAGGCGGAGCGGCTTGCCGCCACGCTCAAAGCCGAAGGCCTCCCCGTTCGCGCCGCCCTCGACATCGAGGCAGCGGCGGGCGAAGCGGACATCATCAGCACCGCGACGCTCTCCTCCGCGCCGCTTATCCGGGGGGACTGGCTGAAACCCGGCGCCCATCTCGATCTCGTCGGCGCCTTCACCCCTGCCATGCGCGAGAGCGACGATCAGGCGGTGCTGCGCGCCAGCCTTTTTGTTGATACGCGGACCGGCGGCCTTAACGAAGCGGGCGATATCATCCAGCCGCTGAAGGCCGGCCTGATCGATGAGAGCGATATTCGCGCCGATCTTTATGATCTTTGCCGCGGGACGCATCCCGGCCGCACATCCGAGGATGAGATTACGCTTTTCAAATCCACGGGCGCGGCGCTCGAGGATCTCGCGGCGGCCATCCTCGCTTTCGAGGCGAACAGGGCCTGACAAAGGCAAAAATCGGGGAAAAACCCGCCGCTATCGCTTTTCATTTTGGCAAAAGCCTCTATTATCGCCGCAGATTTCGCCTATATCCTGGGTCAAGAAAGTCCGGACATGAGACAGTCGCCGAAAAACGCCGTTTTTACCGCTATTGATACCCTTGATCTGACCGCTGCGACAGCGCTCGGGCGGAGCCTTGCGGCCATCTGCGGCGGGTTGAAGCTCGGCAAGGAGTTTTTCACCGCGCACGGCCCGGCGGGGGTTCTCGCCATCGCCGGCGCCGAGACGCCGCTCTTTCTCGATCTCAAGTTCCACGATATTCCGAACACCGTCGCCGGCGGGGTGCGCGCGGCGGCAAAGACTATGGCGCCCAATATGCTGACCATTCATGCGAGCGGCGGACCCGCCATGATCCGCGCCGCCGCCGATGCCGCGGCCGAGTTTGGCGAGGCGCGCCCGCTGATCCTCGCCGTAACGGTCCTCACCAGCCTTGATGAGGCCGATCTCGCCGCAACCGGCGTCGCGGGCAGGGTCGCCGACCAGGTGCTTCGCCTTGCAACGCTCGCGCAAGCGAACGGCGCTGACGGGGTGATTTGCAGCCCGCAGGAAATCAAGGCGCTCCGCCAGGCGTGCGGACCTGATTTCAAGCTGGTCGTCCCCGGCATCCGTCCCGCAGGATCCGCCGCAGGCGATCAGAAGCGGACCAAAACGCCGGTTGAAGCGATCCGCGACGGCGCAAGCTTCCTCGTGGTCGGTCGACCGATTACCGCCGCGCCCGACCCGGCCGAGGCCGCACGCGCCATCATCGGGGACATAGCCGCCTGAATGACTGTTCGCGCCAAAATTTGCGGTCTCAATGATCCTGTCGCGGTGGCCGCGGCCGTGCGTCATGGCGCCGCGTTCGTGGGTTTCGTCTTCTACCCGCCCTCGCCCCGAAATGTGAGCCCCGATGAAGCCGCCGCGCTTGCCGGAGGCGTCACGGGCGGTGTTCAGAAAGTCGGCCTCTTTGTCGATCCCGAGGATGCGCTCATTGCCGCCGTGCTGGAGAAGCTTTCGCTCGACTATATTCAGCTTCACGGGACCGAGAGCCCCGAGCGCGTGCGCGAGATCAAGGCGAAATTCGGCCTTCCGGTCCTTAAAGCCATAAAGATTGACAGCCTCGCCTCGCTTGACGAAATTGCCCGCTACGAGAATGTCGCGGACATGTTGCTGTTCGATGCAAAAGAGCCTAAAAACAAGGCCGACGCCCTGCCGGGCGGCAACGGCCTCGCCTTTGACTGGCAGTTGCTGGCGGGGATAAGGATTGCAACGCCCTGGATGCTGGCGGGCGGTCTCGATGCCGGGAATGTTGCCGAGGCGGTGCGAATTTCGGGGACGCGCATTGTCGATACCTCGTCCGGCGTCGAATTTGCGCCGGGGCGGAAAAACCCCGCCGCGATCGAGGCTTTCCTGAAGGCCGTCGCGGCAATTGAAACAAAGTAGAAGCGTGAGGCATAAACGGACATGTCGACCTTGAACAGCTATCGTACCGGCCCGGATGAAACCGGTCATTTCGGTATTTTTGGCGGGCGGTTCGTCGCCGAGACGCTGATGCCGCTGATCCTTGAGCTTGATGCCGCCTATGAGGAATCGAAGAAGGATCCGGAATTCGCCCGTGAACTTTCCGGCTTGCTGAAACATTTCGTCGGGCGCGAATCGCCGCTTTATTTCGCCGAGCGGCTGACCGAGCATTATGGCGGCGCGAAAATCTATCTGAAGCGCGAGGATCTCAATCATACCGGCGCGCACAAGATCAACAACTGCATGGGGCAGATCCTGCTCGCCCGCCGCATGGGCAAAACCCGCATTATCGCCGAGACGGGCGCCGGGCAGCATGGCGTCGCGACCGCCACCGTCGCCGCGCGCTTTGGCCTCAAATGCGCGATCTATATGGGCGAGACGGATATCGAGCGGCAGAAGCCCAACGTCTTTCGCATGAAGCTCCTCGGCGCCGAGGTGGTGCCGGTTAAATCCGGCGCGCGGACGCTGAAAGATGCGATGAACGACGCGCTTCGCGACTGGGTCACCAATGTCGCCGATACCTTCTACATCATCGGCACGGTCGCAGGCCCGCATCCCTACCCGCAGCTTGTCCGCGATTTCCAATGCGTCATTGGCGAGGAAACCCGCCGCCAGATCATGGAGGCCGAAGGCCGCCTGCCGGACACGCTGCTTGCCTGCATCGGCGGCGGATCGAACGCGATGGGCCTCTTCCATCCCTTCCTCGATGAGGAGAATATCGAGATTGTCGGTGTGGAGGCTGCGGGCCTCGGCATCGAGACGGGAAAACACGCCGCCTCGCTGAAGGGCGGGCGCCCCGGCGTGCTGCATGGCAACCGCACCTATCTTTTGCAGGATGACAACGGGCAGATCCTGGAAGCGCACTCTATTTCCGCCGGGCTCGACTATCCCGGTATCGGGCCGGAGCATTCCTGGCTGCATGATGTCGGGCGGGTGAAATATGTCAACGCCACGGACCAGCAGGCGCTCGACGCGTTCAAGCTCTGCTGCCGGCTGGAAGGGATCATCCCGGCGCTTGAATCCTCGCATGCGCTCGCGCATCTTGCCGAAATCGCGCCGAACCGGCCGAAAGACCACATCATCGTCGTCAATCTGTCGGGGCGCGGCGATAAGGATATCTTCACCGTTGCCAAGGCTTTGGGAGTTGAGTTGTGAGCGAAACCCGTATCGATCGTCGCTTTCGCGCATTGAAGGCCGAGGGGCGCGCCGCGTTTGTCACCTATATCATGGCCGGCGATCCCGACCTTGAAAGCGCGTTTGAGATTGTCAAAGGCCTGCCCGCCGCGGGCGCCGATATTATCGAGCTTGGCCTTCCCTTCACCGATCCGATGGCGGACGGCGTGGCTATTCAGAAGGCCGGGCTTCGCGCCCTTGCCGCCGGGACGACGCTGCGCAAAACCCTCGATCTCGTCGCGGAATTTCGCAAAGGCGACGATGTGACACCGATTGTCCTGATGGGCTATTACAATCTGATCTATTCCTACGGCGTGGACCGCTTTCTTGTCGATGCGCGCGCGGCCGGCGTTGATGGCATGATTGTCGTCGACCTCCCCTCCGAGGAGGATGCCGAGCTTTGCCTGCCGGCGCGCGCGGCCGGGCTCAACTTCATCCGCCTCGCGACGCCGACGACGGATGATAAGCGCCTCCCCGCCGTTCTCGCCAACTCGTCGGGCTTTCTCTATTATGTTTCAATCGCGGGCACGACCGGCGCCGCCGCGCCGGAGCCCGCCGACGTTGCCCGGTCCGTAATGCGTATCCGCCAGAAGACCGATCTGCCCATCTGCGTCGGTTTCGGGATCCGGACGGGCGCGCAGGCGGCGGAGATTGCGAAGATCGCCGACGGCGCGGTGGTCGGTACGGCGCTGGTCGAACAGGTCGCCCTTGGCAGCGATGGTAAAGATGCGGTAAAACGGGTGCTTGCTCTGGCGCAGGAGATTTCCGCGGGCATCCGGAGTGTGAAAAAGACGTAACAGGACGCGATTATGAACTGGTTGACGAACAAGGTCCTGCCGAAATTCCGGCAGCTGACGACACGACAGGAAGTACCGGACAATCTCTGGGTTAAATGCCCCGATTGCGGCCAGATGATTTTCCACAGCGACCTGCAGGCCAACCAGAATGTCTGCACGCACTGCGACTATCATATGCGCGTCTCCCCCAAGGATCGCTTCGATGCGCTATTCGACGACGCGAAATACGACCTGATCGAACTGCCGGATGTGCCGCTTGACCCGCTCAAATTCCGCGATTCCAAACGCTATACGGATCGGCTGAAGGATGCGCGCAGCAAAACCGGCGACAAGGATGCAATGAAGGTCGCGCACGGCCGCCTCAAGGGCAATCCCGCCGTCATCGCCGTGCAGAATTTCGATTTCATGGGCGGATCGCTCGGTCTCGCGGTCGGCGAGGCGATCGTTGCCGCCTCCAAACTTGCGATTTTGCAGAAGGCGCCGCTGATCCTCTTCTCCGCGGCCGGCGGCGCGCGCATGCAGGAAGGTATTCTCTCGCTCATGCAGATGCCGCGCACAACGGTTGCCGTGCAGCGCCTGAAAGAGCATCGCCTGCCCTTTATCGTCGTCCTCACCGATCCCACTACCGGCGGCGTCACGGCGTCTTACGCGATGCTTGGCGATATCCAGATTGCCGAGCCCGGCGCGCTGATCTGCTTCGCCGGGCCGCGCGTGATCGAGGAAACCATCCGCGAGACGCTGCCCGAGGGGTTCCAGCGGTCGGAATTCCTGCTCGATCACGGCATGCTGGATATGGTTGTCCACCGCCGCGAGCTTCGCGACACGCTTGGCCGGATCATCGATCTGCTTGCGAGCAAGCTGAAGCTTCCGCCCGCGACGAGCAAAAGCAACGGGAAAAAGAACGCCGCCGCGCGGGCCGCGGAAGGTGGAGAGAGCACGGATGGCGGCGCAACACCCCCCGCTGTCAAACCCGTCAAATAGCCGGCATTTCGCTATGAACGCCCAGGAAAGCGACCGCATTCTTGCCCGAATGATGTCGCTTCATCCGAAGATCATCGACCTGACGCTGGATCGTATGATGCCGCTGCTGGAAAAGCTCGGTCATCCCGAACGGCGCCTGCCGCCCGTTGTCCATGTCGCGGGCACCAACGGCAAGGGATCGCTTCTCGCCTATCTTCGCGCGATGCTGGAGGCCGCCGGCTACCGCGTCCATGCCTACACCTCGCCGCATCTCGTCCGCTTCAATGAGCGGATCCGGCTTGCCGGCGAAATTATCGACGAGGCGCATATCGCCGCCGTGCTCGGGGACTGCGAGAGGGCGAATGGCAACACGCCCATCACCTATTTCGAGATTACGACGATTGCGGCGTTCAAGGCCTTCGCCGAGACAAAAGCCGACATTCTTCTGCTGGAGACCGGGCTTGGCGGGCGCTTTGACGCCACCAATGTGGTGGCGCGCCCTGCGCTTACGGCAATTACGCCGATCTCTCACGATCACGCGGATTTTCTCGGCACCGATCTCGCGGCGATCGCCGGCGAAAAGGCCGGCATCATCAAGGCGGAACGGCCGATCGTGATCGGCCCGCAGGAACCGATCGCCCTTGATGTATTAAAACGGACGGCGGCAACGCTGAAGGCGCCAACTTATATATATGGTGAGGACTGGTTTGCCGAAGCCGCGGCCACGGACTGGGAATATCGGGGCGCGGAGGGGGCGGAAAGGCTGCCTTTTCCGGCGCTCCATGGCACGCATCAGGTCGCAAACGCGGCGACGGCGATCGCCTGCCTTGAGAGGCTGCCGGCTTTCACGGTCGATGCCGCCGCCCGCCGCGAAGGCCTCCGCCGGGTTGAGTGGCCGGGCCGGATGCAGCGGCTGACGCACGGGCCGATCGCCGCGGCGCTGCCGGGCGACGTTGAGATCTGGCTGGACGGCGGGCATAATCCGGCCGCCGCGCGCGAGATCGCGGCAAGCTTCACCGCCTGGAACGAGGCGACGCCGAAACCCACCTTTATGGTGTCAGGAATGCTGAAAACGAAGGACCAGACGTCCTTTTTCCGCCATCTCGCGCCGGTAATAGAAAAAGGATGCTGCATCACCATTCCGGGCGAGGCCGCGGCGACGCCCGCGGACGAGCTTGCCGGATATGCGCAAAAAGGCGGGATTGATGCGCACCCCGCCGCCTCCCTTATGGCCGCGATCGACGATTTGCAGGCGGATCTCCGGCGCGGTCCCTGCCGCCTCCTCATCACGGGCAGCCTTTATCTCGCCGGCCAGGTGCTTCGCGACAACAGATAACGCCGCTACGGCGCCAGCCGATAGCCGCCCGGCTCTGTAATCAGGATCGTTGCCGCGGACGGCTCCTCCTCGATCTTCTGGCGAAGGCGATAGATATGCGTCTCAAGCGTATGCGTCGTGACGCCGGCGTTATACCCCCAGACTTCATTGAGCAGGATATCGCGCGTCACCACCTTGTTCCCGGCGCGGTAAAGATATTTCAGGATCGAGGTTTCCTTTTCCGTCAGGCGCACCTTCTGGCCCGTATCCTTGTGCAGCATCAGTTTGGCGGCGGGGCGGAATTTGTAGGGACCGATCCGGAATACCGCGTCCTCGCTCTGCTCATGCTGGCGCAGCTGGGTGCGGACGCGCGCAAGTAGGACGCCGATGCGAAAAGGCTTCGCCACATAATCATTGGCCCCCGCTTCCAGCCCGACGATCTGATCGGCATCGCTGTCCTGCGCGGTCAGCATGATGATCGGCGTCCGGTTGCCGCCTTTGCGGATCAGCTTGCAGGCCTCGCGCCCGTCCATGTCCGGCAAGCCGACATCGAGAAGGACAAGGTCAAAGTGGCTCTCCTTCAGCGTCGCCATCGCTTCGGCGGCGGTGCCGGCCTGCTTCACCTCGAATTCTTCGTGAAGATCAAGCTGCTCGGACAACGTTTCCCTGAGAGCGACATCGTCATCGACCAGAAGAATTTTTTTGGGCCCCGTCATTGGCGTCCTTTCCGGTTCAAGAAATCAAAGACCTGTTTCATCCGTATGTTGTGAAAAATTGGTAGCATAGCGCAATATTCAAGGGCAAGAACGCGCCGGAGCGCCGCTTTCTCACCATTGCGTGATCATTCTCGGCAATTGTCGCCGCGCCGCCCCTCCAGCATAGGCCGGAAAAGGCCCGCTGCAACCGCAATTGTTATAACTTAACATTTGCGGCAGGACGCCCTCGCCTGCTAATACTCTTGCACACTCATTTATTGCGACCGGGTTCAGCAGAAATGACCAGGAATAATAAAGACAAGAACGAGCTTGGCCGCCTGCGCGCGGTGGATCGCGCCATCGCCGATCTGCGCCGCGGGCTCAGCGTCATCATCTGCGGCGACGGTGAAGCGGCGCTCGTTCTTGCGACCGAAATGGCCTATGATCCGGAGCTTGCAACCCTTGCCGAACGCAGCGGCGAGGAGCCAGTCCTCGTTCTCACCGCACACCGGGCGAATGTCCTTCACATCCAGCCGACGGGAGATGACGCCATTCGCATCCGCATCGACACATGGATGGATGCGCCGATGATGCGCGCCCTTGCGGATGCGGTCTATGATCTTGACCAGCCGCTCCGCGGTCCGTTCACGCGCCTCAAGGGCGCCCTGCCGCCGAGCTTTTCCGCCGCCATCAAGCTCGCGAAGCTCGGCCGGCTATTGCCCTCGGTGCTGGCCGCGCCGCTGTCGCCGGAGAAGGCCGGGGCGCTTGCCGAAGCGGAAGATCTTGTCCGGCTCGACGTTGCGGATATTCTGCTGTTCGAGGAGACGGCGGCGCTCCGCCTGAAGAAGGTTGCCGCGGCGAAAGTGCCGCTTCAGGCGGCGGAGAATACAACCATTCACGCCTTTCGCCCCGAAGACGGCGGCATCGAGCATCTTGCCATCGTCGTTGGCGACCCGGACCGGCGCGCGCCCGTCCTCGCGCGGCTGCATTCGGAATGCTTTACCGGTGATCTGATCGGCTCGCTGAAATGCGACTGCGGGGAGCAGCTTCGCGGTGCGCTCAAGGCGATCGACGAGGCGGGCGGCGGCGTCCTTCTTTATCTCGCGCAGGAAGGGCGCGGCATCGGGCTGATCAACAAGCTTCGCGCCTACAAGCTGCAGGAGCAGGGCTTCGATACCATCGACGCCAACGAGCGGCTTGGGTTTGACGCCGATGAGCGGATATTCCATCCGGCGGCGGAGATGCTGAAGCAGCTCGGGATCCGCCGCATCCGCCTTCTCACCAATAATCCCGAGAAGGTCGCGGGGCTTACCCGGCGCGGCATCGAGGTGACGGAGCGCGTCGCGCATAAATTCCCCTCCAACACCCACAATGAGCTTTACCTGCTGACCAAGAAGAAGCGCAGTGGGCATTATTTGTAACAGTTGAGACGGCACGCGTCGGCAGATTTTGCCGCCTTTCCTGGCCATCTGCCGCCCTTTCGCCGCTCTTGCGGCCTATTTGCTGGCACGCTCCTTGCTTCAAGCATATCGAGGAGACCGATATGTTCAGCAACACCATAACGCATGACCCTTATGCTTATCTCGGCCGGGCGCTGATGGGGGATCCCATTGACCGCTATGTTCCGAAGGACAAGATGGGCACGGCGGGCGAAGAGACTGCAGCCGATAGCGGCTTTGGCGAGGACGGGTTCGGCTTTGACGACTTTCTCGATATCCTCAATCCGCTGCAGCATATCCCGGGTCTTTCGACATTTTACCGCGAACTGACGGGCGATGAGATAAGCCCGGGGTCGCGGATGATTGGCGGCGCCCTTTTCGGCGGTCCCATCGGCTTTGTCGCCTCCCTCATCAATTCCGCAGTCGAGGATGCGACCGGCCGCGATGTCGGGGAGCATATGGTTGCCCTTTTTTCAGACGATGCCACGGAAACCGCGCCCGACGCCGCCGTTATGATCGCTGAAACCCCGGCGGATGCGGCGAGCGCAGCGAATGTCGCCATGGAGGGCGCCGTGGCGCCAACCGGCGCGATTTTGCCGGCAACCTCTTTCGGTGACGGGGCGGGCCAGCCCTTTGTCGCGCCCTTTATCAGCCCCGCCGCGCTGAAGTTGCCCGAGCGGGCCGAGAATGCCGCAGCGACTGCCGCGGAGGCGTCAGCGCAGGACGCGGCCCGGCGCGCCGTTGCGAGCGGGCTTGAGTGGAAGGGCGAGGCCCCGCCGATCCTGCAACAGGTAACGCAGGCGAGCGCGCAGGAGCTGACGGAAGAGCAGCTTCATCTTCTCTTCCAGAGTTTCCGGGCCCAGGCCGGCGCAAGCGATGCCGCGCCGGTGAGCGCCGGCGTTGGAAGCGCGGCCTATCAGCAGCGGACGGACGCCATGCAGCGGAGCGCGCCCGCGCGCACGGGCATCAGTCGCTGACAAACGGGGCATGACAATTTGCGCCGCCCCGACTAAGCTCTCGCCATGGATATCGAAGTGACAGCAACCGAGGGGACGCGCGGCATCCTGCGCTACGGCGCCCTGCAATTTGATTGTGCGCTCGGAAAGGGCGGGGTGCGCCGGGACAAGCGCGAGGGCGACGGCGCAACGCCGGCCGGCCGCTTTGCACTCCGCCGTCTTTTCTATCGCGCCGACAAACTCAACCCGCCCCAGACCCGGCTTCCCGTTCAGGAAATTGCGCCCCATGACGGCTGGTGCGATGATCCGTCGAGCGACTTATACAACCGCCATATCCGCCTGCCCGCCGATGTGCGGCACGAGACGCTGTGGCGGGAGGATGATCTTTACGATCTCATCATTGTTCTTGGCCATAACGATGAACCGCCCGTCAAAGGCGCGGGAAGCTGCATTTTCATGCATGTCGCGCGCGAGGGTTACGGCCCGACGGAAGGCTGCGTCGCGCTGAGGAAAGAGGATCTGCTCACGCTTCTTGGCGCGTTGGAGGCGGGCTGCGCCATTCGCATTCACGCGCCTTAAAGCCCGCGGGTGCCCGCGCCGGCGAAATCAGTCGTCGCGCCGTCCAAACAGGGCGGTTCCAACGCGCACCGACGTTGCCCCGAACTGGATGGCGGTTTCAAAATCACCGCTCATCCCCATGCTGAGACGGGAGAGGCCGTTGCGCGCCGCAATCCGCGCAAGCAGGGCGAAATGCGGCGCCGGCTGCTCCTCGGCGGGCGGAATGCACATCAGCCCGACGACATTGAGCCCGTGCGTCTCGCGGCATTCCCGGATGAACGCATCGGCATCCTTTGGCGCGATGCCGGCTTTCTGTGGCTCCTCACCGGTGTTCACCTGAATATAGACGGGCAGCGACCGGTTCGCCGCCTTCATCTCCCGGGTCAGGACGCCCGCAAGTTTCGGGCGGTCGACCGTCTCAATAATATCGAAGAGCCGAACGGCCTCCTTTGCTTTATTTGTCTGTAGCGGGCCAATGAGACGAAGCTCGACATCCGGAAATCGGGCGCGAAAGGCAGGCCATATCGCCGCCGCATCCTGTACGCGGTTCTCGGCAAACTGGCGATGGCCGTTTAAAAGCGCCGCTTCAATGAGCGTCTCGGGCTGGCGCTTGCTGACCGCGATCAGGTCGATATCTTTCGCGTCGCGGTCCCATTTGTTCGCAGCCGCGTTCATCCGCCGTCGAATAGCTGCGAAATTCTCCGCGATCTCCGCGCGCGTTGCAGCGGCGTCCTCCGTCATGCCTGCCTCTTTCTATTAACCATGTTTTTCTGCATTTTTTGCTATTTAACGCGTCATTTTGGGCATTTATGCCGTCTTTACGGGCGTATTTCGACAGATGCCCTATTTATAACCCGGCGGCATATATTTGAATTTCTCCATCAGGTCGCGATGGGCGGCCACGATTGCGGCGATCTGCGCCTCTGTCAGGACGGTTTTCCATTGCCCGGCCTTGCCGACGCGGAAAAATTTCTCGGCCCTGTCCGACTGCTCGACGAAGCCCTTCTCCTGCTCCTGCTTCTGTGATTCCTTGAAGGACGAAAATTTGATCGCCCGGCGCAGCCGGTCTTTCGGCGGCTTCAGTCCGAGAAATTTCGCAAGGGCGCCAAAGGTCGGCTCCGGCTTGAAGAGCATATCCTCATAGCGCATGAGATGCAGGCGCGATTTCTCCATGGTCATCCATGACGTCACATGTGTCGACCAGCATCCGAGATAATCGGCAAGCTTGCGGTCCGTCTCGGCGCTGAACGCGTCCGGGTTGGTGATCATCTCAACGCCCTGATCGATATCCATGCCGTAGTGATCGGACAGCGAGATCACCACATCGAGCGGATTGCGAAGGATATAAACCGCGCCCGCCGTATATTCGGGCGTGATCAGCGGCACGCCATGGATTTTGCCGAACATGTTATGGGTTTTGACGAAGACGGAGTCGCGCCGCGACATCGCATAGGCGCGGTGCACTTTCGGGATCAGCGCGGCGATTTCCTCCGGCGTAAAGCTGTCGAACGGCTTTCCCGTCACCTGCTCATACCAGCCCTTGTTGCCATCGCCGATGGTAAATCTGGAAAGCTCGTTGAGATCCGCGGGGCGGTCCGCGTTCAGCAGCAGATTATGCAGGAATGTGCGAACCCAGGTGTTTCCTGATTTCGGATAGGAGGCCAGCCAGATTATTCCGCCCATAAGTCGTTCCCGATATCGTCCATATTATTTAGGAAGATAATCAAATAGCTTCATCGTGTCATGATGGGTTTTCACGATCCGGTCAATCTGCGCATCGCTCAGCACTTCCTTCCACTGCCCGGACTTGCCGACCCGGAAGAAGCGTTCGTTCGTATCGGGCTTTTCCTTGAAGCCGGTCTGTTCCTCGAGCTTTTGAACAACGTCGAAGGAGGAGAAATCGATGGCCTTCAAAAGCCGCTCTTCCGGCGGGTTGAGGCCGAGAAACTTGACAAGACCGCCGAATGTCGGCACGGGCTTTTCAAGCATGTCCTCATAGCGCATCCAGAAACAGTATTTTCTGTCGAACTGCATCCAGGAGCGGACATGGCCGGACCAGGAGCCGAGGGCGAACTCCCAGAGCGCCTCCGTCTCTTTCGTTACAGCGCGCGGGTCGTTGAGTATTTCGATGGCCTCATCAAGGCCTACGCCGAAATGATCGGCGAGCGAAATCACGACATCGAGCGGGTTGCGGACAACATAGATCGCCCCGGCCGTATATTCCATTGTGATCAACGGAATATTGAACGCGCTGCCAAGGCAGCTGTGGGTCTTGACGAAGACAGAATCGGGATGCGCCCTGGTGAAGGACTCATGGAGCTGCGGTCGCAGCCTGGCAATCTCGAGGCGGGAGAGCTCCTCAAAAGGCTTGCCGGCGATCTTGGCGAAACCCGCCTTTCCCATATCGCCCAGAACAAAGGCATCGATACTGTTGACCGCGATCGGGCCTTCGGGATTGAGAAGCAGGTTGTGGATAAAGGTGCGCGTCCAGGTGTTTCCCGATTTCGGATAAGAGGCCAGCCAGATTATTCCGCCCATTAAATCATCCCTTTACATCCTACCGGCGCAACGGCCGGGCAGCAGCAACAAAAAAGGGCGGGAAATCCCGCCCTTTCTCGGATAGCAGTCCTTCGATTAGAAGGAGAGAGCCGTACCAATGAAGAAGGTATTGGTCTTGCCAGCCATGCGGGTTGCAGTGCTTGCAGCCAGGTCGTTGTCGTCGATCTGCAGGCCACCGAAAGCGGTGATGCCCGGGCCGAGGTCATACGTACCACCGATTACCCACGTGTCCATATCGAAGTCGGCAACACCCGGAGCTTCGTTGGTCTGCGAGGCGTACTGAACGCCAACTGCCCACGGGCCTGCGCCGTACTTGACACCAGCGGACCACTGGTCGGAGTCAACGTTCTTGACGCCGCCGATGTTGCGGTCAACGCCGTAGCCGGCACCAACCGTGAAGCCAGCGAAGCCAACGGAGAGACCGAAGGCATATTCGTACTGGTCTTCGCCGCTACCCGTAACAGCCGGGGTTGCTGCGGTGATCGCACCGGTAGCCGGGTTGATTGCGAAGCCTGCAGCCGGGGTGATGACAACCGTCGTGTCAGCTTCCTGGTAAACAGCAGAAGCAGCCAGGTCAACGCCGCCAAACTTGTTGACGTAGTTAAGACCTACGGACCAGCCGCGATCAAGGCCGTTGTCATAGTTGGGTGCCTGATACTGGCTGTTGCCAACGTTGGCGGTTTCAGAGGTTCCGTCCGGAATATAAGATGCACCGAGCTGGAAGCCGACGAAGCGCGGCGTGAAGTAGGTGATCTTGTCAGCGTCGGAGAACATGTTCGGGCGGGTGGTGATAACCTGGCCCGTCGGATAGATGTTCGGGGTATCAGCATAGAACATCGGGGTCGGGTTCGGGCTGGTGTAGTGCATCAGGTATGCTGCACCGTTTTCAGAACCGACCAGGATACGACCGAAGGAACCGTCAACATAGATGTAGGTTTCGTCGATCTGGTCGCTCGTGGTGTAAGCTTCGAGCTGGATATTGACACCGAACTTGATGCCGTTGTCGAGCGTGGTTTCGCCGGTGAAGAAGACTTCGCCTTCATGCGTTACACGGTCGGATGCACGGCTCGGCGTACCTGCCGGCTCGTCGGAATCCTGATAGAAGTAGGTGCTCTGGAAGTAGCCGCCAAGGCCGAGCTTGATTTTTTCAGCCGCGGAAGCCGACGTTGCAGCAAGTGCACCTACGGCGACGAGGGCTGTTGTACCCAAGATTGCTTTTTTCATTTTGTCTCCCCTCTGCTCCAATTGAAAGCCAGAGAACTAGATTAAAATACAGACGCAAGACCTCACGGCCTGTTAGTCGAAGGTAAGTTAAGGCGCTTATGCCCGTCCCGGTCAAGCGCAAGACGTTGACGATTTGGCCAAATTCACCCGACTGTGCCAAAAAAGCCACAAAACATGCCCCTGGCTTGGCGGCAACCGGGGCTTCGCCCTGCCGGGCAGGCCTGATTTCCGCAATTTTCTACTGTTGTTCGGGCGCGAAAGCTGGCATAAAGTCCCTACCTTGATTTCGCCCGATTTGGATTATCCAATGGCAAAAAGACAAAGGACTTCTCAACTATGACACGACATCGGATATTCGCTTCCGTGGGAGGCTGTCTCCTGGCGCTGACGCTTGCAGCGTGCGAATCTGATCTGGGCACCGATTCCACTTTCCCGACGTCACGGCGCGGCGAAGTATATCAGACCGGCAACGTCCCGACCGACACGATATTCGGCGAAGGCGGCCTGTTCGGCAGCAGCAAATCCCTGCAGGACGATGCGGGCGGCGGCGGTGGTCTTGGCGTCAATGCGTATCTGTGGCGCGCCTCGCTCGATACCCTGTCGTTCATGCCGCTCTCGTCTGCCGATCCGTTTGGCGGCGTGATCATCACGGACTGGTACACCTCGCCCGATTCGCCCAACGAGCGCTTCAAGGTCACCGTCTATATCCTTGACAGGCGGCTGCGCGCGGATGGCCTGCGCGTCACGGCCTTCAAGCAGAATCTCGATGTCAACAACCAGTGGATTCCCGTCACCCTGTCGCCCAGCGTGACAACCGACGTCGAGAATGCCATTCTTGCCAGGGCGCGCGAACTTCGGGTTGCGCGCGAAGGCGAATAACTCTTTAAATTCATCAGGCCGTCCTTGCCCGGGCCGCCCCGGCGGCGGAGGGGCGAGGGTATGCGGCCTGATTTTTGTTATCTTTATTCAGGATTAAACGGGAAGCAGCTATGTCCCGCTACAATGCGAAAGAAATCGAAGCCAAATGGCAGGCCGTCTGGGCGGAAAAGGAAAGCTTCCGCGTCGAGGCTGATCCCAGCCGGCCCAAATACTATGTGCTGGAAATGTTTCCCTATCCGTCCGGGCGCATTCATATCGGCCATGTGCGCAACTATACAATGGGCGACGTCGTGGCGCGCTACAAGCGGGCGCAAGGCTTCAACGTGCTGCATCCGATGGGCTGGGATGCGTTTGGCCTGCCGGCCGAGAATGCGGCCCGCGACAAGGGCATTCATCCGGCCAAATGGACCTATGACAATATCGCCAACATGCGGGCCGAGCTGAAGGGCATGGGCCTCTCGCTCGACTGGAGCAAGGAGATCGCCACCTGCCACCCCGGCTACTATGGCCACCAGCAGAAGCTGTTTCTCGATTTCTTTAAAAAAGGCCTCGTCTATCGCAAGGAGAGCTGGGTCAACTGGGATCCGGTCGATATGACCGTTCTCGCCAACGAGCAGGTGATCGACGGCAAGGGCTGGCGCTCTGGCGCCGTGGTGGAGAAGCGGAAACTGAACCAGTGGATGTTCCGCATCTCCGACTACAGCGAGGAATTGCTCACCGCCCTCGACAAGCTCGATCGCTGGCCCGATCGCGTCCGGCTGATGCAGCAGAACTGGATCGGCCGCAGCAAGGGCGCGCATGTCGCCTTTGACATTCTTGGCGAGGATGAGCCGCTCAATATCTACACGACGCGGCCCGATACGCTTTTCGGCGCAAGCTTCATGGCGATGTCGGCAGACCATCCGCTGACGCAGCGCCTTGCGAAGGACAACCCCGCGCTCGCCGCCTTTGTGGCCGAATGTCACCGCATGGGCACCAGCGAGGAAGCGATCGAGAAGGCCGAGAAGAAAGGCATCGATACGGGGCTTAAAGTTGCCCATCCCTTCATCGCGGGCAAGACGCTGCCGCTCTATGTCGCCAACTTCGTGCTGATGGAATATGGCACGGGCGCGATCTTTGGCTGCCCGGCGCATGACCAGCGCGACCTTGACTTCGCCCGGAAATACGGGCTTGAGGTAACTCGCGTCGTCGCGCCGGAAGGCGAGGATGCCGCCGAGATCGGCAATGTCGCCTATACGGGTCCGGGAAAAATCATCAACTCCGATTTCCTCAACGGGATGGAGGTTGAGGCCGCCAAATCCGAGATCATCCGCCGCCTTGAGGCAATGAACAAGGGAACGGAGAAGGTCAATTATCGCCTGCGCGACTGGGGCCTCTCGCGCCAGCGCTACTGGGGCTGCCCGATCCCGATGATCCACTGCGAAAAATGCGGCACGGTGGCGGAACGGGAGGAAAACCTCCCCGTCCTGCTGCCAGATGACGTCACTTTTGATAAGCCCGGCAACCCGCTTGCCCATCACCCCACCTGGAAGCATGTGAGCTGCCCGGAATGCGGCGGCAAGGCGGTGCGCGAGACCGATACCATGGACACTTTTGTTGACAGTTCCTGGTATTTCGCGCGCTTTTGCAGTCCCCGCGCCGATCAGCCGGTCGAGCGCGACAAGGTCGATTACTGGCTCCCGGTCGATCAGTATATCGGCGGGATCGAGCATGCCATCCTGCATCTTCTCTATTCCCGCTTCTATTCCCGCGCCATGAAAGCGACGGGCTGGTCGCATGTGGACGAACCCTTTGCCGGCCTCTTCACGCAGGGCATGGTCACGCATGAGACCTATAAAAGCGCGAAGGGCGAATGGCTGCTGCCTGATGAAGTCACGACCGACGATGCCGGCAATCTGATCGAGATTGCGACCGGGGCGCCGGTCACCGTCGGCGGCGTTGAGAAAATGTCGAAGTCGAAGAAGAACGTCGTTGATCCCGGCGCGATCATCGACAAGTTCGGCGCCGACGCGGCCCGCTGGTACGTGCTTTCCGACAGCCCGCCCGATCGTGATATGGAATGGACCGATGCGGGCGCAACCGGCGCCTGGCGCTTCGTGCAGCGGCTGCATCGCTATATCACCGAGAATGCGGGGGCGATTGCGCCGATCGGCTCGCCGGCCCCAATGGAGTTTTCGCAAGCCGCCCAGGCGTTGCGCAAAACCGCGCACCGCATTGTCCGGCAGGTCACCGAAAATGTCGAACAGCTTCATTTCAACAGCGCCATCGCGCGTATCTACGAGTTCATGAATGCGCTGAACGAAGTGAAATTCACCGACGCGGACGATATCCGCTGGACGCTTCGCGAGAGCATGGAGACGATCGTCAAGCTGGTCGGTCCGATGATGCCGCATCTCGCCGAAGAACTCTGGCAGACGCTCGGCCATGACACCTTATTGGTGGATGCGCCCTGGCCCGAGGCCGATCCGGCGCTGCTTGTCGAAGACCGGGCAAAGCTGGCCGTTCAGGTGAAAGGCAAGCTCCGCGCCACCATAGAGGTGGCGAAAGATGCGACGAATGAAGAGATTGAGGCGATTGCGCTGGCGCAGAAAACCGTTCAGAATGCGATCGGAGATGCGGCAATCCGCAAGATTATCATTGTGCCGGGTCGGGTGGTGAATGTCGTTATTTAGGGCCGCTTTCATTCTGCTCATGCTGTCGCTGGCCTCGGCCTGCGGGTTCCAGCCGCTTTACGGAAGCGCAACCCGCAACGCCGATGTGCAGGAGAAGCTCGCGCGCACCTATATCGAGCCAATCCCCGGCCGCACCGGCCAGACGCTCCGCAATGAATTGCTGGATCTCGCCAATCCTTACGGCAGCCCGGCGGACCCCGCCTACCGGCTGACGATCCGGCTTGAGGAGCAATCCGAAGGTCTTGCCATTCAGGATGACGATACGCGGACGCGCTTCAACATGATGCTGCACAGCCGCTTCGATCTGGTCGATCTTGCGACGCAGCAGGTCATCTATTCCGGTTCGACCCAGAATATCGCGGCCTATAACGTCGTGGAATCCGAGTTTGCCAACCTTGCCGCCGGCAATAATGCCCGCCGCCGTGCCGCGCTGGTTGCCGCCGAGCAGATCAACCAGCAGCTCTCGGTTTTCTTCTCGGGGCGCTGATCCCGTGGATATCGCAAGCGGCCGCTTTCCCGCCTATCTCAAGTCCCGCGCGCCGCAACACCGGATTTTTCTGTTCCACGGCCCTGATGACGGGCTGGTGCGCGAGCTGGCCCGCGCACTCTCTATCAGCGTTCTTGGCACGCTTGACGATCCGTTCGGCTATATCGAGCTTGATATCGCGACGCTGCTGGCAGATCCCGCGCGCCTTGCCGATGAAGCGACGGCGCTTTCGATGATGGGCGGCGAGCGGGTGGTGCGCGTCCGGGGCGCGACGGCAAACTCCAAAGACCTGATCGAACCGCTTCTCGCTCTCGATCTTCAGGCCAGCATCGTTGTGATTGAAGCGGGCGATATCCGTAAAGACAGCGCCCTTGTGAAGATGATTGCGGCCGCGCCACAAGGTGTTTCGGTGCGCTGCGAGCTTGACAAGGCGAGCGATATCGACGCCCTCATCCGCGAGATGCTCGGCGCGGCAAAGCTGACGGCCTCGCCCGAGATTATCGACTATCTTCGTGACAACCTCGGCGGTGACCGCGCCGTGTCGCGCCGCGAGCTGGAAAAGCTGACGCTTTATATGCAGGGGAAGAGCGGGCCGCTTTCTCTTGCGGATGTGCGGGCGGTGATCGGCGATTCCTCCGCGCAGAGCATTTTTGATATCATGAACGCGACTATGGCGGGGAACGTGCGGGCGCTGGAGAAGCATCTCAACAAGGCCTTTTCCGCCGGCGATAGCCCGATCGGGATGCTGCGGTTCCTCCAGAACCAGCTGAAAGCGCGGCACAAAAAAGCCGCCGCCGGCAGCGCCGCGAGCCGCCATCTGGCCAAATGTCTCAAGATCACGATGGAAGCCGAAATCGGCTGCAAATCAACGGGATACCCGGATGAGGCGATCTGCCGGCGCGCCCTGATGCGCATCGCCATCGCAAACCGCCAGCGCTAGAGGCACGAGCATGCCTCGCCTGCAGTGGGCGGGCTTTTAGTTGGCGGCTTCGGATAAAATTTCGGGCGGCGGGAAGATAAATTGTCCCGCCGCCCGATCAGATTTTACAGAGGCGTACGTCTGAGCTTAAGCCGCAACCGGCGCGTCGATGGGCGAAGCCGCGTCTGCGGCGAGCGTAAAGCGTGCCCGGACGAGACCCATCTGGTTGGAGAGGACGCCGCCGAACCGTCGGGCAAGCCTGCGGACCGGCCCGTTATGCGGCACGAAGTTCATCTCCAGCAGGGTGAGGCCACGCTCTTTCGCAATCTCAAAAGCAAGCGCCATCAGCTTTGCGCCAAAGCCGCGGCTTCGCCACGCATCCTCGACGCTGATGCCGATCTCCGCCGAGTTTTCCGGCAGGTTGCCACCGAAACGAAGCTCGATCACGCCGCGGAGTGTGCCATCGATAAACACGCCGCACATGACAGGCGTCGGCTGGTTTTGATTGGCGCAGTAGCGATCAAGCATATAATCGGACGTCGGGCAGCCAAAGCGCATCAGGCGGCTTTCGGGGCTGAGCCGCAGGATATGTTCCTGAAGCAAGCCATGCTCCGCGGGCGCAAGTTCGCGAAAAACCGGGCGCCCTTCGGCGGGCGTTGCCCCAAACTCGACCGTGACCAATGTGTTATTCATAGAAAAGCCCGCTTCGCTGGAGTTTTTCGGCGCGGGCCTGGGTGGAGGCCGCAAGCCATGCGAACGCGCGCGCTGTGACGTCCGCGACGGCGTGACGGGCCCGCTTAAAGCCCTCGCCCATGCGGCTGCCGAGGCGGCGCATCTCAATGCCCTGCAATGTGCGGGCATACCGTTCCTGCTTCGCGAGAGAAGCAAGGGTTTCGGCCGGAATCAAACCGTCTTTGTCTGTTCTCATCGTCCTGCTCCTATTCTATCGCACGTCTGGCCGTGCATGCTGCACAACCTCATAATCAATACTTATGGTGCGCCGCACCATTATAAAGGCCTAATTTTGCATAGCAGCCTTGTGGATAACGAATGGACAGGAGAATTTTTCGCTACATATCAGTTATTTAGAAGACGCGAAATCGTCATCTGGAATCTATGTTGCACCGCAATATGTGCATTTCTCCGACGGGAGCGGAGGGTCATTGCCGGCTCCCGGCAAGGGCAGCGACCGAGGTGGCGGCGGGCGCTGTTGCACCCGTCCTCTTTATATCGGGCGGAGAAAGGGCCTCGTCAATGGAGGCAACAGACGATTTTTACGCGCCGGGCCAGGCCCTGCCCTTCGACGGCGCGAAGCCCCCTCAATCGGTCGATTGATCGGTGCAACGCGGCACAATTTCAGGTTGATCAGTCTTTCAGCGCGGCGCCAAGGGCGTCCTTGATCTCATCATTGAAATCGGCGGCGTCCTGGTGGGGGTCATCTTCCGATGTGTCGGATGCACTCTGGGCGTTCGGCTCGCGATAGAAGCCATCCTCATCGAGCTCCGAGGCGTCATAGTCCCCGTCGTCGAGGTCCCAGCCGTCTTCGAGCGGATCCTCCTCCGCGTCGCGGAGCATATGCAGCGGCTCGCGGGTCAGGCGGCGGCAGGCATCGTCGAGCTGGTCGAGGTTGGCGTAGCGAATGGTGATAATGCCATGCCCATCCGACATGTGATCGATATCGACTTCCATGCCGAGCGCGGCGCTGAGGTCGAATTCCAGCGCCCGCACATCGGCGCTTTTTGCCGCTTCTTTTGCAAACTTCCGCGCCATCTTGCCGGGCGGGCCGGAGCCGTCGGTGGTATAAAGATCTATCTTTTTGCGCTGCGCCAGCTTTTCTGCCGCGCGAACGCTAAGCCCCTGCTCGACAATCTTTTTTGCGAGCGCTTCGGCCTCCTCATGATTGATGAGCGTCCGCGCCGCGCCGGCCGCGAGCTTGCCGTCGCGCACCAGCTTCTGAACGGAGGCCGGCAGCGTCAGCAGCCGCATGATATTGGCGACATGGGCCCGGCTTTTGCCAACATGCTGCGCCAGGCTCTCCTGCGTGTGGTCAAATTCGGCCATCAGGCGGCGATACGCCTCCGCCTCTTCGATGGGAGAGAGGTCTTCGCGCTGGATATTCTCGATCAGCGCGATTTCCATCGACTCGGCGTCGGTCAGCTCCTTGATGATGACCGGCACCTGGTGAAGCTGCGCCATTTGCGCCGCGCGCCAGCGCCGCTCGCCGGCGACAATTTCATATTCGCTGTCTTTTGTGGGGTTGCGACGCACAAGTATAGGTTGAAGAACGCCCTTTTCCGCAATGGAGGCGGCAAGGCTGTCGAGCGCGTCCTGATCCCAGTCGAGGCGGGGCTGATACTGGTTGGCGCGGAGCTGCTCAACCGGCACTTCCTTGGTCGAGCGCACCTTGTCGAGATCGGCATAGTCGCTCGCCATATCATCGCCGAGCAGGGCGGAAAGGCCGCGTCCGAGTTTCTTCTTTGAAATATCTTCGCTCATGGGTTCAGCCGCATGTTGAGGCCTTTCAGGCCGCGTTCAGATGACGTTCACGCCGGATCACTTCGCTTGCAAGGCGGATATAGGCCTGGCTTCCGGCGCAGCGATGATCATAGATCAGCACGGGCTTGCCGTGGCTCGGGGCTTCCGAAACCCGCACGTTGCGCGGGATAACGGTCCGATACACCTTGTCGCCGAGGAAGTCGCGCACATCCTGCGCCACCTGCAGCGAGAGGTTGTTGCGCCGGTCGAACATGGTCAGCACGACGCCCTGGATTTCAAGCCCCGGATTAAGCGTTGCGCGCACCCGCTCGATGGTCTTGATCAGCATGCTGAGCCCTTCGAGCGCGAAAAACTCGCACTGCAGCGGCACAATCACGGCATGCACGGCGACCATTGCGTTCAGCGTCAGCAGGTTGAGCGACGGCGGGCAGTCGACGAGGATATAATCATAATCGGCGCGAAGCTCCGAGACCACGTCATAGAGCCGGTGGCTCCGCCGCGGCAGTTCGATCAGCTCAAGCTCTGCGCCCGAGAGATCGGCCGTCGAGGGCACGAGATCAAGCAGCGGGATCTTGCTCTTGTGGATGGCGGCGCGGATCGGCGTCTCCCCCATCAGAACGCCGTAAACATTCTTTTCGCGATCGTCGCGCTCGATGCCGAGGCCGGTCGACGCATTGCCTTGCGGATCGATATCGATGATGAGCACACGCTGCCCGATCGCGGCAAGCGCCGTTGCCAGATTGATTGCCGTGGTGGTTTTGCCGACGCCGCCCTTCTGATTGGCAATTGCCAGGATTCGCGCCGTCGCCGGAACCTTCAAACCTGCCTTATCCATTGTCATTGTCTGCCTCTTCTGGAGGTGAACGGCGGCATAAGCGGGTGATTTTGAGAACCGAGCCGTCTTCACTCGTTACACTACGGTGCTTTTCGACTTCCATATTCCAACATTTAGAAGCTTTGGTCAATTCCTCATCTACATCTTGTCCCTTTAAAAAGAGGAATTCCGTCCCCGCATGCGCGAAAGGCGCCGCGAGTTCCAGCAGCCGATCCAGCGGCGCCAGCGCCCGGGCGGAGATAACGTCCGCCGGAAAGGGTGAAATTTCCTCAATCCGGCCGCGATGGACCGTCAGATTCGCCGATGTTTCACGTGAAACATTTCCCATAAAAAGACATTTCCGCTGGTCGCTTTCAATCGCATGCACGTCGAAATCTCCGCAAATGGCGACAACGAGGGCCGGAAACCCCGCCCCGCTCCCGAGATCGAGCCAGCGGCCACCTGTTACCGACGGGAGCGACAAAAGCTGAAAACTATCCAGCATATGGCGCCGCCAGAGATCCGGCAGCGTCGATTTCCCGACGAGATTGATTGCCTTCTGCCATTTAGTCAGCAGGTCCGCGTAACTCTGTAACCTTGCCAATGTTTCACGTGAAACATTGCTGGCGGCGTGAAACCCTGCCGCGCCGAGAATCGGATCCACGTCAGCCATGGGAGCGATGGGCGCGCCGCTTGACGTGCGAGAGAAGCGCCGTCAGCGCGGCCGGCGTTACGCCCGAAATCCGCGCGGCCTGGCCAAGGGTTGACGGTCGGACCTCGGAAAGCCGCAACCGGATCTCGGTCGAGAGCCCCGCGACCTCTTCAAAGCGGATGTTTTCCGGAAGCTGCAGCATTTCGTCTTTACGGAAGTCGCGAACGTCCGCCTTCTGCCGCTCCAGATAGCCACTATACTGCGCGTCGATGGCGAGCTGCTCGCGGAGCGGCATCGGAATGGCGGAGGTTTCGGGCCAGATTCGCGCGATATCGTCGAGATTGATGTCGGGATAGGCGAGCAGATCGGCAGCGGAGCGGCGAACGCCGTCCTGATTGACATTGAGCCCCTGCCGCCGCGCCTCGTTCGGCGTCAGCGTGAGCGCGGCGAAAAGCGCCCGCGCCTCACTGAGCGCCGCGATTTTTCCCCGGAACACTGCCGCCCGCTCGGCGCCGACAATTCCCATCTCCTCGCCCCGGGCGGTCAGGCGCTGATCGGCATTATCCGCGCGGAGGATCAAACGATATTCGGCGCGCGAGGTGAACATCCGGTAAGGCTCGGTCACCCCGCGCGTCACGAGATCGTCAATCATCACACCGATATAGGCGTCGGCGCGATCTAGCACGACGCTCTCCCCGCCCCCGGCCTCCCGCGCTGCGTTAAGCCCGGCCATCAGCCCCTGCGCCGCAGCTTCTTCATAGCCGGTCGTGCCGTTGATCTGCCCCGCGAAATAGAGGTTTTTCAGCCGCCGCGTCTCGAGCGTCGGCTTCAGCTCCCGCGGGTCGACATAATCATACTCGATCGCATAGCCCGGGCGATACCATTCGACCTTTTCAAGCCCCGGGATGGTGCGAAGAAACGCCATCTGGATCTCCTCGGGCAGGGAGGTGGAGACGCCGTTCGGATAAACCGTGTCATCCTCGAGCCCCTCGGGCTCCAGAAAGATCTGATGCGCGGATTTATCGGCAAAGCGCACCACCTTGTCCTCGATCGAGGGGCAGTAGCGCGGGCCGATGCTTTCAATCTGCCCCGAATACATGGGCGCGCGATGCAGATTGTCGAGGATAATGCGATGCGTCGCCTCAGTCGTCGTCGTGATATAGCAGGAAATCTGCGGCGTCGTGATCCGGTCGGTGAGGAACGAGAACGGCACCGGCTCCGCGTCGCCCTTCTGCTCCTCCAGGATCGACCAGTTGATCGTTTTACCGTCGAGCCGCGCCGGCGTTCCCGTTTTCAGCCGCCCGAGCGGAAACCCCGCCCTCGACAGCGTCTTTGAAAGACCATAGGTCGGCGCATCGCCAATGCGCCCGGCGGCGAACTTCCGCTCCCCCATATGGGCAAGGCCGCGCAGGAATGTCCCCGTGGCGAGAATAACCTTCCCCGCCGCGATCTCGGTTCCATCGGCCATAATAACGCCGTGGACCGCGCCGTCCCGGACAATCAGGTCATCGGCTTCGGCAGCACGAATCTCGAGATTCGGCTGGGCGAGAAGCGCGGCCTGCATCGCCTCGCGATAGAGTTTGCGATCCGACTGCGCACGGGGGCCGCGCACTGCCGGCCCCTTTCGCCGGTTGAGGAGGCGAAACTGAATGCCGGACGCGTCCGCGACACGGCCCATGACCCCATCGAGCGCGTCGATTTCGCGAACAAGATGGCCCTTGCCGAGGCCGCCAATGGCCGGATTGCAGGACATTTCGCCAATGGTTTCAATCTTATGCGTGATCAGAAGCGTCGCCGCCCCAAACCGCGCGGCCGCCGCTGCCGCCTCGCAGCCCGCATGGCCGCCGCCGATCACAATGACATCAAATCGGGTCATGAAACCTCCTGAATTACCGGCTTTTAATATAGGGAGTCAGGGTTTTTGACAAGGGCGGAATCGGCGCGGCCTGCAATGTTTCACGTGAAACACGCGGTTGCCGCCGCGGAAAATGTTTCACGTGAAACAACAGGCGGAGGCGGGCATCCGATGTTTCACGTGAAACATTCCGCAAATCACTTCCCGATACAGAAATCTCCGAAAATAACGTCGAGGATATCTTCAACATCCACCCGGCCCGTAATCCGCCCGAGCGCGCGCACCGCGAGGCGGACATCCTCCGCTGCAAGTTCAGGCGCGCCGGCCCGCGCGAACCGATCGAGCGAGGCTGCGCATTCCTCCAGCGCCTGGCGGTGGCGAAGACGCGTCAGCGCCGGCGCGCCCGAAAGGTCAAGCCGCGCGGTGACATCTTTTTCCAGCGCCTCCAGAAACTCTTCAACCCCGCTGCCCGACCGGACCGAAAGCGGGAAAACCCGCTGGCCGTCCGCTTCCGTGGCCGCATCCGCCGCATACGGACACAGGTCTGTTTTGTTGACAAGCCGGTAATCCTTTGCCTGCAAAAGATCGGCAAATTCCGACGGGATCTCCGGCGCGTCGGCGGTTGTCATGAAAAGGCGGATATCCGCGCGCGCCGCCCTCTCCCGCGCCCGGCGGACGCCTTCGCGCTCAATTGCGTCGCCCGTAACGCGGAGCCCCGCCGTATCGGCGATGGTGACGGGATAGCCGGCAAGATCCATCGGCACATCGATGATATCACGCGTCGTGCCCGCCTGATCCGAGACAATCGCCGCATCACGCCGCGCTAACGCATTGAGAAGGCTGGATTTTCCGACATTCGGCTGGCCGAGGATCACCACATCGAGCCCATCGCGGATCTTCTCCCCGCGCCGTCCGTCGGCGAGATGTTGGAGGATTTCAGCCTTAAGTTCGGCGACTTTCGGCGCGATCGCGGCCGCAACCCCCTCCGGCAGATCCTCATCGGGAAAGTCGATATCTGCCTCAAGATGGGCGAGCGCGGTGATCAGCCGGATCCGCCAGCTCTCATAGATCGCGCCAAGTTCGCCCTGCATCTGACGGAGCGCCTGACGCGCCTGCGCCTCCGTCTCCGCATTGACGAGATCGCCGAGACCTTCGGCCGCGGTGAGATCCATCTTGCCATGCTCGAACGCACGGCGGGTAAACTCGCCGGGCTCGGCCGGGCGAAAGCGGGATAAGCGCGCGAGTTCACTGAAGAGGCCGGAGATTACGGCCGGCCCGCCATGCAGGTGAAATTCCACCACATCCTCGCCGGTGAAGCTGTTCGGCGCCGGAAAATAAATGACAAGTGATTGATCTATAACGGAATTGTCTGACGTTCTATATAACGCGCGGCGCACCGCACGGCGCGCTTCGGGCAGGTCCTTGCGCGTCAGTTTCACAAGCGCATCGGCCGCGCCGGCCCCAGACAGGCGAATGACCGCAACGCCTGCCCGCCCCCGGCCCGACGCCAGGGCGAAAATAGTCTCCGAATAACTCATGTGATTGTCCGATCAGGGCGCGGTTATGTTTCTTTGCCCGATTTGGCCGCGGGGGCAAATTGCGAGAAGAAAAGCTTCTGCATTTGCTCAAACCCCTCCATCCCGGCGGGGAGCCAGGTCTTCATCATATGCTCGGGATCAAGATTTGCGATATTTTCGAGCATCTTCGCCTGCAATTCCTGCATCACTGCGTCCTGCATCTTCTGAACATCCGGCAAACCGAAGAAACGCCGCGCCTCTTCCGGTGTGCAGTCGATATCGAAAGTAATTTTCATCGGTCGGTCACTCCTCATTGATCCCGCGGCGGCTGCTCTGCTACAACAGAGTAATATATCTTCCCCCGGAGGGAAAGCCATCCGCAAAACAGGGGATCGCGATGAGAAATTTACTGGGCGCGGAGACCAGCCCCTACCTTCTGCAGCATAAAGACAATCCCGTTCACTGGCAACCCTGGAGCGCGGAGACATTGGCGCGGGCAAAGCGGGACGGCAAGCCGATCCTGCTCAGCGTCGGCTATGCCGCCTGCCACTGGTGCCACGTCATGGCGCATGAGAGCTTTGAAGACCCGGAGACGGCGGCGCTGATGAACGAGCTCTTCGTCAATATCAAGGTTGACCGGGAGGAGCGGCCCGATATCGACCAGATCTATCAAAGCGCGCTTGCGCTGCTCGGCGAACAGGGCGGCTGGCCGCTCACGATGTTTCTGAACTCACGCGGGGAGCCCTTCTGGGGCGGCACCTATTTCCCGCCGGAAGCCGCCTATGGCCGGCCGAGTTTCAGGAATGTCCTCTCGACGGTTGCGGAAATCTTCAAAAATGAGCCGGAAAAGGTCAGCGCCAACCGCGACGCGCTGAAATCCGCGCTCCAGAAGCTCAATGACGCGCCGGACGGCGACCGGCCGAAGCTGACGCTCGAGGTGCTGGACCGTATCGCCGCCCGCTATGCCGAGGAAGCGGATCCCGTTCACGGCGGCCTTGGCTCGGCGCCGAAATTCCCGCAAGTCTACGTTCTTGAAAATATCTGGCGAAGCTATCTTCGCACGCGGAATGCGGCCCATAGCGAGGTGGTGATCAAGGCGCTCACGGCGATGTCGCAGGGCGGCATTTACGACCATCTCGGCGGCGGCTATGCACGCTATTCCACCGACGCCGCCTGGCTCGCCCCGCATTTCGAGAAAATGCTTTATGACAATGCGCAGATCCTCGATCTGCTGCTGACCGTGCATCACGAGACGAAATCGGAGCTGTTTGAAGCGCGCATTTTTGAGACCATCGGCTGGCTGCTTCGCGAAATGGTAACAAGCGAGGGCGGGTTTTCCGCCACGATCGACGCCGATTCCGAAAGGGAAGAGGGGCGGTTTTATGTCTGGTCGAAAGCCGAGATTGAGGAAATTCTCGGTGACGACGGTGCGCATTTTTGTGAAATATACGGCGTCCTGCCTGAAGGGAATTGGGAAAATACCAATATTCTCAATCGCTTGAAATATCCGCACCGGCTCGATGACGCGCTTGAGGAGAAGCTGGCGTCAGGACGCCAGAAACTTTTCGAGGCACGCGAAATGCGCCGCCGCCCGGCGCTCGATGATAAGGTGCTGACGGACTGGAACGGCCTGATGATCGCCGCCCTCGCCCGCGCCGGACATTATTTCGACGAGGCGCACTGGATCGATGCGGCGGAGCGTGCCTTTGTCGCCATTACAACGCATTCCATGGAACCAAATGGCCGGCTCTATCACAGCTACCGCATCGGCCGGGCCATGCACACCGGCCTTCTCGATGATTACGCCAACATGGCGCGGGCCGCACTCGTCCTTTTCGAGGTGACGGGAAAAGGCTTCTACCTCACCCGGGCGGAGGAATGGGTAGAGATACTCCGCACGCATTTTGAGGATCCGGCGGGCGGCTTCTTTTACACCGCCGATGATGCCGAGGCGCTGATTGTCCGCACCAAGAACGCGATGGACAATGCGGTGCCCTCCGGAAACGGCGTCATGCTCGAGGTTCTGGCGAAACTGCATCTGCTGACCGGCGCGCGCGAGCCCTTCGAGACGGCGCTCTCGCTCGTGCGCTGTTTTTCGGCGGAACTTGGGCGGAATTTCTTCCCGCTTTCGACCTTTCTCAATAATTTCGAGACGCTGATCAATGCGCAGCAGGTGATTATCGTCGGCGAGCGCAGCGAGGCGGGCGTCATCGATCTCATAAATGTGCTGAAGGATTTCAGCATGCCAACGAAAGTCATCAATATCCTGGCGGACACGGACGGCCTCCCCTTCGATCATCCGGCGAAGGGAAAGGGCCGCGTCGATGGCAAGCCAACGGCCTATCTCTGCACGGGGCCGACCTGTTCGCTCCCCGTCACCAGCGCCCGGGATTTTACGGCGCTTCTCAGAAAGGCGGACAGCCATGGCGCAGCTTAGCCTTCACAGCCCCGTCGGCGACCTCACCGTGACGGAGGAGGACGGCAGGATCATCTCCCTCGACTGGGGATGGGTGCCGGCCGAATGGCAACAGTCAACGGCGCTCCTTGAGCGCGCCGCCTGGCAGCTCAACCGCTATTTCGACGGCGAGATTGGCGCGTTTGATCTCCCGCTCGATCCGCCGGGAACCGCGTTTCAGAAAAAGGTCTGGGCGGAGATGCTGAAAATCCCGGCCGGGGAGACGCGGAGCTACGGCGAAATTGCGAAGATTTTAGGCTCCGCCGCACAGCCCGTAGGCACGGCCTGCGGCGCCAACCCGATCCCGATCCTCATCCCCTGCCACCGCATCGTTGCGGCGGGCGGGCGGCTCGGCGGGTATTCGGGCGACGGCGGGCTGGAGACGAAAGTCGCCTTGCTCCGGCTTGAAAAGGCCTTGCCTCCCAAGCAGCAACGATTTGATATATACAGATAATCAGGCGCATTCAGAAGGAGACGGAAATGGTGAAAGCAATTATTCAACGCGAATATGGCGGGCCGGAAGTGATGAAATGGGAAGATGTCACCCTCGGCAAACCGGGCCCGGGGGAGGCGCGCATCCGCCACACGGCGGTCGGCCTCAATTTCATCGATGTCTATTACAGGACCGGCCTTTACCCGGCGCCGCTCCCGCTCACGACCGGCATGGAAGCGGCCGGCGTGATCGAGGAGCTGGGGCCGGATGTCACCGGCTTCAAGGTGGGTGATCGCGTCTCCTACGCCTGCCAGCCCATCGGCGCCTATGCAGAGGCGCGGATCATGCCGGTGAAGAATCTCATCGTCCTCCTGGACAACATCGATGACGAGACGGCGGCGGCGATGACGCTGCAGGGCATGACGACGGAATATCTCGTGCAGCGCTCCTACCCCGTGAAGAAGGGCGAGACGGTGCTCTTTCACGCGGCGGCAGGCGGTGTCGGCCTTCTCGCCTGCCAGTGGCTCCGTCATATCGGCGCAACCGTGATCGGCACCGTCGGATCGGAGGAAAAGGGCGAACTCGCCAAAGCCCACGGCTGCACCCATGTCATCAATTACCGGACCGAGGATTTCCACAAGCGCGTGATGGAAATAACGGACGGCAAGGGCGTCCCGGTCGTCTATGACAGCATCGGCAAGGAGACATTCGAGAAATCGCTCGACTGCCTCCGCCCGCGCGGGCTGCTGGTCTCGTTCGGCAATGCGTCGGGACCGGTGAGAGGCGTCGATCTCGGCATCCTCGCCGCCAAGGGATCGCTCTATGTCACCCGTCCGACACTGATGACCTATAACGCAACGCGCGAAGAGCTGGAAAAATCCGCCGGCGACGTGATGGCCCTCGTTGCAAGCGGCGCGATCAAGGTCAGCATCAACCAGCGCTACCCGCTCGAAGAGGCGGCAAAAGCCCACGCCGACCTGGAAGCGCGGAAAACAACGGGATCGACGATTCTGACGGTCTAGTCTCACCGCGACACCCAACAAAAAAGGCGCTCATTTAGGGCGCCTTTTTTTCGTATGTTCTAACCTTCTAAATTGTATGTTATCGTTTCAATTTCTTGCTATGGATCGGAGGGAAGCCGTTTATTGTATAAGTATGTCGCTTATATTGACGAAGCTGGTGACGACGGGCTCAAAGTGATCAGGCCAATGGATCAAAGTGGCTCCAGTGAATGGTTGATTCTTTCGGCCGTTGTTGTGAGGGCGGAGCGAGAACAAGAAGTCAAAGGCTGGGTTAAAAGCATTCAAGATGAGCTTTGGAACTATCACTCCAAAACTATTCATTTCGCGAAACTGAATCAGAACAAGAAGTTATTCGTGTGCGATGCTTTATCAAAGCTCGGAGCGCGATATTTTGTCGTCTGTTCAAACAAAAAAAATATGTTGCGATATGAGAATCCCCGCGCGTCAAAAATTCCTTCTACCAATTGGTTTTATTGTTGGTTGACACGAATTTTACTAGAAAGGGTGACACATTTTGTCCATTGGCATTCGATAAAAGAAACCGGAACACCCCAAAAAGTTAAAATCGAATATAGTAGCCGTGGAGGTCTCTCCTATTCGCAAATGAGCGCTTACTACGACTGGATTAGATATCAAGGAGATAACACTTTTTTAAAGGCAGGAAAGATATACTGGGAAGTACTAAAATATGAACTTCTTAAAGTCTACGCAGCTGAAGAAAGAGCAGGCCTACAATTAGCTGACGTCGTCGCAAGTTCGTTCTTCAAAGCTTGTGATATCTATAATACCGGTGCGTGTGATCCGAGATTTGCCATGTTACTTGCACCAAAAATTGCAAGGTTTAAAGATCAGGCTCGAGAAAAAGCTGCCGGATATGGCGTCAAACTAATGCCCAACCTCAGAACGGCTAACCTCGATCCGACACAAGAAGAAGTTTTTCGCTATTATGGCTACCCATACGAATGGTGGGACCCGGGCTCGTCTAATCGCAAGGGTCAATAGGCCGGAATCAATATCTCCAACCATCCCCATAGACGCCACTGATCAGAATGTCAGCGACCCGAGTTGTCCGGCGTCCCACACAATAAACATATCAACTAAAATATAATATGTCAATAGAATCAATAAGATATACTAAGTACTTGATTTAGATTCATTTTTTGATGCTAGTTGATTTCCCTTACGTATTCATGGAATCGAAGAAATCGTCGTTGGTCTTGCTGTGGCGGAGTTTGTCGAGCAGGAATTCCATGGCGTCGGTTGTCCCCATCGGGTTGAGGATCCGGCGGAGGACCCACATCTTCTGCAGCGTGGCCTTGTCGACCAGCAGCTCTTCCTTGCGGGTGCCGGATTTGGTGATATCAATCGCCGGGAAGACGCGCTTGTCCGAGAGTTTCCGGTCAAGAATGATTTCCGAGTTACCGGTGCCCTTGAATTCTTCAAAAATAACTTCATCCATGCGCGAGCCGGTATCGATGAGTGCGGTCGCGACGATGGTGAGCGAGCCCCCCTCCTCGATATTACGGGCGGCGCCGAAGAAGCGCTTGGGCCGTTGCAGGGCGTTGGCATCGACACCGCCGGTGAGAACCTTGCCGCTCGACGGGACAACGGTGTTATAGGCGCGGGCGAGCCGCGTGATGCTGTCGAGCAGGATCACCACGTCGCGCTTATGCTCGACGAGACGTTTTGCCTTCTCGATCACCATCTCGGCAACCTGGACGTGACGGGCGGCTGGCTCATCGAAGGTGGAGCTGATGACCTCCCCGCGAACCGAGCGCTTCATATCCGTCACCTCTTCCGGGCGCTCGTCGATCAGCAGAACGATCAGATAGACTTCCGGGTTATTGGTGGTGATGGAGTTGGCGATATTCTGCAGGAGCACCGTCTTACCGGTGCGGGGCGGCGCGACGATCAGCGCGCGCTGGCCCTTGCCTTGCGGCGCGACGAGATCGATCACGCGGGCGGAATTGATGTTATTGGCCGTCGGATCCGGGGTTTCGAGGCGGATCCGCTCATCGGGATAAAGCGGCGTCAAATTGTCGAAATTGATCTTGTGGCGCGCCTTGTCGGGATCTTCAAAGTTGATTTTCTGGATCTTCAGAAGCGCAAAATAACGCTCGCCATCCTTCGGGCTGCGGATCTGCCCTTCGACCGTGTCGCCGGTCCGCAGCGAAAAGCGGCGGATCTGGCTCGGGCTCACATAAATATCGTCGGGCCCCGCAAGATAGTTGGCATCGGGCGATCGCAGAAAGCCGAACCCGTCCTGCAAGATTTCAAGAACGCCGCCGCCGGTAATTTCCGCGCCGTTCTCCGCCTCATATTTGAGAATGGCGAAGAGCTGCTCCTGCTTGCGCAGGGTAGAGGCGTTTTCAATATCCCGCGCTTCGGCAAGTTCGAGAATTTCAGAGGGAGTTTTTTTCTTGAGCTCTTGAAGGTTCATGTATTTGTCTATGATAAAACAGTGGGAAAAAGGGATTAAAGGCAAAAACGAGCGACAAGAATGTCAGCAGTCGCCGCTGCGATGCTCCGAAAAGGATTGTCTGACAAGAAACGATTGATGCAATGAGATTGGGGAACAGAAACCGTTCGGAGAATTTTCGCATCTTTGCCAGTTCTCTGGCCATTAGTCAAATGAAATATGCGCGAGCAGGCGGTTTTCAAAACGGTTTTACGACCACCAGAATGACAATCGCGCCCATCATCACCGTCGGTATCTCATTGACGAGGCGATAGAATTTCGCGGGGCGACGGTTGGCGTCCGCCTCGAACTCCCGCCGCCAGCGCGATAGATAGCCGTGATATCCCGATAGCAGAAAGACGAGCGAGAGTTTCAGCCAGATCCAGATGTCGCTCCAATCGACGATTCCCGGCGTCAGCAGCAGCAGGCCGCCGAAAATGAAGGTCATGATCATCGCCGGGTTGATGATGGCGCGGAGCAGGCGCCGCTCCATAATCTTGAAGGTTTCGGACTTGTCCGAGCCGACTTCCGCATCCGCATGATAGACGTAAAGGCGCGGCAGGTAGAACATGCCGGCCATCCACGCGATCACTGAAATGATATGCAGGGATTTGGTCCAGAGATAAGCATCGGCGAGAAAGTCAAACATGGGTAGGGTCCGTGAAATGCCCGTCCGGGCGCGGCTGTCATCAGGAATAGGACAGTTGTAGGCAATTTTGCGTCACGACGCCAGCGTCAAACAGTCGCAGGGATTATCCGCAGCAAAAAAAATCTCCTCTCCCGGCGCGCGCGCAGGCGCCGATAATTCGACCACCATGCGGGCAAGGCCGCGGATAAAGGCATCTTCCACGCTCACCGTCGGGATGCGGTAATAGTCCGGGACACCGCTGTCGCGCGCAAGTTTCCCATATTCGATATCAAGCTCGACGAGGGTTTCCGAATGTTCCGAGACGAACGCGATGGGGACAATGATCACGCACACCCCTTCTTTGCCGGCGCGGATAATTTCCGCATCCGTCGCGGGTTCCAGCCATTTCAGCGGCCCGACGCGACTTTGATAGGACAGACGCCAATCGAGCGCCGGAGCGCCAAGCCTTGCGACGACAGCGGCGACGCTTCGTTCCACCTGCTTCTGATAGGGATCGCCCGCATCTACAATCTTCTGCGGCAGGCCATGGGCGGAGAAGAGCAGCCGGACCGGCTTCCCCTCCATTCGCTGCAGGATCGGGGCGATCAGCGCGGCTTCCGCCTCGATAAAGCCAGGTTCCTCCGGATAGCAGCAGATCGCGCGGGTCGGGACACTGAGGCCCGCCGCCTTCGCCGCGCGGCTCCAGTCGAGAAAGGACGAGGCCGTCGTCGTTGTCGAGAACTGCGGATAGAGCGGCAGCAGGATCACCTCGTCGGCCTGCCATTCCTTCACTTGCCGCACTGTCTCCTTGGCGAAGGGATGCCAGTAGCGCATCGCGATAAAGACGCGGTAGCTGTCGCCGCCCGCCTCATTCAAGACATCCGCAAGCGCATGGGCCTGTGCAACGGTTTCGGGGACAATCGGCGATGCGCCGCCAAGCTCCGCATAGATCCCTTTGGCAAGCGGCGCACGGCGGCGCGATATCAGCTTCGCCAGCAGCCAGCGGAGCGGCTGCGGCACGCGCAAAATCGCCGGATCATTAAAAAGATTGAACAAAAAAGGCTCTACCGCCTCGGGGCTGTCGGGGCCGCCGAGATTAAAGAGGATAACCGCCTTTTTTGCCATTTTACGCCTATTTTCCGCGGATCAGCTCGGCAAGCCGCGCCACATTTTCAGGCGGCGTCTGCGGCGTGATGCCATGACCCAGATTGAAGATAAAGGGCTTGTCACCGAAGGTCGCGATAATCTCGGCAATCCGGCGTTCCATCGCCGCACCGCCCTCGACCAGCAGCAGCGGATCGAGATTACCCTGCACGGGAACAAGCGACTGCACCTCCCGCGCGGCCCAGGCAAGCGGCGTTCCCGTATCGAGACTGACAGCCGTCACCCCCGTTTCTTTCACATAATCGATGATATTCGCCCCGACGCCGCGCGGAAAACCGATAACCGGCAGGGCGGGATAGCGGGCGCGAAGCCCGTCAACAATCCGCCGCGTTGGCTCGATGGACCATTTGCGAAACTCATCATCGGGAAGCACGCCGGCCCAGGTATCGAAAATCTGGATGACTTCCGCGCCCGCCTCGACCTGGCGGAGGAGATAATCAGTAGTCGAGGCGACAAGAATATCGATCAGCGCCGCAAACCCTTCAGGATCCTTGAAAATCCAGCGCTTGATATGCGTATAATCCTTGGAGCCGCGCCCTTCCACCATGTAGCTCGCCACCGTCCAGGGCGCCCCGGCAAAGCCAATCAGCGTACAGTCTTTCGGAATGGAGGAGCTGAGACGGGACACCGTTTCATAGACCGGCGCCAGCGTGTCGTGAATTCGGCCAAGATCAAATTTTGCGAGACCAGCAGCGGAGCGGACCGGGTCCAGAACTGGCCCCTCCCCTTCGCGATAGCTGAGCGGCTGACCAAGCGCATGCGGAATGAGCAGGATGTCGGCAAAGAGGATCGCCGCATCCATGCCATAGCGGCGAAGCGGCTGCAGGGTCACTTCCTCGGCAAGCTCGGGCGAGTAACATAGATCAAGAAAGCTGCCGGCCTGTTCGCGCGTTGCCCGATATTCCGGAAGATAACGCCCGGCCTGGCGCATCAGCCAGAATGGCGGGGTTGCCTGAGTTTCTCCGCGCAGGCTTTTGAGCAGCGGCTTGGTTTGTGAAACGCTCACCTTGGTCCCTTCCGAGTTATCCCTTTCTATATATATTTATATAAAAAGGTAGTAGTTGCTGTTTATGGCTGTGGGTCTTGGGGATTAAAATCTGTCCCCGCCCTTTATAGGATTTCTGGGGATAAAATCCACCCCTTCGGTTATTTCGGGATATTGCCGTGAAATGCAAGGCGGGGGCTGTTAATAAAACCGGGGATAACGGGGATAACTTTTTTTATTGTCACGCTTTTCCACTTTATCCACGGGATGCACGATAAAAGATACCGCGTCGTCCACAGCCGCATAAGGCGGCGGTAAAAAAACAGGCATCGGGGAGAAAATTTTTACCCATTTCAAATAAGCCATGTTATCCCTGTTATTCACGTTATTCACAGCTTCTCTCGGTCGATATGGTGGAATTTCATCTTCATCTGGTTTCTGACTCAACCGGCGAAACGCTGCAGTCCATGACCAAGGCGGCGCTTGTCCAGTTTGAAGGCGTCACCCCGGTCGAACATGTCTGGACCCTGACGCGAACGCTGCGTCAACTCGATGATATCCTTGAATCGATCATGAGCAAGCCGGGCCTCGTCCTCTATACGCTGGTCAGCAAGGAAATGCGCGACGTTCTGGAGCTCGGCTGCGAACGCGTCGGTGTACCGTGCGTTTCGGTGCTCGATCCCGTCCTCACCGCTTTTTCCGCCTTTTTGGGCAAGGAAATCCGCCGCCTTCCGGGGCGTCAGCATATCCTGGATAAAAACTACTTCAGCCGGATCGAGGCGCTCAACTTCACTATGGCGCACGATGACGGCCAGATGACCGACGATCTTTATGAGGCGCAGATCATCCTCGTCGGCGTCTCGCGCACGTCGAAAACGCCGACCTCCTTCTATCTTGCCCATCGCGGCTATAAAACGGCGAATATTCCGATCGTTCCCGGCATTGCTCTCCCTGAGTCGCTCTTTGCGCTTAACCCGCGGACGATGGTGTTCGGGCTGACGACCAGCCCGGACCGGCTTTCGGAAATCCGCCGCAACCGCCTTCTCAGTCTCAATCAGAAAATGGAAACCGACTATATTGACCGTGACCGTATCAAGGAGGAGGTTATTTTCGCGCGCAAACTCTTCAACCGCGAAGGCTGGCCGGTGATCGATGTGACGCGCCGCTCGGTCGAGGAGACGGCGGCGCAGATCGTGACACTCTACAGCCGGCGGCAGGAAGAGCTGAAGAAGCAGGCATGACGGTGGAAAAAGAACTTGTTCTGGCGTCGCAGAGTGTCTCGCGCGCGCGGATTTTGAAGAACGCGGGCTTCACTTTTCATATTGTGCCCGCGCATGTCGATGAAGATGAGATCAAGCAATCTCTTCTGGCGATGAAGGCGCCGGCGCGCGATGCCGCGACGGCGCTCGCCGAGCTGAAGGCAACGCGCATCTCGACCCGGGTGCCCGGTGCGTTTGTGATCGGCGCCGATCAGATACTGGAATGCGGCGGCATCTGGTTCGACAAGCCGGGTGATATGGAACATGCCCGCGCACATCTGCTCGCCTTGAAAGGGCGGATGCACCGCCTTGCAAATGCGGTCGCCATCGCCAAGGACGGGGCAGTCATCTGGCGGCATGTCGATATCGCCCGCCTGACCATGCGATCCTTCGATGCGACGTTCCTCGATGATTATCTCGCCCGCGCGGGTGACGATATCCTGAATTCCGTCGGGGCCTATCACCTTGAAGGCCTCGGCGCGCATCTTTTCTCCCGGGTTGAGGGGGATTTCTTCTCCATTCTCGGGCTTCCCCTGTTGCCGCTTCTCGATTTTCTGCGCGGCCATAAAATCGGATTGACGTCATGACGCCACATAAGAACAAGATCGCCGGGGTCATGGGCTGGCCGATCAGCCATTCGCTGTCGCCGCGCCTGCATGGCTTCTGGATCGACAAATACGCGCTGGCAGCGGAATATCGCGCCTGGCCGGTAAAGCCGGAAGACCTCGCCGCAACGCTGAGGCAGCTCGCCGCCGACTGCGAGGCGGAGGGAAATCTCTTTCGCGGCGCAAATCTCACCATTCCGCTGAAAGAAAAGGCGTTCGAGATCGTTGATATCATTGATCCCTCGGCCGAACGGATCGGGGCGGTCAACACGATTGTAATCGGGTCGGACGGTCGTTTGACCGGACGCAATACGGATGGGATCGGCTTTCGCGACTCGCTTGCCGAAAAGGTGGATCTCGGGCGATTTAAGGGCGGCACGGCCGTGCTGCTGGGCGCCGGGGGGGCGGCGCGCGCTGTGGCCGTCGCGCTGATCGATATGGGCATGGCGAAGATCTATCTCTGCAACCGCTCCCGCGCGCGGGCGGAGGCGCTTGCCGGGCACCTCGGGACCCGCGCAGAAGCGGCCGACTGGGAGATGCGCGATGCCCTCCTCGCCGATGCGGATCTTCTTGTCAACTGCACCAGTCTTGGCATGACCGGCCAGCCACCGCTCGATGTGTCTTTGGAAGCGCTCAAAAAATCGGCTGTTGTTGCGGATATCGTGTATGTTCCGCTGGAAACCGGCCTCTTGAAAGCGGCGCGCTCGCGCGGCAATATCGCCATCGACGGGCTCGGCATGCTGCTGCATCAGGCAAAAGCCGGCTTTGCCGCCTGGTTCGGCGTAGAACCGGAGGTGACGGAGGCGCTCCGCCGTCATGTCCTTGCAGGGAAAAAGGATTAAGAACATGCTGCTTCTCGGGCTTACCGGCTCAATCGGAATGGGAAAATCGACGGTCGGCGAAATGTTCCGAAAACTCGGCATTCCCGTCTATGACGCGGATGCGGAGATCCACAAGCTCTATGCCAAAGGCGGCGCCGGGGTCGAACCGATCCGGGCTGCTTTTCCCGAGGCCGTGGTGGACGGCGCCGTCGACCGGGCCCGCCTCAGCAAGATCGTCGTGGGAAATGAAGCGGAGATCCAGCGGCTTGAAAAGGTCATTCACCCGCTCCTCGCCGAGGGGCGCGCGGAATTTTTTGCAAAGGCGGAAACGGAGGGACATTCGCTCGTCGTTCTCGACATTCCGCTTATTTTTGAGACAAATGGCGAGGGTCGCGTTCACAAGATTGCCGTCGTCTCCGCCCCGTCCGATGTGCAGCGGGCCCGGGTTCTCGCCCGCCCCGGCATGAGCGAGGACAAATTCGAGGCCATCCTCGCCCGCCAGGTCGATGACGCGGAAAAGCGCCGGCGCGCCGACTTCGTGATTGATACCCATTGCAGCTATGAGGAAACATTCGAGCAGGTGAAAAAGCTGGTGGAAGACCTGAACAATGCGTGAAATCGTTCTTGATACGGAAACGACAGGCTTTTACCCCGAAGAGGGAGACAGGATCGTCGAGATCGGCTGTATCGAGCTGATCAACCATATCCCGAGCGGCAATGTCTATCACCGCTACATCAACCCCGAGCGCGATATGCCGGATGCCGCCTATCGCGTCCATGGGTTGAGCGCGGAATTTCTCCGCGGCCATAAAGTGATGGCCGAGGAGATCGACGGCTTTCTCGATTTTATCGGCAATGACCGGCTGATTATCCATAACGCCCAGTTCGATATGAAGTTCCTGAACGCCGAGCTCGCCCGCCTGAAGCGCCCGCTTCTGCCGATGTCGCAAAGCCTTGATACCGTGCTGCTGGCCCGGGAGCGGCTTCCCGGCGCGCAGGTCAATCTCGATGCGCTCTGCCGCCGTTTCGGAATTGACAACTCGGCGCGCACAAAACTCGGCGCGCTGCTCGATGCGGAATTGCTGGCGGAGGTTTATCTTGAGCTGATCGGCGGCCGTCAGCACGGGCTGTCGCTTGAGGAAATTGAAGAAGAAGCAACCCTGATCGTCGTTCGCGATATCCGGCCCGCGCGCACCCATGCGGTGAGCGCCGAGGAGCTCGCAGCGCATCAGGCGTTTCTTGAGAAGATCACCGATCCGATCTGGCGAAAATATATCTGACGCCGGCCCGCTTTTCGTTACAGCGGCGCGCCGGCGTATCGCGGATCAGTTCCGGCCAGCCGCCTGCTGCTGACGGTGGTCGTGAAAGAGCCTTGCGAAATCGATCGGCTCCAGCATCAGCGGTGAATAGCCGCCGTCCCGCGTCGCATCGGCAACAACCCGCCGGGCGAACGGGAAGAGCAGCCGCGGGCATTCGATCATGCAGACCATCTCGACGGCTTCCTGCGGGAAATCGCGAAGCGCGAACAGGCCGCCATAGACCAGCTCCAGGATAAAAGCCACCTGGTCGCCGTGCTGCGCCTTCACTTCGAGCCGAAGTTCGATCTCATAGAGATTGTTGCCGCCGGTGCGGGCCTGGATATTGACCGCAAGCTGCACCTCCGGCGCGCCCTTCTCAGGGTCGAGGCTTGCCGGCGCGTTCGGATTTTCGAACGACATATCCTTTACATACTGGCGCAGAATGGCGAGTGAGGGTTGCTTCGACGCGGCCTCTCCCCCGGCGCCGCCATTGGCGGTCTTTGCCTGTCCTTCGTCTGCCATGTACGGGTTTCTCCTTAAATGATACGGCCGGAAAGCCGGATGAAATGTTGCCGAACTGGCTATCACGGATGGGCGCACCCGACAAGAGAGAAGCGGTTATTTTTCCCGCGACCAGGGGCTTTCAGGATCGCGATCGGCGCTTCGCCCGATTTTTTCCGGATCCTCTTCGACAATCTCGTAATCGCCGTCGATCACGGTATCGCGGGGCCGCGCGGGCCCGCTGTAGAAGCCGGCGCTCACCACATGCGCGCGCCGGGCGATCGCGCCGGCCAGCAGATGGCGGAGAAAGGGAATCAGCAGCAGCAGGCCGATCGTATCGGTGACAAATCCGGGGATCAGCAGGAACAGGCCGGCGACCGCCAGCAGGAACCCTTCAAACATTTCCGTGACCGGATTTTCCCGCTTGTCGAGCGCATCGCGCGCCCGCAACAGAATGCCGAGGCCCTGCACCCGCGTCAATGCAATACCGATCACAGTGGTGACGATGGTGAGCAATATGGTGGCAAATGCGCCAATCTCGCTTCCAACCTGAACAAAGACGTAAATCTCGATCAGCGGAATTCCGATCAAGGCCGCCAAAAACAGCAGTGCCAAGCTTGTTTATCCCTGATAAAATCCTATGTTACAATCAGATGCGCGAGAAGCGGGATAACGCCACAAGGTACTGGACCTTGGACCTGGAACCCATTAACTTCTTTTACAGATCTACCCTTTACATAAGGGGTGTTGGAAGTTTTACCAAACCCAATTTGAAGATATTATCATGGACAACGGCTTTCAGTTCCTGGACATCATTCTGCTTGCGGCGGTCGCTGGGTTTATCTTCCTGCGATTGCGCAGCGTGCTGGGCCGGCGGATGGGCCATGAACAATCAAGACCCGAAGAGCGGGCGCCGCGCCCCGTGGAAGGGCACAAGGGGAATTTCGACGAAAAGCCGTCTGACGACAATGTGATCCTTCTTGGCGATAAGAAGCGCGGCGCGGATGCGGAACTTTTTCCCGATACGCCGCTGCACCGCACCTTCAGCGAAATCCGTCGTCTCGACCGCAATTTTGATCCTGTGACGTTCGTCCAGGGGGCGCAGGCGGCCTATGAGGCCATCGTTATCGCCTTTGCGCGCGGCGACCGCCCGACACTGAAGATGCTGCTCTCCGACACGGTTTATGAGAGCTTCGATGCGTCCATCACGACGCGTGAGGAGCGGCAGGAAACCATGTCCACCGATATCGTCGCCATTCGCGGGGCCGAGATCACCGATGCCTCGCTGCAGGGACGCGACGCCGAAATCACCGTCCGCTTTGATGCCGAGATGATCACCATGACCAAGGATCGGGAGGGCGTGGTCGTCGCCGGCGATCCGCAGCCGCATATGGTGCATGAGCTCTGGACCTTTGCGCGTGATCTGAAGTCGCGCAACCCCAACTGGCTGCTGATCGCCACGCGCCGCGCTGACTGACCTGTTGCGGCATGGGCCTCTCCGGTTTGTTCCAATCGAAAGGCAGGCGGACAAAGCTCGGTCTTGCCGCGCTTATTTTGCTGCTGGTTGCCGCCTTTGGCGGCTGGTGGCTGCTGAAAGTTTCCCCCTTGATTGAAGCGCCGGAGGAGCGGCTTGTTCTCCGCCCGGCGCAGTTTTCCGAGCTTCCGGGCTGGGACAAAGAGGATTTTGCCAATTTCGCGGCGGCCTTCTTCAAATCCTGCGATAAAATTGCCGCGCTCCCGGCTGAGCGCGCCATGGGCGGCGACGGCATGGCGGGTACCGCTGGCGACTGGCAGCCGATCTGCGAGCAGGCGCGCGCCCTTACCCATGATCCGGCCGCGTGGCGGAGCTTTTTTGAAGCCGTCTTCACGCCCGTCAGCGTTTATAACAATGACCAGCCGAGCGGTCTTTTCACCGGCTATTACGAGGCGAGCCTCAAGGGCAGCCGCGAGCGGAAGCCGCCCTATCTCACGCCGCTTTATCTGCGCCCGCCCGAGCTGGTGATGGTCGAGCTTGGCCGCTTCCGCGAGGAGCTGAAAGGCCACCGCATTGCCGGCCGGGTCGAAGACGGCACGCTTGTTCCCTTCGCCGACCGCGCCGCCATCGATCAGGGGGCGCTCTCGGGCCGCGAACTCGAATTTGTCTGGGTCGATAGCGCCGTTGACGCCTTTTTCCTGCATATCCAGGGATCGGGCGTTGTCGAAATGGATGATGGCAGCGAGCTTCGCGTCGGTTATGCGGCGCAGAACGGCCATCCCTACTTCGCGATCGGCCGCGACCTGATCGAGCAGGGCTATGTCCCGCGCGAGGAGATGTCGATGCAGGCCATTCGCGACTGGCTGGAGGCAAACCCCGACAAGGCCGATGCGCTGATGCAGAAAAACGCGTCCTTCGTCTTCTTCCGTGAGCTTCTCACGGGCGGCCCGATCGGCGCGCAAGGGGTGGAGCTGACACCGGAGCGGAGTATCGCGGTCGACCGCAAATTCTGGCCGCTCGGCGTGCCTGTCTGGCTCTCAACTGTGGTTGCGCCCGCCAGCAGCCCGGCGGAAGTTGAAAAGTTCGAGCGCCTGATGATGGCGCAGGATACCGGCGGCGCCATTCGCGGCCCGGTACGCGGCGACGTATTCTGGGGCCATGGCGATTATGCCTATGACATGTCGGGCGGGATGAAAAGCGAGGGGCGGATCTGGATGCTCCTCCCCAACGCGCTTGCCGCAGCAATAAAAGCAGTCGAGACGCGCTAACTTCTGGCGAAAGCGCCGCGTGAGGGGTATAGTTTTTCGCGCGCAACAGGAGAATTGCATGCCCCAACCGGCGATAAAAAAGAATGTGGCTTTATTCGTCACCTGTCTGGTCGATCTGAACCGCCCGTCCGTCGCGTTTGCGGCCATCCGGCTTCTGGAAGCGGCGGATTGCACCATTGTGGTGCCGCCGGAGCAGACCTGTTGTGGCCAGATTGCCTACAATTCGGGTGATAAGGAAAGCGCCAAGGCCATTGCCCGCGCGGTTCTTCGCGCCTTCGACGGCTTTGACCATGTGGTTGTGCCCTCCGGCTCCTGCGCCGGGATGATCACAAAGCATTATGCAGAGCTTTTTGAGGGCGATGACACCATCATGGTGGCGGTCAACGCGCTCGCTGCCCGCACCCATGAGCTGACCGCCTTTCTCCATGATATCTGCGGCTACCGGCCCGCCGATATCCACTATCCCGCCCGTCTCACCTATCATGACAGCTGCAGCTCGCTTCGCGAGATGAAGGTGCGCGATCAGCCGCGGGCGCTGCTCTCGGCGGTGGAGGGCCTCGAAATTCATGAGGCGGAGGATGCAGCCGCCTGTTGCGGCTTCGGCGGCACCTTCTGCCTCAAATATTCTGAAATTTCCGAGGCGATGGTCGATGCCAAGATCGATAACCTGCTGGCAACCGGCGCCAACACGCTGGCGGCCGGCGATCTTGGCTGCCTGATGAATATCGCCGGGCGGCTGAAGCGCCGTGGCGCGGCGATGAAGGTGCTGCATGTCGCTGAAATTCTTGCCGGGATGGGCGACGCGCCGGGTCTTGGCGAGGGAGGGCGCTGATGCAGGTCACCTCCCGCCGCTTCAAGGAGAAGGCGCAACAGGCGCTGCAGGATGAAAATATCCAGAAAGCCTTCTCGCGCGTCAAAAGCGGTTTTCCGCGCGCGCGGGCCCAGTCGGCGGCGGCCCTTCCGGAGTTTGAAGCGCTTCGCGATCAGGCGCGCGATCTGAAAGATCATATCCTCGCGCATCTCGACTATTATCTTGAGACGTTTGAAGCGGCGGTGCAGCGGGCAGGCGGCGAGGTCCATTGGTGCGCGACCTATGCGGAGGCGCGTGAGGCGGTTCTCGGCATCTGCCGCGCGGTCGATGCGAAGACGGTGACCAAGGGAAAATCGATGATTACCGAGGAGATGGCGCTCAATGACTATCTGCTCGCCCATGATATCGAGCCGATCGAGACGGATCTTGGCGAATATATCATCCAGCTCGCGCATGAATACCCGAGCCATATCATCGCGCCGGCGCTGCACAAGACGAAGGATCAGGTCAGCGATCTTTTCGTGCAGCATCATGAAAAATATGGCTTTACCGAGCGTGTCACCGATCCGCAGGCGCTGGTCGGCGAGGCGCGCAAGGTGCTGCGCGACAAATATGCCGCGGCGGATGTCGGCATCACGGGCGCGAATTTCCTGATCGCCGAGACGGGCTCGACGGTGATCGTCACGAATGAGGGCAATGGCGATCTCACGCAGTCGTTGCCGGGAACGCATATCGTCGTCTCCAGCATTGAAAAGGTCGTCCCGACACTTGAGGATGCCAGCCTTTTCCTTCGCCTTCTCGCCCGCTCCGCCACGGGGCAGGAGATGTCGGTCTACACCACTTTTTCCACCGGCCCGCGCCGCAAGGACGATCTTGATGGCCCGGCGCGCTTTCATGTCGTCCTCGTCGACAGCGGGCGGAGTGACCTTCTCGGCACCAATAAGCAGGAGCTGCTTCGCTGCCTGAAATGCGGGGCCTGCATGAATCACTGCCCGGTCTACCAGGCCGTCGGCGGCCACAGCTACGGCTGGGTCTACCCCGGACCGATCGGGGCGGCGCTCAACCCGCATATGGTCGGGATCGAGGAGGCGCGGCACCTGCCGAACGCCTCAACCTTCTGCGGTCGCTGCGAGGAGGTCTGCCCGGTGCGTATTCCGCTGCCCAAGATCATGCGCCACTGGCGCGAGGAGGCGTTCGAGCGGCAGGTGACGCCGAAACCGGAGCGCTGGGGTATTGGTCTGTGGGCCTATTTCGCAAAGCGTCCGGCGCTTTACCGCGTTGCGAGCGCGGTTGCCGCGCGCGGGCTGAAATGGATGGCCGGGCGTAAAGGCGCGATTTCCCGCCTGCCGCTTCTCTCTGGCTGGACGTCGGTCAGGGATTTTCCGGCGCCCGAAGGGAAAACCTTTATGGAACAATGGAAAAACCAGCAGCGGGGGAGACGCTGATGCCCGCGCGCGAGCGAATTCTCGACCGTATCCGGCGCAATCTCGGCCGGACGGGGCCGCTCGATGAAAAGGAGGCCGCGACCTTGCGCGCACGCCTTGATACGCCCAGGGCCCACCTCATCCCGGCGCGGGCGCAAATCAGCCATGCCGACCAGATCGGGCTTTTCACGGCGAAGGCCGAAGCCCTCGGCGCGACGGTTACGCGCCTTGCGGCGGAAAGCTTTGTGCCCGAAGCGGTACGCGACTATCTCGCCGCGCATAATCTTCCGATGCGGATAAAAATGTCGCCCGATCCCGCGCTCGACCGGCTTCGCTTCGATGCGGTGCCGATGCTTGAGGTCACGCGCGGGACCGCGGAGCTTATCGACACGGCCAGCCTGACGCCGGTTTTTACCGCCATTGCCGAGACGGGAACGCTCTGCCTTGTTTCGGGGCGAGAGACGCCTTCAACGCTCAATTTCCTGCCCGAAAATCACATCGCGCTGGTCCGCGCCAGCGAGATTGTCGGCACGATGGAGGAAAGCTGGGCGCGGCTTCGCGAGAGATTCGGCGCGGGCAAGCTGCCGCGCACGGTTAATCTCGTCTCTGGCCCGTCGCGAACGGGCGATATCGAGCAGATGTTGATCATGGGGGCGCACGGGCCGCGCCGCCTGCATATTCTGATTGTTGATGATGACCCGGAAATCTGACCGCGCGCGGGGGCTCTCAAAAGCCGACAGGGTGCTATGGGATCATGTCGCCCGAAGCGTTTCCCCCATCGATTCCAACCGCTTCACCCGCGAACTGGAAGAGAGCCTGATGCGCTCGCCGCCGTCGCATACGGAAAAGCGCGCGGGCGATAACATAGCCGCCGGTCCCGAGGATTTTACACCTGCCCGCCCGCCGATCCGCGCCGAGGATATTGCCCGGGCGATGACCGGCTGGCAGGGCGCGGACATGGCGAAAGGCAGGGAAACCGAGCCAACGCCGTCGCGGCGCCAGAATGTACCGGGGCTGGACCGGCGGACGGCGGAGCGGCTTCGCAAAGGCCAGATGGAGATCGACGGGCGTATTGATCTGCATGGCCTCACCCGCGCCGAAGCGCACCGCGAACTTCGCAGCTACATCAGCGCCGCGCATATCCGCGGCATGCGCTGCGTGCTGGTGATCACAGGCAAAGGCTCGTCGCGCCAGAAAACCGACGATGCGGCCTTTATGGGCACGGGGCGAAGCGGCATCCTCCGCGAGGCGGTGCCGCAATGGCTCTCCGCCCCCGATCTCGCCCATCTCATCGTTGACATCCGCCATGCGCAGCCGAAACATGGCGGCAGCGGCGCGCTTTACGTCTTGCTGCGCAGGCGGCGATGAGACGGGAAACAAGCAGAGGAAGTGAGCAATGACACCCTTTGGCCTTCGCGTGCGGGGATTGCGCAAAAGCCGCAATATCACGCTGAAGCAGATGGCGGCCGATCTCGAGATCAGCGCGGCCTATCTGTCGGCGCTGGAGCATGGCCATCGTGGCCGGCCGTCCTGGTCGCTGGTGGCGCAGATCTGCGACTATTTCAATATCATCTGGGACGAGGCGGAGGAGCTGCAGCGCCTCGCCTCCCTCTCCCATCCCAAGGTCACGGTGGATACCAGCGGCCTCAGCCCGCTTGCCACCGAATACGCCAACCTGCTCGCGCTTAAAATTCGCGATCTTCCCGAGCGGCATTTGCGCGAAATGCTGGCCTATCTCAAATCGATCGGCAGTGAGGAGAAGCGATGAGCGCGCCAGACGGCGGCAAGGCGGCGCGCATCGCCCGCGGCGTGCAGAAACTGCTCTACGACATGGGCTATGACAGCCTGCGGGAGGTAAAACTCCGCACCCGCCGGCGCGTTGATGTGATGGGGATCAATGACAAGGGACGGATCATCATCGTGGAAGTGAAATCCGGGCCGGCCGATTACCGCGTCGATGAGAAATGGAGCGATTATCTCGAATTCTGCGACGCATTCTATTTCGCCGTCGATGCGGATTTCCCGAAAACCCTGATCCCGGAAGAAAACGGCCTCATTATCACCGACGGTTTTACCGGCGCCATCCTCCGCCCCTCGATGGATTTCCAGCTTAACGCCGCGCGCCGCCGCAACGTCACCCTCCGCTTCGCCCGCATCGCCGCGAGGCGGCTGCTTGCGGGTGAACTCTCCATAAACGACAGGTTGCAGTTGCTTTAGGCGACTGTCGCCAATGGATGTGGCGTCACCGGTACGGATCAGCTTTCGCGAGATAGTTTTGGACGTAGTCGGTGATGCCATCCTCCAAACTCCGGAAATTGCCGCCGAAGCCGGCTGCGCGGAGTTTCTGCATATTGGCTTCGGTGAAATACTGGTATTTGTCGCGGATCTCGAGCGGCGTGTCGATATAGGTGATGTTTTCGGGCTTGCCCGCGGCCTTGAAAACGGCGGCGGCGAGGTCGTGGAAGCTGCGCGCCTTGCCGGTGCCGAGGTTGAACAGCCCGCTGACATGCGCATTGTCGAGCAGCCAGAGGATCACGTCGACGCAGTCTTTGACATAGACAAAATCGCGAAGCTGGCCGCCGTCCTCATAATCCGGATGGTGAGATTTGAAGAGCGTCACCGCCTCGCCCGCGATGACTTTCGGGTAGCTTTGCGCAATGACGCTTTTCATGCTGCCCTTGTGATACTCATTCGGCCCGTAGACATTGAAAAATTTGAGTCCGGCCCACTGCGGCGGCGTCACGGCGCCTTTGGCGAGCTCGCGCGCAACGAATTTGTCAAATGCGTGCTTGCTCCAGCCATAGAGATTGAGCGGTTGCAGCCGGGCGAGCGCCTCCTCGCTCATCACATCGTCGAAACCGGCGCTGCCATCGCCATAGGTCGCGGCGGAGGAGGCGTAGATGAAGGGGATCGCATTGTCGGTCGCAAAGCGCCAGAGAAGGCGCGTCGGCGCGAAATTGCGCTTCACGATAAGGTCGCCATTGGTTTCCGTGGTTGCCGAGATCGCGCCCATGTGAATGATCGCCTTGAGTCGGCTGTCGTTGCGCAAGAACCAGCTGTCGAGATCATCCGGCGAGACGATGTCATAAATCGTCGATTTAGCAATGTTTTTCCATTTGTCGCTGGATTCCAGCCAGTCGCAGACGATGATTTTCTCGCCGCGTGTCGACAGGGCGGCCACGATGTTGGAGCCGATAAACCCCGCGCCGCCGGTGACAAGTACCAGATTTGCCATATGTCTGCCTGCTCCTTACGATTTGCCGAGCATTTTCTGGATGGTGCGGGTCGTGCTGAAACCCTCCTCCAGCGCGGCAAGGAAAACCCGCCCGCCGTAGGCCTCAACCATATCCGCGCCGACGACCGTTTCGCGCGTGTAATCGGCGCCCTTGATCAGCACATCGGGCCGGATCGCCTCGATCAGGCGAAGCGGCGTGTCCTCGTCGAAAGGGACGACAAGATTGACATCGGCAAGACCGGCGAGCACGATCGCCCGCGCGCTCTCATGGGTGACCGGCCGCCCCTCGCCTTTCAGCCGGCGGATGCTGGCATCGGTGTTGAGGCCGACGATCAGCCGGTCGCATTCGGCTTTCGCCTGGCGGATCAGCGAGATATGGCCGGGATGCAGAAGATCGAAGCAGCCGTTCGTGAAGCCGATTTTCAGCCCCCGCGAGCGCCAGTCCCGTGTCCGCTCGAGCGCGCTCTCAAGCGGGGCGACCTTCGCATCGACGCCGCCCATCTCCATGGCCTGTAGCGTCTGGCGGATCTCGGCCTTGGTGACGGCGGCGGTGCCGGATTTGGAAACGGCAATCCCGCCCGCGAGATTGGCGATGCGCGCGGCGTCAAGGAGCGATGCCCCGGCGGCAAAGGCGAGGGTGAGCGCGGCAACCACGCTGTCGCCCGCGCCCGAGACATCAAACACTTCGCGCGCTTCGGCGCTGATGTGATGGGCCTCCGTCCGGGTGATAAGGCTCACGCCCGCTTCCGAGCGGGTGACGAGGATGGCCTCGATCTTCGCCGTCTCGATCATCTTGCGCGCCGCTTCTTCGACCTCGATATTGGTATCGCACGGCATACCGCTCGCCTCGACCATCTCTTTTCGGTTCGGCGTCAGCAGCGTGACGCCGCGATAACGGCTGAAATCCCGGGATTTGGGGTCGGCGATGACGGGAATCTTCTTCTCATTGGCGTAAGCGATGATATGACGGAGCACGGTATCGGAGAGGACGCCCTTCGCATAATCGGATAGAACGATGATATCCGCCGATGTCACGACGTCATGAAAGGTGTTGAGCAGGTTCCCGGCGGTTTTCGGTTGCAGTTGGTGCGTCGCTTCATGATCGCTGCGCAGAAGTTGCTGGCCATCGGCAACAAAACGCGATTTGACCGTGGTCGGACGACCGACCGATTTGACCAGATGGGGCGTCATGGCGGCATGGGCGTTGAACAGCGCCTCCAGCTCCCGCCCTTCGGCATCATCGCCAACGACAGAGACAAGATGCGCCCGCCCGCCGAGGGAGGCGATATTGCGGACCACGTTGCCGGCACCGCCCGGCATCTGCGACTGATGCGTGATGCTGAGGATGGGAATGGGCGCTTCCGGTGAAATACGCCGCGCGCGGCCGTAGACGAAGCGGTCGAGCATAACGTCACCGATCACGAGCGCCTCGATCGTCGCCGCACGATCCATGATGTCGAGGAGAGAGGAGCGGTTTTCCATGTGATCAGTCAACCAGTTTCAGCGATTTTTCAAGCGCTCCGCAGAGCATGTGACCAAGGGTGATGTGCATCTCCTGGATGCGGCGGGTCGAGGTCGCCGGGACAATCAGCGCGACATCGGCAAGCTCCGGCATCAGCCCGCCGTCGCGCCCAGTCAAGGCAGTCGTCACAAGACCCTTTGCCCGCGCCATTTGGAGCGCTTTCACCACATTGGGGCTGGTGCCCGAGGTGGTGATGCCGACCACAACATCGCCGGGCGCGCCGAGGGCGTCGATCTGGCGGGCGAAAACCTCATCATAACCAAGATCATTCGCGCCGGCGGTAAGCGCCGAGGTATCGGTATTGAGCGCAATCGCCGCGATCGGTTTGCGATCGGAGATAAAGCGGACGACAAGTTCGGCGGCGAGATGCTGCGCATCCGCGGCGCTGCCGCCATTGCCGAAGAACAGGATCTTGTTGCCGCGCTCGATCGCCGCGACCCAGAGACGGAGCATCTCCTGAAACGGCGCGGCCAGCGTCTCTTGCGTTCGGTTCTGCACCGCCCGGTGATCGTCAAGCTCGCGGTTAAAGTAGTCTAGCGGGTCCAAGCAGCCTCACGCCTAAAAAGAAAAGAACGAAGTATAGTTAGTATAATCTTGCCCGACCTGCAAATACCGAGTGCGCAATCCCTGCTTTCTCATTCCTTTGGCAGGTCTTTCGAGATGCGCGCCGCCCGCGGGTCGGTGCTGTCGAAACCATCGAACGGCGCGGCAAGGCGGGCTTTCGCCATATCGATATAATCAGGGTTGATATCTATTCCGATGCTGCTGCGGCCGAGCACGCTCGCAACGCGCGCCGTGGTGCCGCTCCCCAAAAAGGGATCGAGGACGAGATCGCCCGGGCAGGAGGACGCGCGGACGATGCGCTCGATCAGCGCTTCGGGCTTCTGCGTCGGGTGCGGCAATCGCTCCGCCGCGCAGTAATGGACATGGCTGAATTGCCAGACATCGCCCGGGTTGGCGCCGGCCATGTTATTGCGCTTGCGAAAATATTTCTGCGGCACGCGAACGTCGTCGAGATTGAAGCAGGCATCCGGGCCCTTGGAAAACCAGAGAATATCCTCATGACGCGGAGAGAAGCCGCGCTTGCGCCCCATGCCTTGCGTATAGTGCCAGGTGATCCAGCCTTGCGGGGTGAGCGAAAACTCCTCCTCCAGCATCAGATAGAGACGCGCGATGAAGCGCACCCCCATGAAGCAATAGAGCGAGCCGCCGGGCTTCAGGATGCGGACGCTCTCGCGAAGCCACGCCGCCGTAAAACTTCGGTAGTCGCGCGCCGTCTTGAGATCGATATTGTTGCCATAGTTCTTGCCGAGATTATAGGGCGGATCCGCGATGATGAGATCGACGCTTTCGGTCCGGAGGCGGGCCATTTCCGTTGCCGCATCGCCCGCCACCAGAATGCTTTTTGGAACTGCAAGATCCATTCTGCTATTGCGGCGAGCGTTTCGCCATGATCCGCTGCAATGTGCGCCGATGCATGTTGAGACGCCGCGCGGTCTCGGAAACATTATGATCGCAGAGCTCGTAGACGCGCTGGATATGCTCCCAGCGGACGCGATCCGCCGACATCGGATTTTCCGGCGGCATGGGCAGCGAGTCGCTCTCTGCCATCAGCGCGTTCACGATGTCCTCGACATTCGCGGGCTTGGCAAGGTAATCGATGGCGCCGGCCTTCACCGCCGCAACGGCGGACGCGATATTGCCATAGCCGGTCAGCATGACGATCACCGCCTCCTCATTCACCTTGCGGAGGGCCTCCACCACCTCAAGGCCGTTGCCATCCTCCAGCCGGAGGTCGATCACCGCATATTCAGGCACGCGCTCCGCCGCCAGCTTCTTCCCCTCTTCGACCGAGTTCGCAAGGATCGGTGAAAATCCTTTCCGTTCCATCGCTCGGCCAAGACGGTTCAGAAACACTTCATCATCATCAACGATAAGCAGGGACTTGCTGTCGTTCATACGTCGCTCATTTTTTGGTTCGGGCCTGTTTCGCTCGCGGCAGTCTGCTTGGAGACTAGCATATATTAATCAGTTACTGAATGGATCAGATTTTTCAAGCGTCCGGCGGGACCAGATGATTTCCGCGACCGCTCCGCCGTCGGGGTGATTGCGAAACCCAAGCTCGCCGCCGCTCCGCCGGATCATCATTTCGGCGATAAAAACGCCGAGCCCCATGCCACCCTTGCCGAGGCGGCTCGACATGTAGGGCTCGCCGAGCCGGCTCAGTATTTCTTCGGAAAACCCCGGCCCGTCGTCACGGATTTCCGCCCGGACGAGCCGATCGGTCCAGTAAAGGTCGATTGTCACCCGGCTTCGCGCAAAATCAGCGGCATTGCTGATCAGGTTGCCAAGGCCGTGGCGCAGCTCGGCATTGAGGTAAAGATGCGGGATGTCCGCCTCGTCGCCATGGGTGCGGATGATAAACCGTTTCCCCTGATCGCGATATTTATCGGCGATCACAGAAAACAGGTTGTTGAGGGCGAGGAAATTATGATGCGCGGAATCTTTCAGGAATTCGCCCGTTTCCGGCCCGCGCGACAGCTGCGCAAGGACGGCCGCGCATTTTCGCGCCTGATCATGCAAGAGCTCGGCGTCCGTCGCCGCATCGCTCCCGGCGGGCAGTGAATGGCGGAGCTCCTCCGATATCAGGAGGATGGTGTTGAGCGGCGTGCCAAGCTCATGCGCGGCGGCGGCGGCGATACCGCCAACGGCCGAAAGCTGCTGCTCGCGTGCAAGTTCGGCGCGGGCAATGGTCAGCGCATCATACATCTTGCGCGAGTCGGTCGCGATTAGCCAGGCGTAGCCGGAAAGAAAAGCGGTGCCAAGGACCAGCGCGGACCAGAGCGCAAAAAGATAGGTGTTTGAGAGAACAAGCGACTCTGGCGGCAGCGGCAGCGGTTCAAAAAAGACGGTAAGCACCGTGATGCAGGCGAAGGTGACGAGGCCGAGAAACACCGTTCCCTGCCGCGGCAGGTTGGTCGCCGAAATGGTGACGGGAACGAGAAACAGGACGGAAAAAGGGTTGGTCAGCCCGCCCGTGAAATAGAGCAGGCCGGCGAGCTGCAGGATATCGTAGAAGAGATATAAAATTGCCCCCCGATCGGGAATGCGGGCGGCAGGCTTGCTGTTCAGCGTGACGAGGATATTGAGGATCGCGCTTGCGCCGATCAGAAGGCCGATCGGGATCAGCGGCAGCGGATGGGCAAAAACAAAATGGACGATAAGCACCGTCAGTGCCTGGCCGAAAACCGCAAGCCAGCGGATATAGACGAGGGTTTTAAGCCGCACCCCGCTTGAACCGAGGGCGAGGGTCTCGCTCTCCTCGATCACGAGCGGATCTGGCGGCGTGCTGGGCGAAATACTCACAGGCACTCTGAACTCAGCGCCGATATAACAGAAATTTTAGACATATAAATGCCATTTTTGCTCCGCTATCTTGGATTTTATCAGTATTCTGTTTTCCAACGAATAGTCAAAAGGGAATAACCAGATGTATACGACAATAACGGCAAACCGTCGCAAGTTTCTGACGCTCGCAGGCGTGGGTGTCAGTGCTTTCATGCTCGGCTCCGGCACGGTCGCCTTTGCCGGTGAAGCGCAGGACCAGCTGGTTGAGAAAGCCAAGTTCACCGTCTCGGACGTCGCTGCACGATCTGAAATGGATCAGTTCCGTTCCCTTCTTGGCGTCGCCAAGGGTGTCGTCATCTTTCCGCAGGTCTTCAAGGCTGGCTTTTTCGTTGGCGGCGCGGGCGGCAGCGGCGTTCTCCTTGCCAAGGATGAGGCAGGGAACTGGTCGTCCCCCGCCTTCTATACCATGGGTCAGGGTAGCGTCGGCCTTCAGTTCGGCGCCCAGGTCAATGAGCTGATCCTCGTCATCATGACGCAGAAGGGCCTTGAAGCGATCATTAACAACCAGGTGAAACTCGGCGGCGACCTCAGCGCCGCGGTTGGCCCGGTCGGCACGACGCTTGGCGCCTCGACGACAACCAATCTCGATGTCGACGTCTTCTCCTTCGCCATTTCTCAAGGGTTGTTCATCGGCGCATCGGTGGAAGGATCGGTGCTCTCCTCCAACACCGACTCCAACGAGTCCTATTACGGTCAGCGGGCCTCCGCGCGCCAGATCGTGATCGAGCGGACCGTCTCGAACGCACAGGCCGAAGGCCTCAAGGAAGCGCTGCTTAAAGCGGAGAGGAAGTAATCCCCCCGCGGGCAGTCAGGATTTCGTGCTGCCGAGGAGTTGAACGACACGGGGATGACGGTTCTGCCGCGCATGATCGAGCGCCGTCCTCCCCGTGAAATCGGTGCGCTCCGCTATCGCCCCGTTCTCGAGCAGGATTTTCACGATTTCAAGGTTTCCGGTTTTTGCCGCCTTCATCAGCGCGGTTTCGCCCTGCCGGTTCTCGCTATTCACTTTTGCCCCGCTTTCAATCAGGATAAGCGCGGCCGCAGTTGATCCGTAAGCCGCGGCCTGCATCAGGGCGGTATTGCCAAGGGAATCCGTGAGATCAACCTGTGCGCCATGACGCAGCAGCGTCTGTACCGTTTTCGGCACGCCCGCAATCGCCGCATGATGCAGCAGCGGCACCTTTTTCAGATCGCGGCTGTTGGGATTGTTTCCGGTCAGCAGATATTGTTCCACCGCGTCGGAATTGCCATAGGCGGCGTTCTGAAAAACCTGGTCCTCGCCAAGCAGCGATTGTGCGAAGCCCTGTGGTATCGCAACAAACAGCAGTATAACGGCAATCCAGCAGAACCGCATTGCGTGCCCCGTGTCGTTTTTTATGGCTCATTCTCCACAATTATGCGCCTCAATCCTAATCAAATTTTCGATAAATCGGCAAAAAATACTGACAACAGCGGAAAGCGTGCCTATATTTATGTTGCGGTGCGGCGTAAATTTAGCAAATGCGGCGTGCATCTCCCGGAACCGGGATGCCGCGGCAATCAGGAGAGCGAAGTATGCTTTATCAACTCCAGGAACTTCAGAAACTGGCGCTTTCCCCTGTCCGAATGGCGGCACAGGTTTATAGCAATATTCTGCGCAGCCCGTTCAATCCGGCATCGGAAACGCCTCCCGCCCAGACCCTCGCGGCCGGGCTCGATCTCTTTGTGGAAACGACGGAATATCACGGAAAACCGGCGTTCGGGCTGACCTATGCGCTGGTCGACGGGAAAGAGGTGATGGTCAGCGAGGAAATTCTCCATCGCAAGACCTTCTGTCAGCTCAAGCATTTCAAGCGCGACACGCGCCGCAAGGATCCGAAGCTTCTGATCGTGGCGCCAATGTCGGGACATTTCGCGACGCTGCTGCGCGGCACCGTCGAGCGGATGATGCAGGAGCATGACGTTTACATCACCGACTGGCGCGATGCCGCCAATGTGCCGATTTACGAGGGTCGCTTCGACCTCGATGACTATATTGATTATATCATTGATTATCTTAATTTTCTTGGCCCCGATACGCATGTGATGGCGGTCTGCCAGCCTGGCGTGCCGGTGCTGGCGGCCATTGCGCTGATGCATGAGCGGAACAACCCGAATGTGCCGCGCACCATGACGCTGATGGGCAGCCCCATCGATACCCGCCGCCATCCGACCGAGCCCTGCAAGCTCGCGATGAACCATTCGATCGAGTGGTTTGAGCGGACGGTGATCCAGTATGTCCCGTTCGGCCATCCGGGCGTTTTTCGCCGCGTCTACCCCGGCTTCCTGCAGCTGTCCGGCTTCGTCAGCATGAATTTCGGCCGCCATATGGAAGCGCATATCAAGCAGTTCGAGCATCTGGTGAAAGGCGACGGCGACAGCGCCGACCGGCACCGCACCTTCTATGCCGAATATAACGCGGTGATGGATCTGACGGCGGAATATTATCTGCAGACGATCGAGACGGTGTTTCAGAAGCAGGCGCTCGCCAAGGGCGAGATGATGTATCGCAAGGATCACCTGATCCGGCCGGAGCTTATCACCCGGACCGCGCTGATGACGGTTGAGGGCGAGCTCGACGATATCTCCGGCATCGGTCAGACCGTCGCCGCCCATGACCTTTGCACGGCGCTTCCCGACAGTATGAAAGCCCATTACGAGCAAAAGGGCGTCGGTCATTACGGCGTCTTCAACGGCCGTCGCTTCAACAATGAAATTGCCCCGCGGATCAGTGACTTTATCCGCCGCCACGAGCCGGGCGCGACAGCCTCTAAAGCCGCCGCCGCCCCGGCGGCCGCTCCGGTGAAAGCCGCCACTCCCGCGCCCGTTCCGGCAGCAAAGGCCGAAAGGGTTGCAAAAAAGCCGGCAGTGGCTAAAACTGCGGCAAAGACGACAGCGGCAAAACGCTCAGCGCGTAAAGTTGTCGCCAAACCGGCCTCACCGAAACCGCGACAGGATCGGTGACGCCCCCCGCAAACGGAAAAGGCCTGAAATCAGGTGAATGAGAAACCATTCTGGGAAACTGTCGCGCTGCACGATATGACGCGCGAACAGTGGGAGTCGCTCTGCGACGGCTGCGGCAAATGCTGCCTTCTCAAGCTGGAAGATGAAGACACGCTTGAGCTTTCCTATACCAATGTCGCCTGCCGGCTGCTGGATCTCGGCACATGCCAGTGCACCCGCTACGAGGAACGCGCGCGCCTTGTGCCCGATTGCGTCACGCTGACGCCGGACATTATCCCGAACCTTCGCTGGATGCCGCGCAGCTGCGCCTATCGCCGGATCTATGAGGGCAAACCCCTGCTCTGGTGGCATCCGCTCATTTCGGGCGATCCCGAAACGGTGCATGCGGCGGGCGTCTCCGTGCGTGGACGCGTCATCTCCGAGCGCCGCGCCGGGGATGTGGAAGATCACATTGTTGATTGGCCGGACGCCGACGTTGACTGAGATGCCTGCCCCTCGCCTGGTTGGCGGGCCGCGGCCGCATCTTCTGGTCGCGGGACGGACCCATCTTCTGGAGATAAGGCGCTCTGCGCGCTCCGCCCGCCTTCGCCTTCGCATCGATCCGAAGCGCGGCATTGTCCTCAATCTGCCTCCCCGTGTCTCGCTGAAGGCCGGGCTTGCCTTCGTTGAGCGGGAGCTCGACTGGATCGTTGCCCATCTTGACCGGCTACCGGCGCCCGTTCCGTTCCGCGACGGCGCGGTGCTGCCGCTGCTCGGCGTGCCGCATCGCATTACCCATGCGCCGGACCGGCGCGGCTTCGTCTGGCGGGAAGCGGGCGAGATCCTCGTGGCGGGCGGGGCGGAGCATCTGCCGCGCCGGGTGCGCGACTGGACGCGCAAGGTCGCGAAGGAGGAAATCAGCCATCGCGCCGAAAAATATGCCGCCCGCATCGGCACATCCTACAGCGGGATCACGCTGCGCGATCCGGCGTCGCGCTGGGGAAGCTGCTCCTCGACCGGGCGGCTCAATTTCTCGTGGCGGCTGCTGCTCATGCCCGAAGAGGTGATGGATTATATCGTCGCGCATGAGGTTGCGCATCTTCGCCATATGGACCATTCGGCCGCTTTCTGGGCGCTGGTTGACGAGATGCACCCCGGCGTCCCGGCGGCGCGCAAGTGGCTGAGAATAAATGGCGCGGACTTACATAAATATGGCGTGGAACCTGAGGACAGGTTATGAGAGGGCGATTTCCTTTTGAGTATGTGCAATGAAACCCCTCTATCCCGCCTCTGCGCTGTTCACGATATACCTTGCCACCGCCGTCGCGCTCGGGCCGCTCTCGACCGACATGTACCTGCCGACCTTCCCCGATCTTGCGAAACATTTCAGCGCAAGCCCCGCGGATGTGCAGCTCACTCTCAGTATTTTCACCTTCGGGATTGGCGCCTGCCAGCTCATTTACGGCCCCCTCACCGATCGTTTCGGAAGGCGGCCTGTCCTCATTCTCGGGCTGGGGATCTTTGTCCTTTCGAGCTTTGCCTGCGCATTCTCGCAAACGATTGAGCAGCTTACCTTTTTCCGCTTCATGCAGGCCTTCGGCGTGTGCGCCGGCCTTGTCGCGCCGCGGGCGATGGTTCGCGATCTTTTTGTCCGCGAACAGGCGGCGATCCAGCTGTCGCGCATGGGAACGGTGATGGGCCTTGCGCCGGCGGTTGCGCCGGTGCTTGGCGGTTATATCGCCGTGCTCTATGGCTGGCAGGCGGTTTTCATCGTGCCGGCGATGGTCGCGTTGATCGTGGTGCTGGTCACCGCGCTCTTTGTCGAAGAGTCGCTGCGGACGCTCAATTTTAATGCCATGAAGCCCGGCAGCATTCTGCGCAATTATCTCAGCCTTCTCGCCAACCGTGAGTTCATCGGCTATTCGCTGACGGGCGGCTTTGTCTTTGGCGCGCTGTTCACCTTCATTTCCGGCTCTCCGCTTGTCCTGATCAATGTCTATGGCGTCGCGCCGGAGGTCTTCGGCTACCACTTTGCCGCCATGGTGCTCGGATATATGACAGGAACGCTGCTCGGCCCCTATTTCACGAAGCGAAAAGGCATGAATCCTTCAATCGGGATCGGCACGCTGATCGTTGCCGTCGGCGGCCTTATCATGTTGGGGGCTGCGCTTGCCGGCGTCGGAACGGAATTTTCGGTCGTTCTCCCCATGGTCGTCACCGCGGTCGGGCTCGGCATGGTGTTGCCGCAGACGCAGGCCGGCGCTATGGCGCCCTTTCCGATGCTGGCGGGCTACGCCTCCGCCCTTTCCGGCTTCATCATGATGGGCTTTGGGGCGCTGCTCGGCTATATCGTCGCGGCGCTTTATGACGGCACGCAATATTCGCTTGTCATCTCGATCGCCTCAATGGGATGTCTTTCGGTCGCCGCCTTCAGGCTGCTCATTGGCAGCCGAAAGGGTCATGAGGAGAACTAGCTCTCCCGTATCATAGATGCTCAGGGGCGCGGCGCGTTGCCCGGAAAATCAGGCTCTGTGGGCCGTTTCGCGGGCGCCGATGCGCCGTCGCCGCTGCGGGCACCACTGCTGCCGCTGCCGCTTCCAGAGGGCTCTGAGCCGCTGCTCGACGCATTCTGGGCGGAGAAGGCGCGGACAATTTTCTCCCACAGGCTCCCCCCTTCTTCCTCCTGCTTCTCAACCTCGAGCCGGGTGAAGGCGACCGCCTTGCTCGTCCCTGCGCGGGAGATGAAATCTTTCCAGGCGACAGCCGGAAGATTGCTCCCCGTCACGCCTTTCGTTGGCGATCCGTCGTCATTACCGAACCAGACACCGGCGACAAGTTCAGGGGTGAAGCCGATAAACCACGCATCGCGGTAGTCCTGCGTCGTGCCGGTCTTGCCGGCGGCGGCAAAGCCGGGGTTCGCGGCCTTTCCGGTGCCCCATTCGATGACCGCGCTCATGACATCGCGCATCTTGTTCACTGTAGCGGGGCTGACGATCCGGCCCTGCCCCGACGACTGACGCTTGTAAAGAACGGTGCCGTCCCGCTCGCGAATTTCAAGCACGGCGTAAGGGAGCACCGCAGTTCCGCCATTAGCAAGCACCGCATTCGCGGCGGTCATCTCAAGGAGTGACACCTCATTGGTGCCAAGTGAAATCGACGGATGCAGCGGCAGGTCGCCGCTGAGGCCGAGTTTGCGCGCCATATCCGCGACCTTGCCCCGGCCGACATGCTCGGTGACCTTGACGGCAACCGTATTGATGGAGCGGGCAAACGCTTCGCGGAGCGACATATCGCCGTTATAGAGACGGCTGTAATTGGCAGGGGTCCAGCCGTTGATATTGATCGGGCCGTCGTTGAAAATATCATCGGGCGAGAGACCGCTCTCAAAGGCGGCGGTATAGACGATGGTCTTGAAGACCGATCCGGGTTGGCGCCGCGCCAGCGTCGCGCGGTTATAGACGGAGCTGGAATAGGACCGGCCACCGACCATGGCTTTCACCGAACCGTCCGGCGTCATGGCGACAAGAGCGCCCTGACTCACGTTCATTTTGGCGCCCTCCGCCTTGAGACGCGCTTCGAGGGCGCGCTCGGCGTCGCTCTGCATATCGAGATCGAGCGTCGTCGTGATGATGAGATCCTTGTCGGTGCGCCCGATATAGGCCTGCACCTCGCTCACCACCCAATCGGAGAAGTAGCGGACGTTGCGGAAATCCTGGCTCGCGTTGACAAGAACCGCCGGCTTTGCGCGAAGCGCCTGCGCTTCCGCCGCCGAGAGAAAGCCCTCATCCACCATACGCGCAAGGACGACGCTCGCCCGCTCCTGCGCGCGCTGCAGATTGCGCGTTGGCGCATAATATGTGGGCGCTTTCAGAAGGCCTGCCAGCATCGCCGCCTCGGCCGTCGAGAGCTGCGTCGCGGGCTTGGAGAAATATTTTCGCGACGCCGCGTCGATGCCGTAGGTGCCGGAGCCGAAATACATGCGGTTGAGGTAAAGCGCGAGGATTTCATCCTTGCTGTATTCCGCCTCCAGCCAGAAGGCGAGCAGGGTTTCGCGGATTTTCCGCCCGATGGTGCGATCCGGCGTCAGGAAGAGGTTTTTTGCAAGCTGCTGCGTGATGGTGCTGCCGCCCTGGACGATGCGTCCTGCCTGATAGTTGCGGATGGCGGCGCGCGCGAGGCTCATCGGATTGATGCCGAAATGGCTGTAGAAGTGGCTGTCCTCGGTGGCGAGGATGGCGCGTTTCATGTTGCTCGGGATCTGATCAATCGAGAGCATATCGCCGTAGAGATCACCGTAAGTCGAGAAGCGGACGTGATCGCGGGTCTCCAGCACCATGGCCGGACGCTTCTCGATGACGCCGATGCCGGAAATGTCGGGGAGCGTGAGGGCGAAATATCCGATGAAAAGCCCGCCGATCAACAGGCACCAGAGGAGCACCGTCCCGCCCCAGTTGACGATTGGCGACCAGAGGCTGCGCGTGCTGCTTTTGCGGGCGGGCTTCCGCCGCCGCGGCTGGCCGGACGCCTTCGCGCTGCTTTTCGCGCCGGTGCGGGCCGTCTTCTTTCCCGGCTTGTTTGCTGCCGGCGCCGCTCCGCGTTGCGGATAAGTTTTCTTGCCCGACCCTTTTGTTGCCTTCTTCATTACAAAACTCGATTGTTACTCACAGCCAACGCCACCAGCGCGCGAGCAGCATTACTCGAGATATAAGGCAAAAATGAGATATTTCCCGTCTCCTTTATCGCGAGGCACAACGAAGCGCGCCATTATCCGCCTTGCGTTTCATGAAAGGCGAGACAATTGCCATCGGGATCGGGGATTGAAAACTCCACCGTCGCCGCGAACAGGGGGGCGGGGGTGTCATGTCCTGTTCCCTCGCGCCCGCTCCCCGACTGGGGCCATATCCCCGTCAGGCATCGAGGAAGCTGACGTTCAGCGCGTTGTCCTGAATAAAATTGCGCCGTGGCTCCACGACATCGCCCATCAGCGTGGCGAACACCTCGTCTGCTTCGTCGCCATGGTTGATGCGCACCTGCAACAGCGTGCGCGCCTCTGGATCGAGCGTGGTTTCCCAGAGCTGTTCGGGGTTCATCTCGCCAAGGCCCTTGTAGCGCTGGATCGTCAGGCCGCGTTTGCCGAGATTTGTCACCGCCTCCATCAGATCGAGCGGCGAGTTGATGATCTCGCGCTTGTCCTTGTGGATAAAGACCGACGATTGCGCGTAGATGACGCGAAGCTCGTCCTTCATGAGATCGAGCTGGCGCGCCTCGGCGGAGTTGATCAGATTGCTGTCGACGATCCGGACTTCGGTCACGCCGCGCACCTCACGGCTGAACTTGAGGCCGAAATCGGGCAGGACCTCGCCCGTCCAGCCCCGCTCCGTCTCCGAGGAGATGGCGTCAAGGCGCCTTGCGATAAACGCCGCCGCCTCGGGTCCGCGAACCGGGTCGCTCAGCACTTCGTCATTGAGGGCGCCGGCAATGGCCACCTGCTCGACCACGGCGCGGTTCTGCAAGCGCGCAATCGCATCGATGAGGTCGCGGGCCTGGCGGGCGCTGTTGACGAGGCTGCGCAGATCCTCGCCGCCGCGCTGTTCGCCCGACGCAAGTTCGAGAATAACGTCTTCCATGCCCTGTTCGATCAGGTAATCGTCCATCGCCTTCTGGTCCTTGAGATAGACGGAGGATTTCCCCTTCGTCACCTTGTAGAGCGGCGGCTGGGCGATATAGAGATAGCCCTTTTCGACCAGCTCCGGCATCTGGCGATAAAAGAAGGTCAGCAGCAGCGTGCGGATATGCGATCCGTCGACGTCGGCGTCGGTCATGATGATGATTTTGTGATAGCGGGCCTTCTCGACATCAAATTCCTCCGGCCCGATGCCGGTGCCAAGCGCCGTGATGAGCGTGCCGATCTCGTTGGACGAGAGCATCCGGTCAAAGCGCGCCCGCTCGACGTTGAGGATTTTGCCGCGAAGCGGCAGAACCGCCTGATTGTACCGGTCGCGCCCCTGTTTGGCCGAGCCGCCGGCGCTGTCACCCTCGACGAGGAACAGCTCGGAGACCGCCGGATCGCGCGACTGGCAGTCGGCGAGCTTGCCGGGCAGGCTGGAGATATCCAGCGCGCCCTTGCGCCGGGTCAGCTCGCGCGCCTTGCGGGCGGCTTCGCGCGCCGCGGCCGCCTCGACCACCTTGCCTATGACGGTTTTCGCATCCGCCGGATGCTCTTCGAACCACTGGCTGAGCGCATCATAAACCGAGCTTTCGACAATCGGCCGCACCTCGCTCGAGACCAGCTTGTCCTTGGTCTGGGACGAAAATTTCGGATCCGGCACCTTCACCGAGAGAACGCAGGTCAGCCCCTCGCGCGCGTCATCGCCGGTAATTGTCGCCTTTTCCTTTTTTGTGATGCCGCTCGCCGTTGCATACTGGTTGATCGCGCGGGTCAGCGCCGCGCGAAAACCGGCGAGATGCGTGCCGCCGTCGCGCTGCGGGATGTTGTTGGTGAAGCAGAGGACATTCTCGTGATAGCTGTCGTTCCATTCGAGCGCCGCTTCCACCGTCACGCCGTCCTTCTCCGCCGTCAGATTGATCGTCTCGGAGATCAGCGGCGTTTTCGAACGATCGAGATATTTCACGAAGGCCGCAATCCCGCCTTCATAGTGCAGATCCGTCTTGACCGGCTCGGCCGAGCGGAGGTCATTGAGCTGGATATAGACGCCGGAGTTGAGGAAGGCGAGCTCGCGCAGGCGATGTTCCAGCGTCGCATAGTCGAACTTGATGTTGGTGAAGGTCTCGGGCGACGGGGTGAAGGTAACCTCCGTCCCCGTCCGGCCGACCGCGTCGCCGACCACCTCGAGCGGGCCGAGCGGCTCGCCATGCGAGAAGCTGATGCGATACGCCTTGTCATTGCGCCAGATGGTGAGGTCGAGGCGTGTCGAAAGCGCGTTCACGACCGAGACGCCAACGCCGTGCAGACCGCCGGAGATCTTGTAGCTGTTGTCGTTGAACTTGCCGCCCGCATGAAGCTGCGTCATGATCACCTGCGCTGCGGAGACGCCCTCCTCGGCGTGGATATCGACCGGAATGCCGCGTCCGTTGTCGCGCACCGTCACCGATCCGTCGCCGTTCAGCGCCACATAAACCATATCGCAATAGCCGGCCAGCGCTTCGTCGATGGCGTTATCCACCACCTCATAGACCATATGATGCAGCCCCGAGCCGTCATCGGTGTCGCCGATATACATGCCGGGGCGCTTGCGGACCGCATCGAGGCCCTTCAGGACCGTGATGGATTCCGCGCCATATTCGGTTGTCTGCAACTGATTTTCGCTACTCATTACGTCGTCATTCCTTTTAGCGATCGGTTGTCGGGCGAAGCGTGCCGTTCTCAACCGTCATAAATTGCGCCCGGTCTCCCAGCTCGGAAAACAGGGCAAAGTCGGTGCCTGTCATCCAGGCTTGTATCTCCATCTCCTCGATCTCGTCGAACAGCGCCCGGCGCCGCGTCGCATCGAGATGCGCTGTCACCTCGTCCAACAGCAGGATCGGCGCCCGTCCCTGCAGCCCCGCCTGCAGCCGCGCATCGCCGAGGATGATCGAGATCAGCAGCGCCTTCTGCTCGCCGGTCGAGCAAAGCCCGGCCGGCATTCCCTTTTCCCTGTGCGTTACGGCAAGATCGCTGCGATGCGGCCCCTGGCCCGTAACACCGGCGATTGCATCCTGCCGCCGGGAGGCTTCCAGCACCTCCCGATATCTGTCTTCCGCCGCGAGGGCCGACATATCCTCAAGCCAGCCTTCGAGCAGCCCCTCGGTCTCGAGGACCGCCTTCGGAAAGGCCCGGCCGCCGGATCCCGGCCCCGCGGCGTCCATGATGCCGTTGAGACGCCCCACCGTCTCCCGCCGTGCCGCCGCGATCGCCGTTCCGGTCTGCGCGAGGCTCCGCTCCAGCGAGGTCAGCCAGTGCGGGTCCATCCGCCCTTCCTTGAGCAGCCGGTTCCGCTCCCGCATCACCTTTTCAAACGTGGTCATGCGGCGGGCATGAGCCGGGTCGAACCCGAAGGTGAGCCGGTCGAGAAAGCGCCGCCGCCCGGCCGCGCCTTCCTGAAACAGACGGTCCATCTGCGGCGTCAGCCAGCCGACATGCAGGTGATCGGCAAGCGCCGCGGTGCCGCTCATCGTCTGCCCGTCGATCCGCACCTGCCGGCGCTCGATCGCCTCGCCGCCTGCGCCCTCAATCACAAGGCCGGTGCCGAGCTTGTGCGCTCCGGCATCGGAATGAACATCCGCCGCCACGGCCCAGCCGCCGCCGCCTTTCGCCCGCGCCGCGTCCAGCAGTTTCGCGCGTCGCAACCCCCGCCCCGGCGTCAGAAAGGAGATGGCTTCCAGCAGGTTCGTCTTGCCGCTGCCATTGGCGCCGGTCAGCACGACAGGACGGTTATCAACGTCAACTTTCAACTGTGTATAATTGCGAAAATCCGTCAAAATCAGACGCGTGATAACATAGGCGGACACAACCGGCTCCTCCCTGGCGACACCCGGCATCCGGACACCCGGCTGAGGGCAGGACGTGGGAATTGCACTACACCCGCATCGGCATCAGAACATAGAGGGAGCCCTCGTCGGCCGTGTCCCGGACAATGGTCGGCGAGCCGGCGTCGGCAAACAGGAAGCGGGCGTTCTCACCATCGATCTGGCTCGTGATATCCAGCAGATATTTCGAGTTGAAGCCGATATCCATATCATCCGCACCGTAGGTCGCGCTCACCTCTTCGGTCGCGCTGCCGGCATCCGCGCCGGTTGCCGAGAGGGTGATCAGATTGTTGCTGAGCGAGAGCTTGATCGCGCGGGTCTTTTCGGTCGCAACGGTGGAAACGCGGTCAACGGCCTGGGCAAAAGTCTTGCCGTCCAGCTCGAGCATGCGATCGTTATTGGCCGGGATGACCCGCTCATAGTCCGGGAATGTGCCGTCGATCAGCTTCGATGTCAGCAGGGTGTCATCAAACGAGAAGCAGATGCGCGTCTCGGAAAGGGAGATGGCGACGGGATCCTCACATTCATCGAGCAGGCGGAGGAGTTCGTTCACCGCTTTCCGGGGCACAATCACGCCCGGCATCTGCTGCGCATCGGCGGGGGCTAGCGTTTCAACGCGCGCCAGCCGGTGGCCGTCGGTGGCAACCGCGCGCAGCATCGCCGTGCCGTTCGCCTCCGCCGTGTGGAAATAGATGCCGTTGAGATAGTAGCGGGTTTCTTCCGTCGAAATAGCGAAGCGGGTCTTGTCAATGAGCCGCTTAAGGGTTTTCGCGGGCAGCGTGAAATTGACCGGAAGCTGGTTCGTTTCCATGACCGGAAAATCATCCTGCGGCAGACAGGCGAGATCGAATTTGGACGGCCCGCTGCGGATGAAAATCTTGCCCTTCTCCGGCGCGTAGTCAAGCTCGACCTGGCTGCCTTCGGGAAGCTTGCGGATGATGTCGTAGAGAAGATGCGCCGGAACGGTCGTCGCGCCCTCGCGCGCCACGGTTGCGGCGGCCTTTTCATTGATCGCGATATCAAGATCGGTTGCTGTCAGGCCGAGCGACCCGTCGCGTGCGTCCATCAGGATATTGGCGAGGATCGGGATGGTATTGCGGCGCTCGACAACGCTTTGCACATGGCTCAGGGAAGTCAGCAAGGCGGTCCGTTCGATAGTCAGTTTCATGGGCTCGATCAGCTTTGATTTTGTTACTCATAAAGGTTCGCCATTATGCCCGAAAATGGCCCCTAACATCAACTTATTTCTCCCCTTTTCGCGGGAATTAGAGTCAATGTTAAGAAATTGATTCTTAACCTTGAATCGAAATTCCGAGGGAGCCAGAAGGCGCCATGGCATGCGTCTTTGCACGACCACCGGTCAATATTCGGCGGCATCCCCGATCGGTCGTTTGATCGAGGTGAAAATAGCCTGTCTTATCAGAGGGTTGTGGCGGCCAGCCTGCGCCCTGCCCTGACGGTCGGACCGCGCGGCTTTGGCCGGGTGGCCCCCGTCAGTCCGGGTCAGCCGTGATTTCGCGCGCGAACAAAGGCGTAAGTGCCGACAAGGCCGACAAGGGTGGCCGGCAGAAGGGCGGCGGGAACCAGCCATGCGACGGTGAAAATAACCGAGAGATCGGCGTCGCCGTCGAGGCCTGCGGCGTTCGCGAGGATCCCGGCATAGGCGGCGCCGATGGCCATCCCGAGGCGTTGCAGTGTCGGGATGGCGCCGGAGACCCGTTCATGATCGGCTTCCGGCGCGAGGCGGATGGCGCGGCGGAGGATGAACGTCCAGGCTGCGCCGAACCCGGCCCCCTGCATGACGGCGAACAGCGCAATCAGCCAGAGCGGTCCGAACGGCAGGCTGTAGGCATAGCCCGGCAGGCTGAGGGTGATCAGCAGCATGCCGAGTACAATCATGGCATTGTCGCGCGTCTCCGGGCTGCCCGACAGCATGAAGGAGACGACGGACCAGCCGATGGACATGCAGGCCATGATCAGCCCGCCAACGAGCGGCGGATAGCCGTGCAGGATCGTGATCACATAGGGACCGTAGACGGAGAGCGCGTTCAGCGTCGCGGAAAAGGCGAGCACGAGGATCATGGCGCCGCCGATCGGATTTTTCAGCGAAAGTGGCCGCGCCGGCAGCATCCGGCTGTCGCTCTCGCGGCCGTCAAAGTAGAAAAAGGCGATCAGCGCGAGGATCCCGAAGACGACGAGAAGCGTTGTTTTCAGGAGGGAGATTTCGATCCCGGCGAAAGCGATGAAAAGCACGCCGATCGACAGCCAGAACAGCCGCCAGACGGGGAAGCGCAAATGCAGGCGCTCTTCAGGCAGACCGTGACGGCGGAGCGCAACCCATACCCAGATGGTGAGCAGAAGCGCCTGCACCGCGAAAAACCAGAAGCCGCCCTGCCATGTCCCATATTCCACGAACAGCCCGCCGACCAGCGGTCCGATAAAGGCCGAAACGCCCCAAAGCGTGCTGATAACGCCCATCGCGCGGGCAATCAGCCGGCGGGGAAAAAGCGAGCTGACCGCGACAAAGGCGAGCGCCATCAGGCCGCCGCCGCCGATGCCCTGCAACAGCCGGCCGATCAGCATTACCCACATCTCCGGGGCAAAGGCGCTGACAATGCAGCCAAGCATGAAAAGGAAGGACGCCAGCGTCATCGGCAGGCGAAGCCCGAACTGCAGTGCGAGAAGGCCGCTTGCGGCGCCGGCGACGATGGAGCCGATGCCGTAAAGCGCGACAGTCCAGGAGATAAGTTCCTCCCCGCCGATATCGGCGACGATGGCGGGAACCATGGTGGCAACGAGAAGGCTGTCGGCCGCATGCAGCCAGATACCGAGGGAGACCAGCGCGAGCGCAAGGCCATATTCCCGGTTGAGGATCTCACCCCAGCGAACGGCGCGTTCCTCGGAGGCTTGTGACATAAAACTTCCTATACAAACAACATCCGGTCACCGGCGCCGGAAGCCGCCCCGGCGATATCCGGTAGCGCACGCGGTGAGCATAGCCGCTATGGGCGCTTTATTCCAGCATCCGGCGCAGAAGCTCGATATCTTCCGAGAGCGCCACGTCCTGCTCCCGCAGCTGGTCGATCTTGCGAAGCGCATGCATCACCGTCGTATGGTCGCGGCCGCCGAATTTGCGGCCAATCTCGGGCAGCGAGCGCGAGGTGAGCTGCTTGGCAAGATACATCGCCACCTGCCGCGGCCGGGCCACCGCGCGGGCGCGGCGGGCCGAATGCATGTCGGACATGCGGATGTTGAAATGCTCGGCGACCTTCTTCTGGATCTCCTCGATCGTGATCCGCCGGTCATTGGCGCGCAGCAGGTCGCGCAGCACCTCCTGTGTGCTTTCAAGCGTGACCGCCCGGCCGACAAGCTCGGAATAGGCGAGCACCCGGTTCAGCGCGCCTTCAAGCTCGCGCACGTTCGAGGTGATGCGATGGGCGAGAAATTCGAGGATGCGGGGCTCAATGTCGATATTCCCCTGCTCCACCTTCGATTGCAGGATGCCGAGCCGAAGCTCATAGTCCGTCGGGTGAATATCGGCGACGAGACCCCAGCCGAGGCGCGAGCGCATCCGCTCCTCCATCCCCTCAAGGTCGGTCGGCGAGCGGTCGCCGGAGATGATGATCTGGTGGTTCTGGTCGACCAGCGCGTTGAAGGTGTGAAAGAATTCCTCCTGCGTGCTGTCCTTGCCGGCGATGAACTGCACATCGTCGATCATCAACACATCGACGGAGCGGAACTGCTCCTTGAAGTTCATCGTGTCCTTGTAGCGCAGCGCGCGAATGAAGCGGTACATGAACTTTTCCGCCGAGAGATAGAGCACCTTCTTCTGCGGGCTATTGGTGGCAATCGCGTGGCCGATGGCGTGCATCAGATGTGTTTTGCCAAGCCCGACACCGCCATAGAGATAGAGCGGGTTGAACGGAATTGAATCTTTCGCTTCGGTCACCCGCCGGGCGGCGGCATGGGCAAGCTCGTTGGACTTGCCGACAACGAAGTTATCGAACGTCAGGCGCGGATCGAGCGAGGACATCAGCGACGGATCTGGGTTCGCAACCTCGGTGATGATGGGCGTGGCGCCGCCGATAAAGGGCGATCCGGTCTCGGCGAAGCCGATGGTCGGCTTCTGGGAGGCACTGTTTTTCCGATCGAGCGGCTTGACGCGGATTTCGATATTGCGGATCGCGCTGTCTGCGGCGCACCACAGCTGACGAATGCGGGTCGCGTAATTGTTGGATACCCAGTCGCGCAGGAAGCGCGTCGGCAGGGTGAGGGAGACCGTATCGCCGTCGATCTTTTCGAGTTCGATATTCTTCAGCCAGGAGTTAAAGGTCGCCTCGCCGAATTCGCTGCGCAGTTTTTCTCTTATTCTTTTCCAGATCTCGTTGTCTGTCATTGCAAAAGCCTCAGAACGTGACGTCATCAGCTTTGTTTCCATTTCAGGCCGGCGGCTTTCCAGCCACCTGTTGTCCCGCGGTGTCCTTCGGCATCGGGGCCGCCTTCAAATCCCTCGAGGATATTGTAGGCGCGGCTGTAACCGGCCCGGGTCGCGGTTTCGGCGGCGGCGATGGAGCGCACGCCGGAGTGGCAGAGGAAGATCATCGGGGCGGATTTGTTTGGTTGCAGGGCGGAAATCTGGTCAACGAACTGGGGGTTTTTCGCCATGTCGGGAAAAAGCACCCAGGAGACGGGCTGGACCTGTTTGCCGAGTTCGGAAAGGTCCGGCAGGCCGACATAGGCCCATTCCGCGTTGGTTCTGACGTCGATCAGGACAGCCTCCGGCTCGTTTTTTAGCATCTCCCAGGCTTCCTGAACTGTAATATCCCCGGCGTAGGTCGCGTTTGCGCCGGACGTTCCCCCGTTAGTCATTCAAAGATCCCTTCACTGCAATGCTGAACATGGTCCAGATTAGTGCGAACATGATTGATGAGAACTCAACTTTGCTACGGCTCCAGCGGCCGCCGACATCATACGCAACACTTACGTTCATCCACCAGACACCCGAAACAACCAGCCCGGATACGACCCGTCCCCCCGGATCAAATCCGTCCTGTGGCCATTCATCTGTAGGTGATGACGGTTCGGGAGCTCTCACTTGAGAACGGAGGGCAGATTAATCTTATCCACAAGAGGGGCGCAAGGGAGGGCAGCGGAAATTGACAAAAATAATTTTGCCACTTGTCCAAACAACTTCTTGACCCACAATATGTTGTGAAGGCTTCCGATGGAACCGCGTTAACTGGTAAAAGTTGGCGCGTAAATGGATGTGGCATTGCTCGCAAATCGCGTGTTTTGGTCAAAAGAAAAACCGCGGGCCGAAGGGGCGCCGCGGTTTGATTCTCGTGATTCTCCCGATCAGGCGGAGAGAGCTTTCACCTTCGCGTTAAGGCGGGAAATCTTGCGCGATACGGTGTTCTTGTTCAGAACGCCTTTGGTAACGCCGCGGGCAAGTTCGGACTGCGCGGCGCGCAGGGCTTCGGTTGCCTTGCCATGATCCCCTTCGGTCACAGCCAGTTCGACCTTCTTCACGAAGGTGCGGATGCGGCTGCGACGAGCCCGGTTACGTTCGGTGCGGACTTCGGTCTGCCGGATCCGCTTCAATGCAGATTTATGATGCGCCATGACAATCCTGTCTTTTAGCTTCGAAATTCGGAAGCCGGGTTATAACCAGCGGAAATTTTCCCGTCAACAGAAGAATAGGAATAATCGGCCGGAATCGGGAAAATTCCGGCCCGCCCGTGAAAAATGCGGATTTCGCCGGCTTATGGCGCGCAAAATCAGCGGTTCTTGAAGTTCGCCGCGCGCTTTTCGGCGAAGGCCGCCATGCCTTCCTTCTGATCTTCCGTCGAGAAGGTCGAATGGAACACCCGGCGCTCGAACATGATTCCTTCTTTCAGCGTGGTCTCATAGGCCTTGTTGACGCTCTCCTTGCACATCATGACGATGGGCTGCGACAGCTTGGCGATCTCGCCGGCGACCTTGATGGCTTCATCAACCAGATCGGCGAGCGGCACGATGCGGCTGACCAGCCCGGCGCGCTCTGCCTCCTCGGCGCCCATCATGCGCCCGGTCAGGCACATTTCCATGGCTTTCGCCTTGCCGACGGCGCGGGTCAGGCGCTGCGTCCCGCCAAGCCCGGGAATTGTGCCGAGTTTGATTTCCGGCTGGCCGAACTGCGCATTGTCGGCGGCGAGGATGAAATCGCACATCATCGCCACTTCGCAGCCGCCGCCGAGCGCATAGCCGGCTACCGCCGCAATCGTCGGCTTGCGAAACCGCGCGAGCCGTTCCGCATCATTGGAAAGGAAATCGCCCATGTAAACGTCCATATAGGTCTTGGGCTGCATTTCGAGAATGTCCGCGCCGGCGGCAAACGCCTTGTCCGAGCCCGTGACCACGACCGCGCCGATGGCGTCGTCCGCTTCAAACTTGTCGAGCGCGTCCGCCATTTCCACGAACAGCTCCGCACAGAGTGCATTCAGTGCTTTCGGCCGGTTGAGACGGATGAGTCCGACCGCGCCTTTCGTCTCGGTGATAATGTTTTTATAGGCCATTGACTTGTCCTCTGTCTTGTCGCGAAATTCCGCCCATTATGGGCAGATACAAATCGTTGTCCAGCTAAACTCAGGTGTCAGCGCTGGCATTTCGGGCAGAAAAAAGTCGAGCGGCCCGCCTGGGTTATGCGCTCGATAACGCCCGTACAATCCGCCGTCGTGCACGGGGTGCCGGCGCGATCATAGACATCGAAATGATGCTGGAAATAGCCGAGCTCGCCCGAGGTCTGGCTGTAATTGCGAAGCGTCGAGCCCCCGGACGCGATCGCCTCCTCCAGCACCTGGCGGATGGCGGCGGCGAGTCGCTCCGCCCGGGCGCGCCCGACATTTGCCGCGAGACGCCGCGGCGAGATGCCGCTTCGGTGCAGCGCTTCGCAGGCGTAGATATTGCCCACCCCCGCAACAACCGACTGATCGAGCAAGGCGACCTTGACCGGCGATTTTCGACCTGCCAGCCGTTCGGCGAGGATCGGCCCGCTGAACTCGTTGCCGAGCGGCTCAGGGCCGATGCCGCGAAGCTGCGGATGATCAAGAAGGCTCGCCCGGTCGGCAAGAAGCAGAAAGCCGAACCGCCGCGGGTCGTGATAGCGAATGCGAAGCCCCCGCTCCGTCTCAAAGATCACATGATCGTGCGGATCGAGCGGCGTGCCCGGATCAACATCCTTTTCAATCCGGAAACTTCCCGACATGCCAAGATGGCCGATCAGCGCCGTGTCTCCTTCGAACTGCATCAGAATATATTTGGCGCGCCGACCGACCGTCTCGATCCGCGGCCCCGTCAGGCTTTCGGCGAAACCTGCGGCAAAGGGAAAACGCAGATTCTCGCGGCGCAGCGTGATGCGCGTAAAACGGTCGCCGATCAATGCGTCGGCAAGACCGCGGCAAACGGTTTCGACTTCAGGCAATTCAGGCATGGCGCGACAGTAGCGTTATTTTACGCCTTGCGCTATGCTCTTGTTTCGAGGAAACAGAAGCCATTGCAGCGACGGCGGGCGGAACGCATATGACACCAACGGAAAATTCATCGGACAGCACCCATTTTGGCTTTCGCGAAGTCCGGCGGGAGGAGAAGGCGGGGCTGGTTCGCGGCGTTTTCGACAGCGTTGCCGGCAGCTACGATCTGATGAATGATCTGATGAGCGCCGGCGTCCATCGGCTGTGGAAATCGGCGATGATCGACTGGCTGATGCCGCAGAAGGGACAGCATCTTCTCGATGTTGCCGGCGGCACCGGCGATATCGCTTTCCGCTTTCTCGACCGCGTGGGCGGTGAGGGGCATGTCACCGTCCTCGACATCAATCACGCGATGCTGAGCGTCGGCCAGGACCGCGCCATTGACCAGGGGCGGCTGCATGGCCTCGACTGGGTTAATGGGGATGCGCAAAAGCTGCCGCTCACTGACAAATCGGTGGATGCCTACACCATCGCCTTTGGCATCCGCAACGTGACCGACATCCCGCTCGCGCTAAGGGAAGCCTATCGCGTGCTGAAACCTGGCGGGCGCTTCCTCTGCCTCGAATTCAGCAAGGTCGAAGCGCCGCTGCTCAAGCAGTTTTACGATTTCTACTCCTTCAAACTTTTGCCGGAAATCGGCGGTATCGTCGCCAAGGACAAGGCGTCCTATCAATATCTCGTTGAAAGCATAAGGCTTTTTCCCGATGCTGAAAATTTTGCCGAAATGTTGCGGGAGGCGGGCTTCGGTCAGGTCAAATATCGTCTCCTCTCCGGCGGGATCGCGGCGCTGCATTCCGGCTGGCGCCTTTAGGCCGGCGTTTCCGAGGAGCATCCTTCAGTGATCCGGACAATCAACAATTCCCTGCGGCTGCTCTATGTCGCCCGCACCCTCGCCCGGCACGATGCGCTGTTTTTTCTCGACCGCTTTCCGCGGCTGCCGATTGCGCTGGTGCTTCTGCGGAAAGTCATGCCGCTCTTCGCCTTCGGGGCATCACGAAGCCAGGGTCTGCGCGAGGGGGAGCGGCTCGCCAACGCGCTTCGCGATCTCGGCCCGAGTTTTATCAAGCTCGGCCAGGCGCTGTCGGTGCGCGCTGACCTGATCGGCGAAGAACTTGTGCAGGATCTTGGCAATCTCCGCGACCGGCTCCCCCCCTTCCCTTTTGAGGTTGCGCGCGAGACCATTGAATATGAACTCCAGGCGCCGCTGGAGTCGCTCTTTGTCGATTTCGAGCGTGAGCCGGCGGCGGCCGCTTCGATTGCGCAAGTGCATTTCGCGAAGGTCCGCGAGCTGGTCCCCGCCCCGACCGAGGATGACCCCGACGCGGTTGAGGAGGTCTTCCGCGATGTCGCCGTCAAGATCCTGCGCCCCGGCATCGAACTCGCGTTCGAGCGCGATTTGCGGCTTTTCTTCTGGCTTGCCGAACTGGCGGAGCGGTATCAGCCGCAGACCCGGCGGCTGCGGCTCACCAAAATTGTCGAGACGCTGGCCGACTCCGTCGAGCTGGAGATGGATTTGCGCATGGAGGCCGCGGCGGCGTCCGAACTGGCGGAAAACTTCATCGATGAGCCCGCCTTCGGTGTCCCCGAAATTGACTGGCAGCGGACTGCCAAGCGCGTCATGACGCAAAGCCGGGTGATCGGCATCAGTATTGACAAAAAAGCCGACTTGATTGCTGCCGGACATGACCTCGAGGCGCTCTCGCATATTGTCATAAGGGTATTTCTGCACCAGGTGCTGCGCGATGGCTTTTTCCATGCGGATATGCATCACGGCAACCTTTTTGTCACGCCGGACGGGCGTCTCGTCGCCGTGGATTTCGGTATCATGGGCCGGATGAGCCGGGAAACCCGGCTTTTCATGGCGGAAATGCTGCATGCCTTCCTGACCCGGGACTATCGCCGCGCGGCCGACGTCCATTTTCGCGCCGGCTACGTGCCGCCGCACAAATCGCTCGACAGCTTTGCGCAGGCCTGCCGCTCCATCGGCGAGCCGATCCTCGGCCGCCCCGTCAGTGAAATCTCCATCGCCCGCCTGCTCGTTCAGCTGTTCCAGATCACCGAAACGTTCGAGATGGAAACCCAGCCGCAGCTTCTCCTGCTGCAAAAGACCATGGTGACCGCCGAAGGCGTCGCCCAGAGCCTGAACCCGGACATCAACTTCTGGGAAGCAGCGGAGCCGACCGTCGCGCACTGGATGCGGGAAAATATGGGCATCGAAGCGCATGCCGCAGAAGTGGTGAAAGACGGGCTCGCCGTGCTCCAGAAGTTCCCCGCCATCGTCACCAAGGCGGATACGCTGCTTTCGGAAATGGAGGCGCGTGAAAGAAACCGGGACCATCTCGATGAGCTTCGCGAAAAGCTGGCGCAGTGGCGGCGCGATCGTGCTGTCTATGTCGTGGGCGGCGGCATTCTCGGCGCCGCCGCCGCTTCCCTGATCGCGTTGCTGGTATAGCCACGCAAGAGTTGCAATCGCGTTTCAATCAATTGCGGTTTTTGCAAAAAATTTCCTTGCCTGTAGAGTGTGGAATAATTATTTTTCACATAAAAGATAAGTAAAATAATTATAATGACTTGGTTTGGACGCAAATATGGATAACAGAACGGTTCTGCTGATTATCGGCGGCGGCATCGCGGCCTATAAGTCGCTCGAGCTGATCCGCCTGCTCGCCAAGCAGGGGATTCGCAGCCGCGCAATCCTTACCGCGACGGCCAAGCAGTTTGTGACGCCGCTTTCGGTCGCCTCCCTGACCGGCGAGAAGGTCTATGACGATCTTTTCTCGCTGATTGACGAGGCGGAGATGGGCCATATTCAGCTTTCGCGAAGCGCGGACCTCGTCGTTGTCGCCCCGGCGACCGCCGATCTGATGGCCAAGATGGCGGGTGGCCATGCCAATGACATGGCGACGACGGCACTGCTCGCGACGGACAAGCCCGTGCTGATCGCGCCGGCGATGAATGTGCGGATGTGGCAGCATCCGGCGACACGGCGCAACATTCAAACCCTGCAGCAGGACGGCATCCTCACCATTGGCCCGGATGAGGGCGATATGGCCTGCGGGGAATATGGCCCCGGCCGCATGGCCGAGCCCGAGGAGATTTGCGCGGCCATTGTCGATTTCTTCAAAAGGTCGGCGAACCAGCCGCTTCGCGGGCGGAAAATTCTGGTGACCGCCGGCCCGACGCGAGAGGCTATCGACCCGGTGCGTTATATCGCCAATCGCTCATCGGGCAAGCAGGGATATGCAATCGCGGCGGCGCTCGCGGATCTCGGCGCTGAGGTAACACTCGTCAGCGGCCCGACCCGGCTGGAGACGCCGCGCGGCGTACGCCGGCACGATGTTGAATCGGCAAAAGACATGCAGGCCGCCGTCATGGCTGCGCTGCCGGCCGATGCCGCAATCTTCGCCGCTGCCGTCGCGGACTGGCGCGTGGCAACGGAAGCGAAGCAGAAAATCAAGAAGCTGGATGGCTGCCTGCCCGACCTTCCGCTCACCGAAAACCCCGATATTCTGGCCACAGTCGGTCGTTTGACCGACGCGCGCCCGACCCTCGTGATCGGATTTGCCGCGGAGACGGAGCAGATCGTGGAGAATGGCCGCGCCAAGCTCGATAAAAAAGCCTGCGACTGGATTCTCGCAAATGATGTCAGCGCCGGAACGGAAACCTTCGGCGGCGATGAGAATCGTATCTTCCTCATTACCCGCGAGGAGGTGGAGGACTGGCCCAAGCAAAGCAAGGTTGCCGTGGCGCAACAGCTTGCACGCCGCATTTCCGTGTATTTTCAAGAGGATGGCGAATGACAGGCATCACGATTTCTTTAACGCGCCTGCCGCACGGCGCCGGTCTGCCGCTGCCGGCCTATGAGACCGAGCAAAGCGCCGGGATGGACATTCGCGCCGCCGTAACCGATCCGGTCGATATTCCGCCGGGCGGCCGGGCCCTGATCCCGACAGGCTTCAAAATGGCGTTGCCGCGCGGATTTGAGGCGCAGATCCGCCCGCGCTCCGGACTTGCGCTTAAAAATGGCGTCACGCTGCCCAACACCCCCGGGACGATTGACGCGGACTACCGCGGTGAGGTGGGCATCATCCTTCTCAATCTCGGCGCGGAAAGCTTTCGCGTGGCGCGCGGCGATCGCATTGCCCAGATGGTGATCGCTCCGGTGCTGCAGGCCGCCTGGCAGGAAGTTTCGGCGCTTGATGAGACGGCGCGCGGCGACGGCGGCTTCGGTTCAACAGGTGTTACGGAAAGGGCGGGATAAGGATGCTGCATCTGCCGAGGAAAATGCTCTATGCGCTGGAAGCTGTCGTCGATATCGCATTTAATGCCCGCCCCGATCCGGTGCAGTCCAAGGAAGTGACGAAGCGTCAGGGCATTCCGCTGCGCTACCTTGAACAGGTCATGCAGCAGCTTGTGCATGGCGGAATTCTGAAGGGCGTTCGCGGCCCGCGCGGCGGCTATCGCCTTGCGCGCGAGCGGCGCCGGATAACGGCGGGCGATGTCATTCGCGTCATCAGCGCTGCCGAAGTGGAAGAGGATACGCAGATTTTCGCCTCCGAAATCGGCCGCACGGTCGTCGGCCCACTGTGGGAGGAGGCGCAGGCCGCCATGCTCGCGCAGCTCGATGCGGTCACGCTGGAGGATCTCTGTCAACGTGCGCTTGAAAAGGGCGAGGTTGAATCCACGGCCGATGCGTCCCATTTTGAAATCTGACAAACGAAACAATTAATTGAGGCAAGACATGCAAACTGATGCCCCACGCGGTAAGATTTACGATTCCATTATCGACACCATCGGCGCGACACCGCTTGTCCGTGTCCGGCGCCTGACGGCCGAGATCCCGCATGAGGTGAACATCCTGCTGAAGTTGGAGTTCTTCAACCCGCTGGCGTCAGTGAAAGACCGGATCGCGGCGGCTATGATCGAATCCATGGAAGAGGCGGGCGTCATCAACAAGGACACGGCGATCATCGAGCCGACATCGGGCAATACCGGGATCGGGCTCGCGTTCGTTTGCGCGGCGAAGGGTTATAATCTGACGCTCGTGATGCCCGAAAGCATGTCGATGGAACGGCGCAAGATGCTGAAGCTGCTCGGCGCCAATCTCGAGCTGACCGAGGCGGCGAAGGGTATGAACGGAGCGATCGCGCGGGCCGAGGAGCTGAAGGCGGAGATCGGCAATGCGGTCATCCCGCAGCAGTTTGAAAACCCCGCCAATCCGGCCATTCACAAGCTGACGACTGCCGATGAAATCCTTGCCGATACCGGCGGGAAAGTCGATGTGGTCGTGATGGGCGTCGGTACCGGGGGCACGCTGACGGGCGTCGGATCGGTGCTGAAGGCGAAAGCTCCGGGTGTTCGTATTGTTGCCGTCGAGCCGGAAGACAGTCCCGTGCTTTCCGGCGGGCAGCCGGGGCCGCACAAGATCCAGGGAATTGGGGCCGGGTTCACGCCGAAAAACCTCGATGTCAGCCTGATCGATGAAGTTCTCACCATCGGCAATGAGACGGCGTTTGAGACCGCCCGCGAAGTTGCGCGCCTCGAAGGCATTCCAGTCGGCATTTCCTCCGGCGCGGCCGTCGCGGCGGCGCTCGAGATTGCCGAGCGTCCCGATATGGCCGGGAAATCCATCGTTGTGATCATTCCGTCCTTCGCGGAACGTTATCTGACGACGGCGCTTTTCGACGGGCTTTGAGCCATGGCGCTCACCGACGACCAGCTGGAGCGCTATGCCCGCCATATCATCCTCCGGGAAATCGGCGGCGCGGGGCAGCAGAAGCTGCTGGGTGCGAAAGTGCTGGTTGTCGGGGCAGGGGGTCTCGGTGCGCCGCTGCTTCTCTATCTCGCGGCGGCGGGCGTCGGGACGCTCGGCGCTATCGATAATGATCATGTCGAGCTTTCCAACCTGCAGCGGCAGATTATCCATGGAACGGCGGAAATCGGTGCTTTCAAGACCGATAGCGCCGCAAGGTCGGTCGACCGAATAAATCCTGATGTGACGGTTATCCGCTACAACGAGCGACTGACGAGCGAGAATGCGCTGGACCTGCTCGCCGATTATGACGTCATCGCTGACGGGACCGATAATTTCGAGACGCGCTTTCTGCTCAACGATGCGTGCTATTTCGCCAAAAAGCCGCTTATCTCAGGCGCCATGCTGCAATTCGACGGCCAGGTAAGCTGCTTCAAGGCATATGAGCCGGACAAACCCTGCTACCGCTGTCTCTACCCTGCGCCGCCGTCGGCGGAGCTTGCCCGGACCTGCGGAGAAGCCGGGGTGCTTGGCGCACTCCCCGGCGTGATCGGATCGTTGCAGGCGGCGGAGGTGGTAAAAGAGCTCCTCGGCATCGGCGAAGGGCTCGCCGGGCACCTGCTTCTCTACGATTCTCTTAACGCCGAATTTCGTAAGATCCGCATCCCGAAGAACCCCGCCTGCGCCCTTTGCGGCGATCATCCGACGATCACCGGCTTGAGCGGCGCCTAAAGGAAGAAATAGGCAGCAAGAGTAAGGCAGAGCGGCATCGTGATCATCGAGATCAATGTCTGAACCGTGATTATCCCGGCCATGACATCGGCGTCGGCGCCGAGCAGCTTGGCGAGCGCGTAGCCGGAACTCGCCGTCGGAATTACGCCATAGATGATGAGGATCATCGCGGCCGTTCCCTGAAGCCCTGTGATGAGCACGACGCCCGTGATGACGAGCGGGAAAACCACCATCTTGAGAACAGCCGAAAGCGCGACATAGCCCGCGCCCGTATGCACCGCGCGCATCTGCAGGCCCGCGCCGATGCAAAGGAGCGCAAAGGGCAGGGCGGCCTTGGAAAGAAGACCCGCGACCGTACTGATGACGGGAAGGGGGCCGATGCCGGAAAGGTTGAGAAAAGCGCCGAGCGCAATGGCAATCAGCAGCGGGTTACGAAGCAGCTCCTGCACGAGGCGGCGTTTCAGCGACGTCCCGTGCCCGCCGCCCTGATAGCCGACAAGGACGGAAACGCAGTAAAGATTGGTCGGCGGCACCAGCACGGCGGTTGCGACGGTCGCGAGCAGTAGCCCTTCCGCCCCGAAGAGATACTCGGCGACGGCGAAGGCGATAAAGGTATTGTGCCGCGTCGCGCCCTGGAATATCGAGCCGCCGACCCGCGGATCAATCTTCAGCAGCCGGACAGTCAGCAGCGACAGCAGGCCGGTAATCAGCAGCGCGCCGGGAAGGGCGATGGCGTAGGTGCCAAGCAGTTCATTGGTGAAAGGGGCGGTGGTTGTATTGACGAAAAGAAGCGCCGGAAAGAGCACCCAATAGACGAAGCGATCTGCGTAGTGCCAGAAATCACCGCCCGGAAAGCCGTTTCGCCGCAACAGGTTGCCAAGGACGAGCAGGAGAAATATGGGAAGGACAGAGAGCGATATTTCCCACATACCCGGCTGTTCCCCGCATTATCTGTCACGCCGCACACAACACTGGCGTTTGCGCTCTCAACATTGCGGTTCCGCAAGAAAGAAATCTCTAACGGCTGCCGGTCTTTGGAAACACAAAGCCTTTTTCTTTTTCGTCATAAAGTTCCGGGTTCGGATGATATCCGGGCCCGGTAGTGAGCGCAACAGCGGGAAGATCCGCCTGTGTGATATTGGACCGGTATTCCTTTTCATAAACCGCGAGCGGCGCGGGGTTACCGGGCTCCATCAAGGTGACGATGATTTTATAGGGGCGATCCTTCACGACGCCTTCAACGCCCGGGGTGCGCAGCATATACTGCAGTTGCGAGGGTTTGACGGTTGCCGTCACAATGATCGGATCGCCGCCGGACGGGTTTTCAAACTCGGCGATAATTTCGCTGCCCTCGGGTATCGCGCGCTTCGGCTTGGCGACGAAGCCATAAAAAGCCTCGGCGATGCGGTAGTTGAAGATGAAACCGCCGCCGGTAAATTCGAGATAGGGCGATTGTGTATCCTCGCCGCAGGCGCTCAGCAGGAACCCCGCGAGCAACAGGATCAGAGCCGGTTTCCGCATGGAAGGAATCTCTCTGGTCTATGATCTTTTTATGATACGCTTCGCCGCGGTAATTGTCTATGCGGAAGGAGGGGAGCGGCGTTGCCCTTGCTCTACATCCTGCAACAGCTTCTGAACGCGCTTCAGGTGACCGTGATCTATGCCCTGTTTTCCGCCGCGTTCGTTCTTTTCTATGGCGTTACGAACCGTCTGAATTTCGCCTTCGGCGCGCTTGGCATGTGGGCGGCCTGCGTGACGATTATGATGATCTCCCTGCTGGAGGGCGTGACGTTCTGGCCGCTCTCTCTCATTGTTATCGCGGGCGGCATAATCGCCCTTGCGAACACCGCGCTGCTCGGCTTTGCACTGCATCATGCGGTAATCCGCCCGTTGATCGGGCGGCGCATGCAAATCATGCTGATTTCGACGATTGCCGTCGCGATCACCCTGGAGGAGGGGATGCGGCTGATCAACCGATCACGCGATCTCTGGTTGCGGCCGGTATTTGCCGATCCCGTCCCGATTGTCGCGAGCGGGACATTCCCCGTGCAGGCAACGCTGATGCAGATCCTGACGCTCATCATCGGTTTTGGCGCCGTTCTCCTGCTGATTGTCACGATGCAGCGCCATTCCTTCGGGCGCGCATGGCGGGCAATTGCCGATGATATCAGGATGGCAGCCCTTTGCGGGGTCAATCTGTCGTTCGTCCTCACCATGTCTTTCGTTCTTGCGACGTTGATGGCAGGCATCGGCGGGACGTTGATCGCGCTTCTCTACGGGAGCGCGAGCTTCACTATGGGGATGATGATCGGCCTTAAATCAATGTTTATCGCGGTGATTGGGGGGTTGCGCTCGCTCTCAGGCGCGCTCGCCGCATCGGCGGCGCTTGGTTTTTTTGAAACCGCCTGGTCGGCCTATCTCGATCTCGCCTACCGCGATGTTGCGGCGTTCTGCCTGCTGACGCTCTTCCTCGTCACAAAACCGGAAGGACTCCTTCGCCGCTAGGCGCAAAAAAACCCCGCCGCGGCCGGGCCGGGCGGGGTAGATCGTCACGCGCCTGACAGATCAGGCGGTTTTCGGCGCCGACTGCAGGACGTCGTCGTCCACATAATCGGTGAACTGCTCGAAATTCTTGATGAAGCGCCCGACAAGATCCTGCGCCTTCGCATCATAGGCGTCCTTGTCCGCCCATGTGTTGCGCGGATTGAGGATCTCCGAGGGCACACCCGGGCAGGAGGTCGGCATGGCGAGACCGAAATAGGGATCTTTCACCGTCTCGACCTTGGCGAGCGTGCCATCGAGCGCAGCGTTTACCAGCGCGCGGGTATGGGCGATCGGCATGCGATGACCGGTGCCGTATTCGCCCCCCGTCCAGCCGGTGTTGACCAGCCAGCAGTTGACGCCGTGCTTGGCGATCTTCTCGCCGAGCATTTTGGCATAGACGGCGGGGTGGCGCGGCATGAAGGGGGCGCCGAAGCAGGTGGAAAAGGTCGCCTGCGGCTCATTGCCGAGGCCTTTTTCGGTGCCGGCGAGCTTTGCGGTGTAGCCGGAGAGGAAATGATACATCGCCTGTTCCGGCGTCAGCTTGGAGATCGGAGGCAGAACGCCGAACGCATCGGCCGTCAGCATGATGACGTTGGCCGGGTTGCCGGCAACGCCCGTCTCGGACGCATTCGGAATGAAGTCGATCGGGTAGGACGCGCGGGTATTTTCGGTGTAGCGGTTGTCGTCGAGATCGAGCTCGCCGGTGTCCGGATCCATCACGACATTCTCAAGCACGGTGCCGAAACGGCGGGTGGTCTCGAAAATTTCCGGCTCCGCCTCGGCGGAGAGCTTGATCACCTTGGCGTAGCAGCCGCCTTCGAAGTTGAAGACGCCCTCGTCCGACCAGCCATGTTCGTCATCACCGATCAGCATCTTGCTGGCATCGGCGGAAAGGGTGGTCTTGCCGGTGCCGGAGAGGCCGAAGAAGACCGCAGAGGCACCATCATCGCCGACATTGACCGAGCAGTGCATCGGCAGGACATTTTTCTCCGGCAGCAGATAGTTGAGGATGGAGAAAACGGACTTCTTGATTTCCCCGGCATAGGACGTGCCGCCGATGATCACGAGCTTGTCGGCAAAGTTCGGCAGAACGAAGACTTCCGAGCGGGTGCCATCGACTTTGGGGTCGGCCTCGAAGGACGGGATCTGAAGAATGGTGAATTCGGGCTGGAAATCGGCGAGTTCTTCCGCCGGCGGCTGAATGAACATGTTGCGCGCGAAAAGGCTGTGCCATGCGCATTCGGTGATGATGCGGACGCGCAGCCGGTGATTGACATCAGCGCCGGCGTAGCAATCCTGGACAAAAACATCACGCCCGGCGAGATAGTCCTGCATCTTCTTGTGCAGCCCGGCGAATTTCGCGGGCTCGATCGGCTTGTTGACGCTGCCCCACCAGATATTCTTCTCGCTGCCCGGCTCTTTGACGATGAATTTGTCGTTCGCCGAACGTCCGGTGTGCTGCCCGGTCAGGGCGACCAGCGGGCCGCCCGCAGCAAGTGAAGCCTCCCCCCTCCGGATTGCTTCCTGATAAAGGGCGGGCACCGACAGGTTCCAGTATGACCGACCAACTTTGCCAAGACCATTAGCTTCAAGCCCGAAGCGGCTTTTATGAGGTCCGAATTGCTCCACGTTTATTTCTCCACTGCTTTATTTGAGGGGGGCTTTGACTTTGCTTTTCCATACAGAATAATGGGGGCAAAATAAAGGCGCAACCACTCTGATCACGAAAGCGGCCCGCAAACCCACATTATTCCCCCCGAAAAGGCGGATATTTGATCCGTTGACGCGAAACTAGCGCATGTGGACTGAAAAATCCGTTAATTTTCTGATTTTTTTGAGCATTTCTATGATCTGGATCCGCATGTCGCCCGCGCCGGTCGCCGGCTGCTCAAAAAGCAGCCGTTCATAAAGCCAGCCGCATCTGAGGTCGATTCCCGCTTCATCGACGCCGCAGATTTCCCATTCCCCGGCATGATCACTGACTGAAGCGGCCAGCTCCTGCACGGCGTCCGCATGGTCGGAATTCATATGATCCATCACGCCATTCTCGACCTCCGGGTTGTCCAGCGCTCCCTCCGGCAGGATGAAGTCGGCCGGGTCCAGCCAGTGAATATCGCCAAAACCGGCAACCAGATGGCCGGCGCTGACATTGACCCGATAGAGCCTGAAATCCTTGAATTTTGCATAGAGTTTCGCGGGTGGAAAGCGGCGGATAAAGCGTTCGAGCAGCCGCTCATCCGCAATGACTTCCGCCGTGCCCTGCAGGGAAACGCGCGACAGCGTCAGCGGATCGCGCCCCTTTGGATCGCTCGCGATCAGCAGGGAAACGGCGGGGTCTTTTGCAATATTCTGTCCGTGAACAGCCATATCGGAAAGCAGCAGCAACGGGCGGCCGCGCGGATCCGTCGCCATCAGGACAAGGGAGGCATAGGGACTTCCATCCGCGGCCATGCGGGTCGCGAGCGTCACGGTGGATGCGGTCCGGATCAGGCCCTGCACGGTGCGTGTGCGAGTTTCGGTGTTCGATTTGTCATTCATACGGCAGTAATTGCGAATAAGTCGCAGGAAGGCAAATAAAAAGTCATCGGAGGAAGAAAATTTCTTCCGGCGGAGGATTTTTTGCGCCCGAAGAAGGAGCCTTCCGCGCTTTGGACATTCTCTTGCCTTATTTTGACTAAATGTAGATGCAATGAACAGCAACAGGTCATAGAATAGGGTGATGACATGAAACCGGGGACTGAAATGGCCACGAAAGTTGCCCTGGTCGACGACGACCAGAATATTCTCACCACCGTTTCCATTCTGCTGGAGAGCGAGGGGTTCGAAGTCACCAAATATTCGGATGGGGAAGAGGCGCTGAAGGGCCTTGTCGATAACCCGCCGGATCTTGCCGTGCTCGATATCAAGATGCCGCGAATGGATGGGATGGAGCTGTTGAACCGGCTGCGACGCGTGAGCGGCCTGCCGGTTATCTTCCTGACCTCAAAGGATGACGAGATCGACGAATTCTTAGGACTGAAAATGGGAGCCGATGATTACATCCGCAAACCCTTTTCGCAGAGGCTGCTGGTCGAGCGCATCCGCACGGTCTTGCGCCGCCACAGCGCGGTCAAGGAAAGCAACGGCGAGGCGGAGGAGGATATCCTCGTCCGCGGTAAGCTGAAGCTTGACAGTATCCGCCATGCCTGCTTCTGGGATGCCAAGGAGGTGACCCTGACGGTGACCGAGTTCATGCTGTTGCATGCCCTCGCGCTCCGGCCGGGTCACGTAAA
>JRYH01000473.1_pt1 | contig 97826 bp, 88 predicted proteins | sample 235351 | NCBI WGS metagenome assembly JRYH01 (sample SAMN03074221, study PRJNA261480) | activated sludge metagenome | biome: Wastewater Treatment Plant; feature: Wastewater; material: Activated sludge; isolation source: activated biomass of a wastewater treatment plant treating wastewater... ... | reverse complement strand
GCGGCCCGGCGCAAGTGCGCCGAAAAACTGCAAGAACCCACCGGATGACGCGCTGAGCGCAGCAACAGGTGTTCGCAAATCACATATGAATCGTCCGTTTGTCGACGGATAGAGCCGCTTCCTTCACCGCCTCCGAGAGCGTCGGATGCGCATGGCAGGTCCGTGCAAGATCCTCCGCCGAACCGCCAAACTCCATAATCACGCAGGCTTCAGCGATAAGCTCACCGACATTCGGCCCGATCATGTGCACGCCGAGAATCCGATCCGTCTTGGCATCCGCCAGGATCTTCACAAAGCCTTCCGCCGTGCGGTTCACCTTCGCCCGGCCATTAGCCGTGAACGGGAACTTGCCGACCGTGTAGGCAACGCCCGCCTCTTTCAGATCCTCTTCCGATTTGCCGACGGTAGCCACCTCCGGCGCCGTATAGATCACACCGGGAATGACATCGTAGTTCACGTGACCTGACTGCCCCGCGAGCATCTCCGCCACCGCGACGCCCTCGTCTTCCGCCTTGTGCGCCAGCATCGGCCCAGCAATCACGTCACCGATCGCGTAGATACCCTTCACATTCGTCTGGAAGTGCTCATCCACCACGACACGCTTGCGCTCGTCGAGTTGCACGCCCGCTTCGCTGAGCCCCAGACCCTCGGTGTAGGGCACCCGCCCAATGGCGACGAGGACGACGTCCGCAGCGAGCTTTTTCGCAGCGCCCCCCGCCGCCGGCTCGATCGTGACAGAGCAACCGATATCGCTCTTCTCGAGCGCCGTCACCTTGGAACCCAGGATGAACTTGAAGCCCTGCTTGGTGAGGATCTTCTGGAACTGCTTGGCGATTTCCAGGTCTGTGCCCGGCAGGATGCGATCGAGATACTCGACGACGGTCACGTCGGCTCCGAGCCGCCGCCACACGGAACCCAGCTCCAGCCCGATCACGCCCGCACCGACGACGATCATCGTTGCCGGCACTTTCTTCAGGTCGAGCGCACCCGTTGACGAAACGACTTGGCGCTCGTCGATGTCGATGCCCGGCAGCTTCGCAACGTCCGAACCGGTCGCAATGACGATGTGCTTGGCCTTGAGCGTTTCCTTGCCGCCATCCTCTTTGGCAACCTCGACGGTTCCGGCCGCAAGAATACGTCCAGTGCCGATGTAAGCATCGATCTTGTTTTTCTTCAGAAGGAATGCAACGCCGTCGACATTGCCTTTCACGCCGTCTGCCTTGAATGCCTGCATCTTGGTGAGATCGAGCTTCGGCGAAACCTCGATCCCCATGCCTGCGAACGCATGGTTGGCTTCCGCATAGAGTTCCGAGGCATGCAACAGCGCCTTGGAGGGAATGCAGCCGACATTGAGGCAGGTTCCGCCGTGCGTCTTGCGCTTCTCGACGACCGCCACCTTCATGCCAAGCTGCGCCGCGCGGATCGCGCACACGTAGCCGCCGGGGCCGGTTCCGATGACGATGAGATCGTAGGGTCCTGCCATGTCCTTATCCTTGATCATCCCGCCGAATCTGGTTGCGACAGGAAAATTCTCCCTGGCGTCTCTCGAGGCGTTCGCATCCGTCGTCCGAGGAAACGTCCTTGAAGTCTATCCAACAAAGGCGATGAATATTTCCCGAAAGAGCTCCCATTTGCTCGGCCCCACCATCACCCCACAAGTGGCGGGGTGATATGATGCCGGCTCGGGTCACAATTCCAGCAGGAAGCGCTGTGGATCTTCCAGGTTCTCCTTCACACGCACCAGGAAGGTGACCGCCTCCTTGCCGTCGACGATGCGGTGATCGTAGCTGAGCGCCAGATACATCATCGGCCGCACAACGATCTCACCCTTGCGCACCACCGGCCGCTCCTCGATGCGGTGCATGCCAAGAATGCCCGACTGCGGTGCGTTGAGGATCGGCGTCGACATCATCGACCCATAAACACCGCCATTGGAGATCGTGAACGTACCACCCTGCATGTCCTCGATCCCGAGCCGTCCATCACGCGCGCGCTTGCCAAACTCGGCGATCTTCCCCTCGACCTCGGCCATCGACAGCCGGTCGGCCTCACGCACCACCGGCACCACGAGGCCCTTCTCCGTGCCCACCGCAACACCGATGTGGTAGTAGTTCTTGTAGATAATGTCGGTGCCATCGATCTCCGCGTTGACCGCCGGGATCTCCTTGAGCGCTTGGATGCACGCCTTGACGAAGAAGCCCATGAAGCCGAGCTTCACGCCGTGGCGCTTCTCGAACAGATCCTTGTATTGGCTGCGCAGCGCCATCACGTTCGACATGTCGACATCGTTGAACGTTGTCAGCATCGCTGCGGTGTTCTGCGCGTCCTTGAGCCGTCGCGCGATCGTCTGGCGCAGCCGGGTCATCTTCACCCGCTCCTCGCGCACCACGTCATTGGCAACCGACGGCGCACGCACCTGCTGCAATGGCACCGGCTGCGGCGCCGTCATGTAATTCATTTGCTGGCTTGCCGGCGCGCTCGCTGCCGCTGGCGCTGAGCCGGCACTGGCCCCCGGAGCCCGCTCGACGGCCGCCGCGACATCCTCCTTCAGCACCTGGCCCCGCTTGCCCGAGCCCTGCACGTCCGCGGCGGAAAGCCCTGCTTCGTCGAGCGCCTTGCGCGCCGCCGGAGAAGGAGGCATATCGCCGCCCGCCCGGGCCGCCGGTGCCGAGCCGGCACTCTCCGCAGGTGTTGGCGCCGGCTTGGGCTTGGACTCGGCCGCCTCGGCCTTCTTTGCAGCCGCGGGAGGAGCGGCAGCTGGTGCCGGAGCAGCCGCCTTGGTGCCACCAGCCCCTTCGTTGACATGGCCGAGCACCGCACCGACCTCAACCGTCTGACCGGCTTCCACAGTCACATCACCCATCACGCCCGACGCCGGTGCGGGTACCTCAACAGTGACCTTGTCCGTCTCAAGCTCGACGAGCGGCTCGTCGGCCTTCACCGCTTCGCCCGGCTTCTTGAACCACTGGCCGACGGTGGCCTCGGTCACGCTCTCACCAAGCGTCGGAACACGGATCTCGATCGCCATATCTCAGTTCGTCCTTTTGCGGTGCCGTGCGCGGGAACGGGCATCGGCGGTTTTGATATCCAGCGCCGGGAGGCGGTGCCGGCCAGCACACGCCACCGGCACCATCGTCATCTCTCAGCCCAGCGCGTCGGCAACGAGCTTCTTCTGTTCCTCAGCATGCTTGCGGGCAAGACCCGTCGCCGTCGATGCGGACGCCGGACGCCCCGCATACCGCGGACGTGCCACGTGTCCGCCGACATGCTCGAGCACCCACTCCAGGTTCGGCTCGATGAACGTCCACGCGCCCATGTTCTTGGACTCCTCCTGGCACCACACGATATCGGTGGCATTGGGATAGCGCGACAGCTCCTGGATCAAGGCACGCGCCGGGAATGGATAGAGCTGCTCGATGCGCAGTACGACCGTATCGGTAATGTTGCTCGCCTCGCGTGCATCGATGATGTCGTAATAGACCTTGCCCGTACACATGACGACACGCTTGATGTCATTGTCGGGCTTCAGGACGATCTTCTCCGTGCTGCCCGGATTGTTGACGCGATCGGCATCATCCCACAACAAGCGGTGGAACGTGGTGTTTGCTCCCATCTCTTCGAGCCGGGAGACCACACGTTTGTGCCGGAGCAGAGATTTCGGTGTCATCAGGATTAGCGGTTTGCGGAACTTCCGGTGGATCTGCCGCCGCAGGATATGGAAGTAGTTGGCCGGTGTCGTGCAGTTCGCGACCTGCCAATTGTCCTCCGCTGAAAGTTGCAGATAGCGCTCGAGCCGCGCCGAGGAGTGCTCCGGCCCCTGGCCCTCGTAGCCGTGCGGCAGGAGACACACGAGCCCCGACATTCTGAGCCACTTGCGCTCGCCCGAAGACAGGAACTGATCGAAGATCACCTGCGCACCGTTGGCGAAATCGCCAAACTGCGCCTCCCACATAACGAGTGCATTGGGTTCAGCCAACGAGTAGCCGTATTCGAAACCCAGCACCGCCTCTTCCGACAGCATCGAGTTGATCACCTCGAATCGCGCCTGGTCTGGTGAGATGTGCCGCAACGGCGTGAAGCGTCGCTCGACTTCCTGGTCGATCAAGACCGAATGCCGCTGGGAAAAGGTGCCGCGTTCGCAATCCTGGCCCGATAACCGCACCGGAACGCCTTCCATACACAGCGATCCGAAAGCCAGATGCTCGGCCATACCCCAGTCAATGCCTTCGCCGCTCTCGACCATTTCGCGGCGCCGCTCCAGCAGACGCGCGACGGTCTTGTGCAGGTTGAAATCGGCGGGGATCGTGGTGATCCGTCGCCCGATATCACGCAGCTTCTCAACCGGCACACCGGTCTGGCCACGCCGCGCTTCATCTTCGGCAAAACCGATCGACGACCAGCGACCGTCCAGCCAGTCCGCCTTGTTGGGCTTGTAGGAATCGGAGTTTGCAAACTCTGTATCGAGATGCTGCCGGAACGACGAGCGCATTGCGTCCATGCCCTCTTCCGTCACCACGCCTTCCTCAACGAGCCGCTTCGAATAGATCGTCGTGACGCTCGGGTGGTTGCGGATGGCGCGGTACATGCGCGGCTGCGTGAACATCGGTTCGTCCGACTCGTTGTGGCCGAACCGGCGGTAGCAGAACATGTCGATGACGACCGGCTTCTGGAACCTCTGTCGGAATTCCGTGGCGATCTTTGCCACATGCACCACCGCTTCCGGATTATCGCCGTTGACGTGGAAGATTGGCGCCTCGATCATGCGCGCCACATCCGAGCAATAAGGCGAGGAGCGCGAGTGCCGCGGGTTCGTCGTGAAGCCGATCTGGTTGTTGATGATGAAATGGATCGAACCGCCCGTGCGGTGACCCTTGAGCCCCGACAGGCCGAAACTCTCCGCAACCACGCCTTGGCCGGCAAACGCCGCATCGCCGTGGATAAGGAGCGGTAGCACGGGGGTGCGTTCGCCTGCCTTGCAGCCATGCTGGTCCTGCTTGGCGCGCACCTTGCCCAACACCACCGGATCGACGATCTCCAGGTGCGAAGGGTTGGCCGTCAGCGACAGATGCACGTTGTTATCGTCGAACGAACGGTCGGACGAAGCACCCAGGTGATACTTCACATCGCCTGAACCCTCGACCTCCTCCGGCTTGAAGGAACCGCCCTTGAATTCGTTGAAGATGGCACGGTGCGGTTTGCCCATGACATTGGCGAGCACGTTGAGACGGCCGCGGTGCGCCATGCCCAGAACGATCTCGCGCACGCCGAGCTGGCCGCCGCGCTTGATGATCTGCTCGAGCGCCGGCACCATCGCCTCGGCGCCGTCGAGCCCGAACCGTTTCGTGCCCGTGTACTTGACGTCGCAGAATTTCTCGAACGTCTCCGCCTCAATCAGCTTGTTGAGGATCGCCTTCTTGCCCTCGATCGTGAAGCGGATGTCTTTTTCCGGACCCTCGATGCGCTCCTGGATCCACGACTTCTGCGCCGGCGAGGTGATGTGCATGAACTGCACGCCGATGTGCCGGCAGTAGGTACGCCGCAGGATGGCGAGGATCTGCCGGATCGATGCGGTTTCGAGCCCCAGCACCTTGTCGATGAAGATCGGCCGGTCGAAATCGGCCTCCGTGAACCCGTAGGTCTCCGGCTTCAGTTCACGGTGAACCTTGCGATCGACGAGACCCAGCGGATCGAGATCGGCCGCCAGATGGCCCATCACACGATAGGAGCGGATCAGCATCAACGCGCGAATTGAATCCTGTGTCGCCCTCAGCGACGCGACCGGTGACATCTCGAACCCGGCGTAGTGGGCCCGCGCCGAGATCTTCTCGCGCAAGTCGCGCTCAACCCCGTCATAGTCGCCGGTCAGCGCGCTCGTCAGTTCGTCGTGCACCGCCAGCTGGTTGAGCGGTACCGCCCAGGAGGGGGCCTCCGCATGGGCAGGTTCGCCACCAGTCTGGCCAGACTTCATCGATTCGAAAAAGTGGCGCCATTCGTCCGAGACCGAGCCCGGGTTCTGCTCGTATTGGGCCTGCAGCTCCTCAATGTAGGAGGCGTTTGCGCCATCAAGGAAGGCCGTGCGGAGAAATTGCTCGTTCAGCGCCTGTCGTGACATTTGATATCCTTAGGATTTTATCCTGATCGTCGCCTGCTGCCGCGCTCGGAAACTGCCAGCGAAGGACCTCGGAGGGCCGCGGCATTCGGTCACTATGTAGTCTGTTTGACGCGCCGCTTTAAGTCCGTCGAAAGAAGGGGGCCATCGGGCTCCGCGGTACCCCCAGATCAGCCCCTATTCCTTAATAGCCCATGAAGCGGCGATCGCCGATCCTGCCTCTCGCAACATTTCGGCGGCACGATGCCCGCCAACGCGCATGGCCGAAAAAAAGCCGGTGCAGGACATCCCGCACCGGCTCGTTTTCGAAGATGGACCAGATTGCGATGCTGCGACGGGCTCAGTTGCCCTTCAGCATATCCACCAGCGTCTTGCCGAGCTTAGCCGGCGACGGCGACACACGGATGCCCGCAGCCTCCATCGCTGCGATCTTGTCCTCGGCCCCACCCTTGCCGCCGGAGATGACCGCACCGGCATGGCCCATGGTACGGCCCGGAGGCGCCGTGCGTCCGGCGATGAAACCGGCCATCGGCTTTTTGCGGCCTTTTTTGGCCTGCTCGATCAGCCACGCCGAAGCGTCTTCCTCGGCCGAACCGCCGATCTCGCCGATCATGATAATCGATTCCGTCGCAGGATCGTCGAGGAACAGGTCCAATACATCGATGAATTCGGTGCCCTTCACCGGATCGCCACCGATGCCGACAGCCGTCGTCTGGCCAAGACCTTCATTGGTGGTCTGGAACACAGCCTCATAGGTCAGCGTGCCGGAGCGCGAGAGGATGCCGACCGAGCCCTTCTTGAAGATGTTGCCCGGCATGATGCCGATCTTGCACTCGTCCGGCGTCAGGACGCCTGGACAATTGGGGCCGACAAGCCGCGACTTCGACGTCTCCAGCCGGGCTTTGACGTGGACCATGTCCATCACCGGCACACCCTCCGTGATGGCGACGATCAGCGGCACCTCGGCATCGATCGCCTCGATGATCGCCGCGGCAGCACCCGCCGGTGGCACATAGACGACGGTCGCATTCGCGCCAGTCGCCGCCACGCCCTCTTTCACCGACTTGAAAATCGGCAGCTTTTCGCCACCCTTGCCGGTCCAGAATTCTCCGCCCTTCTTAGGATGGATGCCGCCGACCATCTTGGTGCCATGGTAGGCGAGCGCCTGCTCGGTGTGGAACGTGCCGGTCTTGCCGGTGAGCCCCTGAACGAGCACCTTGGTGTCTTTGTTGATCAGGATGGACATGTCTGCTCACGCTCCCTTGATCGCAGCCACGATCTTCTGCGCGGCATCGTCCAGATCGTCGGCCGAGATGACGTTGAGGCCGGATTCATTGATGATCTTCTTGCCGAGATCGACGTTCGTGCCTTCAAGGCGCACCACCAGCGGCACCTTGAGGCCAACTTCCTTCACCGCAGCGACCACGCCTTCCGCAATGGTGTCACAGCGCATGATTCCGCCGAAGATGTTGACCAGGATGCCTTTTACGTTGGGATCGGCAGTGATGATCTTAAACGCGGCTGTCACCTTCTCCTTGGAGGCGCCACCACCGACGTCGAGGAAATTCGCCGGCTCCTCGCCATAGAGCTTGATGATATCCATCGTCGACATCGCAAGCCCGGCTCCATTGACCATACAGCCGATGTTGCCATCGAGAGCGACGTAGGACAGGTCGTATTTCGACGCCTCGATTTCCTTGGCGTCTTCTTCCGTGATGTCACGAAGCTCGGCGATATCGGGATGCCGGAACAGCGCGTTGTTGTCGAACGACACCTTCGCGTCGAGAACGCGCACGTGTCCGCCCTTGAGCACGATCAGCGGGTTGATCTCGAGAAGGCTCATGTCCTTTTCGGTGAATGCCTTGTAGAGCGCCGGGAACAGCTTCATGCCGTCGGCGCGCGCATCCCCTTCCAGCTTCAATGCATCGCAAAGCTTGGCTGCGTCCGCATCCGTCACGCCCGTTCCGGGATTGATCGCCAGTGTCACGATCTTCTCGGGCGTGTCGTGTGCGACGGTCTCGATATCCATGCCGCCTTCCGTCGAGACGACGAATGCCGGACGGCCGACGGTGCGGTCGATCAGGATCGACAGGTAGAGTTCGCGAGCGATATCGGCGCCGTCCTCGATATAGAGACGGTTGACCTGCTTGCCCGACGACCCCGTCTGCTTGGTGACGAGTGTCTTACCGAACATCTCCTTGGCGTTCTTGATTGCCTCATCCGCCGAGAACGAGACGCGCACGCCGCCCTTCGCGTCCGGTGAAAGCTCCTTGAACTTGCCCTTGCCGCGACCGCCGGCATGGATCTGGCTCTTCACCACCCACACCGGGCCCGGCAGCGACTTCACCGCCGCCTCGATCTGATCCGCAGAGGTCACAGGTGCGCCCGCTGCGATAGGCGCGCCATAGCTCTTGAGAACCTGCTTCGCCTGATATTCATGAATGTTCATTGGTTCGATCCACCCTTTTGAGCGTGTCGCTTCCCGTACTTCGCGGCGACCACGACGGTTCAAGACCGCTGTCGCCGTCCATCGTTGCTTCGTGCCGAGGCAATTGCCCACGGGCGCCAGTCATAACACCGCCAGCGTCAAAGCCGGACAGCGCATGGTTTCTGCCGCCCATCCGTTCTCACGCTGGGCGACACCACGCCTCAAAGCGGCAAGCCAAGCCCACCATTTCAATCGCGTCGGACGCCCCTCGGTCACTGGTATACGGTATACCACGAAAGTCCAACACCGGAAGCACCAAATTTCTCACCCACCAAGGATCGTCGCGGAACATCAAGTGCGCGACAGATCTCCGGTCTTCCATAAGGCGCAATACTGGCCTGCGATGCACCCGATCGCGCCCGCAAGCGTCGCTTGCCGAACCTCAAGCGGAACGATGCAATCCAGGAGAAACGAAAACGGCGTGCCCTGGGGACACGCCGCCGCACATCACGCACCCAGAGCGGGCGCAATGCCTTTACATGCCTCGACCAGCGTTTTGACCGAGTTCACCGACTTCATGAACATCTCACGCTCGGCACCATTGAGGTCGACCTCGACGACGCGCTCAGCGCCGCCTGAGCCGACCACCACAGGCACACCGACATAGATGTCCTTCACGCCATACTCACCGCTGAGGTAGGCCGCACAAGGCAGGATGCGCTTTTTGTCTTTGAGGTAGCTTTCCGCCATCTCGATCGCCGAAGCAGCTGGCGCATAGTAGGCCGAACCGGTCTTCAACAGGCCAACGATCTCACCACCGCCCTTGCGCGTGCGATCGACGATCTGGTCAACGCGTTCCTGGCTGATCCAGCCCATCTTGACGACGTCCGGCAGCGGAATTCCCGCGATCGTCGAGTAGCGCACCAGTGGCACCATGTCGTCGCCATGGCCGCCGAGCACGAACGCCGTCACGTCCTGCACCGAGATGTTCAGCTCGTCAGCGAGGAAATGCCGGAAGCGGCTGGAATCGAGCACGCCAGCCATGCCGATCACCTTGTTGGTCGGCAGCCCGGATGCTTTTTGCAGAGCCCATACCATTGCGTCGAGCGGATTGGTGACTGCGATGACAAGGGCATTCGGCGCATACTTTTTGATGCCTGCCCCAACCTGCTCCATCACCTTCAGATTGATGCCGAGGAGATCATCACGGCTCATGCCCGGTTTACGCGGCACGCCGGCAGTGACGATGCAAACCGAAGCACCTTCGATGTCGGCATAGGCATTCGTGCCCTTGAGTGTGGCGTTGAACCCTTCAACCGCGCCCGATTGCGCAATATCCAGGGACTTGCCCTGCGGCATGCCCTCGGCGATGTCGAATAGAACAACATCACCCAGTTCCTTCAGGCCAATGAGATGAGCGAGCGTTCCGCCGATCATACCGGCACCGATCAAGGCGATCTTCGTGCGCGCCATGCGGGTCTGTCTCCTTGTTGAATATCATGATGCGATCGGATGAGGCGCGGCGCCCACCGGGGAGCAGCGTCGGCCCGAAAAACTCAGCGATCCTGCGACAAAATCGCTGTGCGCGTTGGTTAGCCCGAAACCCCGGGCCGCTCAAGGGAAAGCCCGCCCCATCGAACGAAAGTCTCGAAGATTCGGTGGGTGCGGTCCGTATCCGGGATCGCGAATGGCAAACAGCCGCCGGCCCCCGACCAAGTTACACTTGACCTGCGCCGGCAATCATAAATAACTCTTCACCGCCTAGGTGTGACGGTATTCCACGAAGTGCGCGCTGCCCGCAATCGGGTCGACCGCTTCGCATCGAAAAAATAGATGGGGCCGATGGAGGGGAACATTCTTCACCGCTTTTGGCGGACCGGAATCGCTGCGCTGACGCTCGTCATGTCCGCGTCGGGCATGGCGGCGATGGCTGCCGAGCCTGTCACACCGGCAGGTCTGCACACCCAGTTTCGCCTCCTGCAATTGGAACGCGAGATCGCCCGCTGGCATACCAACGGCGGTTCGCCTGCCATCGTCCGCTACGCGATCCTCGACCAGCAGAGGCGTTTTCCCGGCGTACGCAACTGCGGCGGCATGCAACCGCTCGATCGGCTGGCGGCCCGCTCGGGCATCACGCGCGATGTGTTCGCCCGCGAGTTGGCAAAGGCCGCGCGCCAGTGGGAGCAGGTGGCCAACATTCGTTTCATCGAGGTCAGCGACGAGAGCCAAGCGTCACTCCTGATCGGCGCGCAGACCGAGCCTTCGGGTCGCGCCTTCACCAATGTCGAGCTGACAGAGCCTGCCGGCGATGCGCCGCGCTCCATTTCACGCGCCCTCATCTGCCTGAACCCGCAGATGCCGTGGAAGATTGGATTCGATGGTAATCTCGGCGCCTATGACCTGCGCTACACGCTTGCGCACGAGCTTGGCCACGTCATCGGCCTGGACCATCCCGGCGCAAGCGGCCAGCTGATGGGCTTCCGCTACACCGAAGCATTCGACACGCTTCAACCGGGCGACATTGCCGGCGCGGTAGCGCTTTATGGCAAACCGCAGGACAACATTCGCGCGGCCACCACGACTTCATCTCCGTCCGCCTCGCCCGAAGCAGCGCCGACGCCGGCTCGACACGACAGCCCGCAGGATCGCGCGGGAAGCCTCGCCTTGGGCGAACCCGGCGCGGACCAGTAAAGCAGACCTGCCAATTTTCAGATCACATGCACAGCGCAATCAACTCATGATGTGCTCGCTTTGCCATGCGCACGTCCCGGGCACATCACCTCGTCACGAACAGCAACATGTGTTGAGGGAACCAACACCGGCTCCGGAAGGTTTCTCGGCCAGTTGCCCAGCATGGCAACCGTCAACAAACGATAACAATCATGTGAGCAATAGAACTACCCCGTGGAAGGAGTAACACAATGAAGAAGAGCATTCTTGCTGCTTCGATCTTCGCCCTCGCCGCCTCGGCACCTGCGCTGGCTCAGCAGCCCACTGCGCCCACATCGCCGACCGCGCCGGCCGAGAAGATCGAGCGGCCCGGCGAGCCCGGCCCGATGAACAAGGCTGCCCCGCCGGCGAAACTGGATTCTCCGTCAGCAACCAAGCCTGCTGATGAAACGGCTGCCAAGAAGGATGGTGCCGATAAGCAGGCTACCCTCCAAGGTGATTGGCGAGCCAGCAAACTGATCGGTGCAGCGATCGTCAACGCTGCCAACGAATCGATCGGCGACATCAACGATCTGATCCTCTCGCGCGATGGCAAGGTCGCCTCGGTGATCGTCGGTGTCGGTGGGTTCCTCGGCATGGGCGAAAAGAATGTCGCCCTCCCGTTCAGTGAATTGAGCATCTCCAAGGATGCGAACGGCAAGACCGTCGTAACCAGCAAAGCCACAAAGGAGACGTTGGACTCCATGCCGGAGTGGAAGAATTCCAAGTAGCTTTGAGCACGCTCAACATCGGTATGAGTGTACGCTACGGCTCATCTAATCCAAATGCACCGGCTCGGCGCGCATACGCCGGGCCGGTTACTGTTTGCTCATAATGTCGCCACTTCGAGCGTCGCGCGGTCCGTGCGATGGGCCACGTACTCTTCCGAACGCATTTCGATCAGGCGCGATGCCGTTCGCGTGAAAAGGTCGGAGCCTTCGCCCGCCACATAAAGATCATCGGGCTGCGCCTCCGCCGAAACAACGATACAGACACCGTTGTCGTAGAACGTATCGATCAGATTGATGAAGCGGCGCGCGTGATCCCGCCGCGCCGGCCCCATGACCGGAATGTCATCGATCAAGACAGTATGAAAGGCGTGCGCAATCGCCAGATAATCGATTGAGCCAAGAGGCCGCTCGCACAGATCCGCAAACGAGAAGCGCGCCACGCCTGCCGCTGCAGCCGGCACGATCAGCCGCCGACCCTTCACCTCCACCGTCGCGGCTCCCACCGCGTGGTGCCCCGTCAGCCGTTCCCAGTGCTGATCCATGGCATGGCGCGCGGCAGCGTCCGCAGGCGTGAAATAGAGCGGCTGCCCGGCGATCTTGTCCAGCCGGAAGTCTTTCGCCGAAGCCAGCTCGACCACATCCATGTTGTCCTCGATAAGGTCGATGAACGGGAGGAACAGCTGCCTGTTGAGGCCGTTGCAATAGAGGTCTTCCGGCATCGCGTTGGACGTCGCCACCACCACGGCCTTGCGCTCGAACACGACCTTGAAGAACCGGCCGAGGATCATCGCATCGGCAATATCCGTCACGTGCAGTTCGTCGAAGCACAAAAGGCCCGGCGATCCCACCATCTCGCTTGCCACATGTGGGATCGGGTCCCCATCATGAGACTTGCGCGCTGTGGCGATCCTCTCGTGAGCCTCGGCCATGAACTGGTGGAAATGGTTCCTGCGTTTCGGCTGGAACTGAACGGACTCGAAGAACAGGTCCATCAGCATCGTCTTACCGCGCCCGACACTGCCATGGATGTACAGGCCCCGCGGGCCTGGCGCGGACTTTTTCTGGAATCGGGAAAAAAGCCCTCTGCGATTCGGAGTCCAGACTTCGAGTTCTGCCGCCAGGGTATCGAGTCGTTCCGCTACGCGCTGCTGGCCGGGGTCCAATTCGATCTCCCCGGCCGCAGCCATTCCTGCATAGCGCTCACGTACTCGCCTGCTCATTCAGATTCCCGACAATCGCGCACCAGACATACCAATTCGGCAATGCTCCCACGTCGCCCTACCATCTCGCACCGTCATGGCCAAAAAAGCCCGCAAACTCCACCCGCACCAAGGGCTAGGTACGACGAACGAAGATCATTATACGAACAATAATGTGTCGCGCTGCAACATCAAGTCGCGGATTTCAGTGGCCATCTCCTTGTTTAAAATAAAATTATGCCTCCTATCTGTCGTATTGTGCAATGCAGTATATAGTATCTACGCCTGACCAGGAGGAACCCCGGTCGGCTGATACGACGGAGCCCGAACCAAACCGGAAAATACCGGTGGGCGGGATCCGCAGATTTAAACCAGAGCGAGGTTCATCATGAGCGAGCACCGATTCTGGGGAGGGACCATTCGCAAGTTGTGGCCGACGGAAACCGACAAATTCCGCGACCATCTTCTGCGCCTCGATATAGAAACGCGGCGTCTGAGATTTGCCCACGGCGTTTCCGATGCCTTCATCGAGGATTATGGAAGCCGCATGTCCGAGATGGGCGGCATCGTCTACGGCTATTTCGTCGATAGCGAAATGCGTGGCGCGGCGGAATTGAGAAAGCTCGGCGACGTGTGGGGTCATGAAGCCGAAGCCGCCTTCTCCGTCGAAAGGGCCTATCAGGAGAAAGGCATCGGCACCGAGCTGATGGGTCGCGTGATCCGCTCTGCGCGCAATCGCGGCGTTCATCTCCTTTTTATGAGTTGCCTTGCCGAGAACGCGAAGATGCAGGCGGTCGCCCGCAAGCACGAGGCGGATCTGCGCTTTGAGTATGGCGAGGTCATCGGCGAGATCATTCCGGACGGCGCCAGCTATTTCTCCTATCTCGCCGAAGCGATGGAGGATCGCGTCGGCTACATGATGGCGGTGCTTGACCTGCAGTCACGCCTCTCTAAAGCCCAGGCGGCTTGAAGCACGCCCGAAGCCTCGAGCGTCAGGGACTGATGAAAACGATGAAGCGCCGGAGGCTCACCCTCCGGCGCTTCTTATGTATCAGGCTGTCGGCCGCCAACCATCCGGAGCGGAGCAACCGTTTCAAGTCCCCGCCATACGGCGCGCTATCCCGCGATTGTCATTAGCGACCGGCTGGAAGCGAAGCGCCGCCGCCTCCTCCAGCAGAAATGCCGCCACCCTCGCGCGTGCCAGATCACACCACGCATTGACGAGGCCGAGGCGCTCCGACGGTGAGCACGGGATCGCCAGAGGATCGGGCATTGCCCAATGCACGAGACGTGGCACGCCGTTCCAGACCGGCATTTCCTCCCACGCCACATCTTCGCTGACCGTCAGGACAATCTCGAAACGATGAGCATTTGGACCGCAAAACGTGCCCCAATGCGCCGTCGACTGCGTTGTTTTCAAGGGTATGCCGGCTTCTTTGAGCGCAAGAAACGTATATGGATTGATGCGTTCCGCAGGTTCAGAACCGGAACTGAAAGCGCACCATGCGCCGGCCGATTGCGCATTGATGACGGCTTCCACGATCGGTGACATGACCGAGTTCGTTCTGCAAACGACCAGAATATTTTTCATGATCGACTCCGCATTCAATTTCAAGATTTGTATCGCCCGGACCACTGTGCCCGGCCGCGCCGGTCGGCACGACAGGCATAAACGCCTTGCAAGTGACGTGGTCATGACATGAGGGTGTCCGCGCCGGACGACCCTCGGTGCTCAACACGAGCCGTTACCCCTTCCAGGGCGGGTATGCCGCCGCACAAACCGGACCCGCCGGCCGCAGCGACATGGGTGGCCAACGCACCTACAGAGAGGATGTGTTCGAAATGCGGACACGACCTCGGCAACGCCGAAACAAAAGGGCTCACATTTCCGCGAGCACCCCCCGGTGACTCAGACCGGGAAGCAGCACACCCTTCCCACGCTCCCGCATTCGAATAGTGCGCGATGCGCATGAGGCAAGCTGACGATCGCAACCACAAAGCTAAGAACGCCCGATCATGGCGAGCACTTTGCGTGATCCAAAAATGAGAAGCGCGATCGCGAAAAAAGGATTCGAAGAAATCAAAACGCAGCATTGTTCGATTCAAAAATTTCGCTTCACGACCTCGTGTCGCAAATAAATTCAACATCGATTTGCATCTCGCGAAGCGCACGTTACGAAAGAGATTTCAAACTTTGAAGGTCGAAAACGACAAAAATCGATGCCATTGCGCAACACTATCGGCGTTGTAGAGAGAAAAATCGCAGCGTGGTTCATTTTCGATGTCAACAAAATCGAAGAACTTGCACATGATTTTTTTGTTCGAACTGATTCGAGCTGATTCGAACCTCAGAGGGAGAGAGAGAACCATGGCTAAGACTGTGAAGAAAGTTGCTAAGAAGGCTTCGGCCAAGAAGGCTGCAGCCAAGCGCGCTCCGGCCAGGAAGGCCGCGGCAAAGAAGGCTCCGGCTAAGAAGGCCGCCGCTCGCAAGTCGACGGCGCGCAAGCCGGCCGCTCGCAAGGCTGTGCGCAAGCCCGCCGCCCGCAAGGCCGCGGCAAAGAAGCCGGCCGCCAAGAAGAAGGCACCGGCGAAGCGGGCTGCCGCGCGCAAGAAAAAGGCTGCCTGAAGCACTGGGTATTGCGCTCCAGGCTGGGCACCCGGAGCGTGACCGGTGGTTTCGACCGCCCCTTTCAATCAAGACCGATGGCAGCGGGACGCGCCATCGGTCTTGCTTTTTGAGGCCCCCACGCAGGCAGCCGGACATCCAGTCAACTCCTTCGCTCGGCCGCCAGAGCACACTTGCATGCGCAATCAGGGCACCGCACCGTCCGGCCGGCTGGGCGAACGATCCTCTTCATGCGCCCACAGCGCCCGTGACGTGAGCCAAAACGGCATCGGCAGCCCGACGAACAGCAAGAGTGCACCAAGGACTTGCCGAAACGGGCGCTTCCAGAACCATCGCCACTCGTAGGGCTCCAGGCATGACGCGCACGGATCAACCGGCCGCAGAAGCGCCCGCGCAGTATCCTCGACATCTTCCGGCACCTGGATCGCCACGCCGCCGATGGCGAACAGCACGAACCAGTGCATCCCCGCATGCGATGCACCGCCCGTTGCGACGGGAATTCGATACGCTTCGAGCATGCTCGCCCGAACCACCGCTTCCGGCAGACTCAACCGCCGATCGATCATGACAAGCCGTGACACGGCGCAACCTCTTCTTGGCTCCAGAAACGATACTGCCGCAATCAAGAAGCCCGATCGCGATCCCTGTCTGTCGCCTCGGAAACAAGAAAAGCGAATATGAGAAATCCCGGCAGGAAACCTACCGGGATTGGAATGGCTGCAAAATATAAGCTGAAGTCAGGCCGCCGTATCAGACTCGCCGCTCGACCATCAGCTTCTTCAGCTCCGCGATTGCCTTCGCCGGAGACAGTCCCTTGGGGCACGCCTTGGCGCAGTTCATGATCGTATGGCAACGATAAAGCCGGAATGGGTCTTCCAGATTGTCCAATCGCTCGCCTGTCGCCTCGTCGCGGCTATCGATCACCCAGCGATAGGCCTGCAGCAGAATAGCCGGCCCCAGATAGCGGTCGGCGTTCCACCAGTAGCTCGGGCAGGACGCTGAGCAGCACGCACAAAGAATGCACTCGTAAAGTCCGTCAAGCTTCTCACGGTCCTCCCGCGACTGCCGCCATTCCTTGGGCGGCGCCGGCGTATCCGTCTTCAACCAGGGCTCGATCGAACGATGCTGTGCATAAAAGTGCGTCAGATCGGGAACCAGATCTTTCACCACCTCCATGTGCGGCAGCGGGAAGACCTTCACCGCCCCCTTCACATCCTCGATCGCCTTGAGGCAGGCCAGGGTATTGGTGCCGTCGATGTTCATCGAGCACGACCCGCAGATACCCTCGCGGCACGACCGCCGGAACGTCAGCGTCGGATCGATCTCATTCTTGATCTTGATGACCGCATCGAGAACCATCGGCCCGCAGTCGTCCAGATTGAGCCAATAGGTGTCGAGCTGCGGATTGGCCCCATCGTCCGGGCTCCAGCGGTAGATCTGGAATTCCTTCCACCGCCCCGCACCGCTGGGCTTGTTCCACGTCTTGCCGGCCGTATAGGTCGAATTCTTCGGAAGCGTCAGCTGAACCATATTGAGGACCCGTCCGTTTCTCGCAGGGCCGCATCCCTGCTGCATTGCACATTGACTTGCCCCCTGGTCACGGAAGTGTCAACGCTACCAACGCATCAGTTGGCACCTGCCGGTGCGCTCGCAAACACTCACCGGAGATGATAAAGGACCGGGATTTGCCGCATTGGGCTGGCGGAAGCCCTAGTAATGCACGACAGTGATATCGGCGCGCCACCCCCCACGACCCCGAAACCAAAGCCTCCATGGAAGTTTGCAAACGAAGGGTTTTTAGCCTTTGTCGATCATCCGGTACTTCGGAAGTATGGCCGCTGCCCTTGCCTTCACCCACCTTGCAGCCGCACCTGGTGCTGCTGGCGGCGCTCGCGACGGCGCTGGATCATCCCCGGCCATACATCTCTCCGGCCGCTGGACCGTAAACACACTCTTGGGACAGGCACCCGCAACGCCGGCCGGCGACATCACCTTCGATCCGGCCAATGGCTCCATTGGCGGCGCCACGGCGTGCAACTTCTTCCACGGTGTGTTTAAGACGGCTGGCGGGATACTCACAATCGAGGTCAGAAGAATGACGCGGCGCGCCTGCATCGGCAGCGCAGCAGAGCACGAAAGCGCATTCCTCGAAGCGATGAAGAAAACCAGCGCCTACCGTATCGACGCCGACCGTCTCGTACTCGCGGCCACCGACGGAGCCGTGCTGGCCGAGTTGACGCACACACCCGACGCCTCCCTCGAAGGCCCGCTCCACAAGATCGTGTCCTATTTAAAAGACGGCGGCCTCTACAGCATCCGAGCCGAGACCGGCGCCGCAATCACCCTGAGAGACGGGCAGATCGAGGGCAATACTGGATGCCGCCCGTTCACCGCACACTATACGCTGAAAGGCGATGCACTCTCCATCGGCGGCGTCACGCCCGCCCAAACCCTCGCCCCGTGTTCAGAGGATACCCGCGATCAGGACGCCAGCATCCTTGCCGCGCTGCCTGAAGCCACCACCTACGACACGTCGCGCAATCTGATCCGCCTGCTCAAGGAGCCCGGCGGCGCTGCCGTACTCTGGATCACACCCGAGATGCCTTGAACACGGCACCGCGAACGCACCGCTGGAGCCGCTTTGCGGCACACCCGCACGAACCTGGCCTGCCACCGTTTGCAGCCTCAATTCAAAGCCCGCGCGCCCACGCGGGCCTGAGCTGCGCCGCCTCTGGGCTCGCAATGGCCGCGCGAAGCTCTTCCAACAGCCGTTCCTTGTCCGCACCAAGCGTCCCTTTCAACACCAACCAGTTGGATGCGTGATCGGATCGGAAGATTGTCCGCTTCAAGTCGAGACGTGAAATCAGCAGCTCCATTTCCTGCATCAGCTCGACGACACTCAATTCCTGCCAATCGTCGAAACCGAGCCGGAACCGCTCCTCGCCTTTGGGAAAGCTCACGACCAGCGTCGCCAGATATTCGGGCTGCGTTGCGTTCAACAGCGCCGCCGAGTTTTCCGCGTGCTGCTGCGAAAGCGCTTTGCCACCAAGTCCATTCAGGATCATGACCGACCGCTTGATCCCTGCCTCACCGAGCTTGTCAAGCGCAGCGCGCGTCGTTTCGAACGTCTCACCCTTTCTGACGCGAGCCAATACCTCATCGTCACCCGATTCCCCGCCCACATAGACCATCGTCAAGCCGAGATCGGCAAGCACCTTCAAATCCGCCGCCGTCTTGTTGCGCACGTTGCGAGGCAGGCAGTAACTCGACACGCGACGCACACCGGGCAATTCCCGACGGATTGCCTCAAGCACCGCCTGCAGCCGCCGCACCGAAAGCGTCAACGCATCGCCATCCGCCAGGAACACGCGCTTCACCTCGTCTCCATAGGCATCGCGGCAGCGTTTGATTGTTGCAACGATCTCCTCCTCGCTGCGCGGCCTGAACCGCTTTTGCGGATCGGTGTACATCTCGCAGAAGGTGCACTTGTTCCATGAGCAGCCGTCGGTGACCGGCAGGATCAGCGATTGCGCCTCGCTCGGCGGCCGGTAAACGGGTGCAACATAGCGGACCGGATCGACATGCATATTGGGCCAAGCCCTTTCGCTTCGTTCAAACGGCTGACGGTTGCGGACCGACGGCGCGCCTGTAGAGGTGCCAGCTCGCATGGCCCAGAACCGGAAGCATGATGAACAGACCCACGAACACCGACAGCAACGACAGGCCCGTGAGCACCGTGATGAACGCGCACCAACTGAGCATCGTTACCGGATTGGCGAATACAAGCCTTACGCTCGTCACCATCGCCGTCACGAAATCGATGTCGCGATCATACAGCATGGGATAAGTCACCACCGAAATCGAGAACACGATGATCGCCATGATGGCGCCGGCAATGTGCCCGACGAACAGGAACATCCATCCCTGACTCGTGCTGGTGATAAGATCGAAGGCCTGCGGACCGAGGGCATCGAAGCCCATGAACGACAAGAAGATGATCACCGCATAATCGATCCACATGAAGAACGTGAACCCGGTGATCAGCGCCATCCATCTCAAATCGCGCTTGGATGCCTCGCGCACTGCACCGAACACGGCTGACCACGACAGCGGCTTTCCCTTTTCCAGAAACTCGCTCACCGAATAGAAGCCGACACTGGCGAACGGAGCGATGAGCGCAAATCCCATGGCGATTGGATAAACGAGATAATAAAGACCGAACCACCACAGCATCACCACAAGCAGCCACCCGACGACGGCATATATCCCGCCGAAAAATAGCCCGTACTTGGGCGCACTGCGGAAATCGTTGATGCCTGCTGCGGTCACCTCGATCAGGTCGTCGAACGTGATTTTGTAAACATCTGGCCATTGCGCCCTGCGCTTGACGACCTGTTCCTCGCGCGTCCCGGCATCACCGCGCACCACCACCGAAGTCGCTTGCGCTTCTGCCTCATCCGTCATGCCGTCCGCCCCTCAACCTGCGTGTAAACTTTCTATACATCAGATCATACGGACATAATGGACGACCGGTCGTTGGCGTACAATGCAAGCGCGAATTTTGCCGCCGCGGCTTGCGCTGCGCCGCAGCACATCAGGGTGCGGCTGGTGTCAGCTTCAAAATGGCGCCATCACTTTCATCGACCAGCAGATAAACCGCACCATCGGGACCGACACGTACGTCGCGGATACGATCGCCTCGGTCGGCCAGAAGCACCTCCTCGGCGACCACTTCGCCGTCCTTCATCACCAGACGCGAAAGTTGCGCGCCGGCCAGACCTCCGACGAGAATATTGCCCTTCCATCCGTTGAACAGAGCGCCGTCATAAAAAGCGAATCCTGATGTCGCAATGGACGGATCCCAGTAATAGACCGGCTGCTCCAGGCCCTCCTTCTGCGTGCCTTCGCCGATCTTGGCGCCCGAATAGTCGCGACCATAACTGATCACGGGCCAGCCGTAGTTCTTGCCCGCCTGTGGCTGGTTCAGTTCGTCGCCGCCGCGCGCGCCGTGTTCCACGGTCCACAACAGCCCGGTCGCCGGATCGATCCCCGCTCCTTGGATATTGCGATGCCCCATCGACCAGATCTGCGGAGCCCATCCCGGTTTCTTCGGATTGTCGTCCGGCGCGGAGCCGTCGGGATTAACGCGGATGACCTTGCCGATCTGCGTCGCTGGATCCTGCGCCAGATCGCCGTTGCCGCGGTCCCCTGTGGTGATGAACAAGGTGCCATCGGGCGCGGGCACGATGCGTGATCCATAATGATGGCTCGTGCCCTGCGCCGGCGCCTGTCGGAAGATCACTTTGACGTCTTCGAGCCGTCCCGAGCCGTTGGCGAGCACCAGGCGCGCGCGGGCAACCGATGTCCCGCTCTTGCCCCAGCCCTCGCGCGGCTCGGCATAGGACAGATAAATGACGTTGCTTGTCGCGAAATCCGGTGCGAGGCGAACGTCGAGAAGACCGCCTTGCCCTCGCGCATGCACCTTCGGCACGCCCTTGACCGGCGCGGAGAGCTTGCCATCCTTGCCGACAAGACGAAGTCGCCCGTCGCGTTCCGTAACGAGCATGTGCCCGTCGGGAAGAAACTGCAAACCCCATGGATGCGACAGGCCTTTCGCCACCACATCCACCTTCACCGGCGTTGACGGCCCCTTGGGCGCATCGGTCTGCGCAGAAGTCGCGGTTCGCACGAACAGGCAAGAGATTGCGAATGCAGATGCCAGCACCGCTGCAAGAACCGGCCGAATGTGCATGACGTTGCCTCCTCGTGGCGATGTCAACGATCCACGCTTCATGTCTGCGTCCGCGGCGGCTCCCGGAGCCAGCGATGTGCATGCCCCACGGCAACGACATGCTGTACCACCCGCACAGGATCGCCCAGCGTCGCATGCTCGTAGGCGATTGCGGTGAGAGCCGGGCGTATGGCCTCCAGGAGCTCACCCGGCTGCAGGAGGAAATCGGGGTTCGACGGCTTGCCGTACTGCGCGTTGCCCAGCGCGAATGTCTCGTAGATCAGAATCCCGTCGGCCCGAGTCATGGCGACCACATCCTTGATGATCGGCCGCCACAAATAGTTGGTGACGATCACGCCGTCGAACGTTCCCGCGCCGAACCGCGTGCTGAGCGGCGTCGCTGCGCCCGTCTCCAGATCCATTTCGATGAGTTGAACGCCCGCGGCTCCCGAAAGATCCGCCACACCCGACAGATTGCGATCGACCCCCGTCACCGTGAAACCGGCCGAAAGCGCCGCCCTCATGTTCCGCCCGCTTCCGCACGCGACATCCAGAATCCGCCCACCCGGGCGAACGCCGCCGAGAAACCGGTTCACCCAGGCTGACGGGGTCCTGCCGCCATGCGATCTGCCAACCTCCTTCACGTACATAGAACTCCTCCCCTGGCGCCGCCTGGTCTCGTTGAGATCGAGAAGTCTGCTGCATTTTTCTCGGCTTGGAGGTGAGACGGACGTCGCAATCACCATACTGGCGAATTGTGTTTTGCCCCCTCCTTGCCATATATGGGCGCATGAGCGCTGCGACCACCACCATTCCGTTCGTAAAAATGAACGGCCTCGGCAACGATTTTGTCGTTGTTGACGGCCGCAAAGCCGCCGTGCACATCGACGCGGACGAGGCCCGCCACTTGGCGAACCGATCCACCGGCATCGGCTGCGATCAGGTCATCGTGTTGGAGCCCTCGCGTCACGCCGACGTGAAAATGCGCATTCTGAATGCCGACGGCTCCGAGGTCGGCGCCTGCGGCAATGCGACCCGCTGCGTAGCCTGGCTCTTGTCGGAGGAGACTGGCGCCCGCCGGCTGACCATCGACACGGTTGCCGGCGAGCTGGAGGCCGACGTCGCCAGTATTGACCGCATAACGGTCGATATGGGCCGCCCCCGCTTCGGCTGGCAGGACATTCCGCTGGCCGAGCAGTTTCATGATACGCGCGCCATCGAGTTGCAGGTGGGCCCCATCGATGATCCGGTCCTGCATTCGCCCTCGGTCGTCAACGTCGGCAACCCGCACGCAGTCTTCTGGGTTGATGACGTGGATACCATCGACCTCGGCCGCGTCGGCCCGTTGCTCGAAAACCACCCGGTCTTTCCCGAGCGCGCCAATATCTCGATCGCCCAGGTGCTCTCCCGGACGCACCTCAAGATCCGCACGTGGGAGCGTGGTGCCGGCCTGACGCGCGCATGCGGCACTGCAGCCTGTGCCGCCGCCGTCACCGCCATGCGCAAAAAGCTCGTCGACCGTGACGCCGAAGTAACTGTCTCACTGCCCGGCGGGGACCTTGTCATCGCCTGGTCGCAGGATGATCACATCCTCATGACGGGTCCGGCCGAAACGGAATTCCGCGGCGCGCTTGCCCGTGATGGCTTGCGCCTTGTAATGGCATGACGCTTGAGCCTGAGCGCGCGATCGATACGACGACGATGCACGAAACGACCGACACGAGGACCGGCCCTTTGCATGGTGAGGTAACAGGCGATCCCTTGGACGCTGCCATCGGAAGTTCGTCGGTTGACGACGAACGTGTCGGCGATGACGCGGCCTCCGCCGCACCCGCCGGCTCGCCCCACATCGTCACACTCGGATGCCGCCTCAACGCATATGAATCCGAGGTCATGCGCCGCCACGCGCGTGCCGCCGGCCTTGACGATGTTGTCATCGTCAACACCTGCGCTGTGACCAACGAGGCCGTGCGCCAGGCCCGCCAGACCATTCGCCGCCTGCGCCGAGAGCGGCCGCAAGCGCGCATCATCGTGACGGGCTGCGCCGCCCAGATCGAGCCGGAGCGCTTTGCCGGGCTCGATGGCGTCGATCATGTCATCGGCAATGCCGACAAGATGCACGCGCAGACCTTCAAGATGCTCGCGGCAAGCGACAGCCCCTCTATCCTTGTCAACGACATTCAGAGCGTCACCGAAACCGCAAGCCATATGATCGATGGCTTCGGCAACCGCGCCCGTGCTTACGTCCAGGTCCAGAACGGCTGCGATCACCGCTGCACGTTCTGCATCATTCCATACGGGCGCGGGCCATCGCGCTCCGTTCCGGCGGGTGAGGTCGTTACCGAGATCCGTCATCTCGTCGGCCAGGGGTTTGGCGAAGTCGTGCTCACTGGCGTCGACATCACCTCCTACGGCGGGGATCTGCCAGGGGAGATGCGTCTCGGCCGTTTGGTTCGCCAGATCCTCAAGCACGTCCCGGAGCTGCGCCGCCTGCGCCTGTCGTCCATTGACCAGGTCGAGGCGGATCCTGACCTGCTCGTCGCCCTCGCCGAGGACGAGCGCTTGATGCCGCACCTGCACCTGTCCATGCAGGCCGGCGACGATATGATCCTCAAGCGCATGAAGCGCCGCCACACCCGCGCCGACGCCATCCGCTTCTGTGACGAGGCCCGCCGCCTGCGTCCCGACATCGTCTTCGGAGCCGATCTTATCGCCGGTTTCCCAACCGAGACGGACGAGATGTTCGCCGCCACGCACGACATCGTCGCCGACTGTGGCCTCACGTATCTCCACGTATTCCCCTTCTCTCCGAGAAAGGGCACCCCGGCCGCCCGCATGCCCCAGGTCGATCACCGGGCTGTGAAGGCTCGTGCGGCTATCCTTCGCAGTCTTGGCGAGGCGGCGCTGCGCACTTATCTGGCAACCCAGAAAGGGCATGTCGTGCAACTGCTGATGGAAAAAGACAACACCGGTCGCACCCCGCATTTTGCGGAGGTCCGCCTTGACACGAGCGCCCCCGTCGGAGCATTCGTCAGCGCCCGAATCACCGGGCAGGAGGGTTTTCATCTCATGGGTGAGGTGATCGCGTGAGCGAGCAAGCCAGGAAAAAGGGATTTTTTTCCCGGCTGTTCTCGGGAGATGCACCCGCTGAGGCGGTCAACCCCGAGCCTGCGAAAGCCCCCCCTCTCGCCGATACGCCTGCCGACCAGGAGGCGGATGGCGGCCGGGCTGCGCCAGCGTCCGAAGCGCAAGAGCAGGCCGTACAAAGCGAAATCACGCCGTCGGTCGAGCCGGAGGTGGCTGAAGCCGCCGTCGAGGCCATACCGCCTGCAAAGCCCTCCGAGCTTTCACAGCCAGACGCCACGAGCGGCGAGCGAGAAACGGTCGCCGCCCCGGTAGAACCGACTCAGGAGGAGAAAAAAGTAAGCTGGTTCAATAGGCTGAAGTCCGGCCTGAACCGCACGTCATCAAAGCTTTCGGACGGAATTTCGGGCCTCTTTACCAAACGAAAGCTAGACGCTGATACGCTGGAAGATCTCGAAGACCTGCTAATTCAGGCGGACCTTGGGGTGGAAACGTCCATGCGCATCACCCAGGCCCTGTCTCAGGGCCGTTACCAGAAAGGCATTTCTGCCGATGACGTTCGCCACGTGCTGGCGACCGAGGTCACGCGCGTGCTGGAGCCCGTTGCCCGCCCGCTCCAGGTCTCGACGGACCGCAAGCCGCACGTCATCCTGATGGTTGGCGTCAACGGCACTGGCAAGACTACGACCATCGGCAAGCTCGCCCAGCGCTATGCCCGCGAGGGAAAGAAAGTCATGATGGCCGCAGGCGACACGTTCCGCGCCGCCGCCATCGATCAGCTCAAGGTCTGGGGCGACAGATCGGGAGCCAAGGTCGTTGCGCGGGATGTCGGAGCCGATTCCTCAGGTCTCGCCTTCGATGCGCTGAAGGAAGCCCAGGCTGGCGCGTACGATGTGCTTCTCGTTGACACCGCCGGCCGCCTGCAGAACAAACAGGCGCTGATGGAGGAGCTGGAAAAAGTCATCCGCGTCTTGAAGAAGCTTGATCCCTCGGCCCCCCATGACGTGCTCCTTGTGCTTGACGCCACAACCGGGCAGAACGCATTGAGCCAAGTGGAGGTTTTCCGCCAGCGCGCCGGCGTGACCGGCCTCATTCTGACGAAACTGGATGGCACCGCGCGCGGCGGCATCATTGTCGCCATTGCTGAGAGGTTCGGCCTGCCTGTTCACGCCATCGGCGTCGGCGAAGGCATCGACGACCTTCAGCCTTTCGCCGCGGAATCGTTTGCAAAGGCAATTGCCGATGTCGCTTAAGTTGATCATAGAGATGGCGCGTGCAGACGCAGCAGATGACCTGTCGTCAGGCAACGCCACGCCGGGGGGCACCTGCAGATGAAAAGTGGCTTGCGGCGTTTCTATCCATTCAACATGGAACAGACCGTCAACATCATGAGCGAGTTCGGCCCGCTCATTACGATGTTCATTGTCAACGCCGCCTACGGCATCACCGCCGGAACCTACGCGCTGCTCATCACGACCGTCATGGCGATCGTATCGATGCGGATCGTCTTGAAGCGCTTGCCGGCTTTTCCATTGATCGCATCGACCGTCACCGTTGTCTTCGGCGCGCTCACGATCGTTACCCACAATCCCATGTGGGTGCAGATCAAGGTGACCATCTTCAACTCGATGTTCGCGATATTCCTGTTTGCAGGACTGTGGCTTAAGAGGAACTTCTTCAAGTACGTCTTTGAGAAGACCTTCCACTACACACAGGAAGGTTGGGACCGCTTTACTTGGAGCTTTGCCTGGTTCTTCGTCTTCACTGCTGTCGCCAACGAGCTCGTCCGATTGACCTTCAAGGACGATCACATTTACTCGTTGTTCGGCTTCGAAATGGATGGCGTCAACGTCTGGATTCTATTCAAGGTCGCACTGATCATGCCGCTCTCCGGCATCTACGCCTACTTGCTGACCCGGCAGATGCAAAAACACCGTGTGGATCCGGCCGAACTGGAAAAGGCACCTGCACTCACGCCGACCAACCCGCTGGCCCGAACGACCAAGGCTGAATTCGCAAAGCCGCTTGTCGACCAAAGGCAACTTGCGGCGTCGACCTCGCGCGGCAAGGTAGCGCGCTGAGAATGCGGCATGCGAACCCGCGTCTTTCCGCAACAGTCCTTGTGACATACGCGGCGTTATCTAGAGCATGTTTAGCCAGTATGCGCAGCGCTAGCTGAACATGCTCAAAAACAAAGGATCGGATTGTGCGCGTGTTTCCATGAAACACGACCAATATCGGTGGATCGACCCGTTATGCATCAAGACGTAAAAAACCAAGCCAAGCATCCCGAAAATCTCGGGTTCCAAGTGCTCAAATTGATTCTTGAAATTGGCCCCCTCGTGGTCTTTTTCCTTTCGAACTCCTGGTATGGCATTCAGTTCGCCACCAAGACATTCATGGCCGCCACGATCATCTCCCTTGTCCTCTCACGATGGCTCCTCGGCAAGATCGCCGTGCTGCCCCTGGTGACAGCCGTTTTTGTAATGATTTTCGGCGGATTGACGGTCTGGCTCGAGGATGATCTGTTCATCAAGCTCAAGCCGACGATCGTCAACCTCTTCTTCGGCGCGATCCTGTTCGGAGGATTGCTCTTTGGCAAATCCATCTTGAAATATGTTTTCGCCGATGCCTTTCATCTCACCGATACTGGCTGGCGAATTCTAACGCAGCGATGGGGCTTCTTTTTCATTTTGCTCGCCACATTGAATGAGATCGTCTGGAGAAACTTCTCGACCGATTCCTGGGTTGCCTTCAAGACATTCGGCATCATGCCATTGACGATGGTATTTGCCGTTTCGCAGATCGGACTAATCAAGCGCCATGAGCCGGCGCACGCTGACGAGACGCATGAGGATCAATAGAGCCTGATCGGCTGGGAAGAAGCAGTTGTGCTTCCAGAAACGGCGCGAACCAGACGCTTAAACAACGCTCTGTATGCGTTCAGCATGTGGTCTGATCACACTTCCGTAGCACGGAATGAGCGCTGACAGCGCGCAATCCACACCCCCTCTGGACCCGGACGGCCGAATCAATCAAGCCTAGTACCGGTACCAAAAAAACGCGCCGCAGCAGAAATGCCGCGGCGCGGTTTGGGATTCGTACACGAGCCTGAAACCCGTGTGGAGGAGCCGCCAACGGTTCCGCCAAAGAGGTGGATTCAAGCGCTCAGGCAATGACTCGGAGCGGACCACGATCGTCGCGTCAATTTACCAGCTCTGCTCGAGCGATCTGGAAATTGGAATTCATCCTTGATGACCAGAGACGCCCTCATCCACGCCTTGCGCCAGATCGCACTGTTTGACGGCCTCTCGCCGCTCCAGATCACCGAGATTGCGCGTCGCGCGGACCGCATCGTCTACAAGCCCGGCCAAACCATCATTACCGCGCATCAACCCACTGACGCTACGGTTGTCATCTTTTCCGGTACTGCAGAGCGAATTTCCGGTCCTTGCCTCGAGCAGTTGTCACAGTCTCTCCCAGCCGGCTCCATCATTGCCGAAATGGCGATGCTCATTGATCTGACACCGACGTCATCCGTCGTGGCGCTGACCGAAGTCCGTGCGTTACGACTTACCCGTTCCGAGATGTGCCGTTTGATCGCTGAGGACCCGGCTCTGGCTGACCATTTCATTGGCAAGGCTGTTGGTCGCCTGCAAGATATCGCGACCAAGATGCGCGACATCGAAATGGACCTCACCGCTTTTCTAGAGCCGGATCGCCAGTCCAAAGCCAGTTCTGTTTAAACGCGCGTGCTCGTAGACCAATAACCCGCAATTGATCGCCCCCGCCGATCCAGGCGCTGCGCCAACAACCTGATTTTTCATGGAATAAAAATGAAGACGCCCAGCCCCGGGGGGAGGGGCTGAGCGTCGTGAGCGCTTACGCGCGCGGTACCGGGAGGGAAACCGGTACCACAGATGACATCTTCGGCTAGACGGGGGGCACTACCGAGTACAGGGTGATGTCATCTGTCTGTAGGATACCTAATCCGAATGAGGGGATATTCAACAGGGGAATCTACCGCGATCACGAAAACGTGATCAAGGACACCCTGTTCATCCACCGCTAGTGCTTGGATGAGCCCGAACAGCCACACCAAATACGCTCACGGGCACCACTTCCCAGCCCCTCAAACCGCTCAGCGCGGGTTAAAAGCCGCCCCCATGGGCTTTATAACGAATTGCTGCGCATCGATTTCTTTGGAGCGGTCGAGATCACCGACCTCCACCTTGGTGTCGAGCCCCTGCGCGTCTCTCGTCACCCACTCCTTCAGCTCCATTGCCGGCTCCGTCGTAAACACGAGCCGGATTGCGCCGCTGGTATCGGGGCTCTTGTCCCGCAAGGAAAGGGCGATCAGGCCGCCACCTTCCTGAACCTCGGAAATGCGCGCATCGCGAACCAGATCGACATCCTTGCGAAGCAGCAGGCGAAAGGGGGTCTGGTCGAGCTGCACGCGATCCTCGTTATTGAGGTCGTGATCCTGGATCGCCAGATTTTCACCGTCCGAGATGATCACCTGCAGGCTGGGCCGCGCATAGTCGAAGCGGAAGCGTCCAGGCCGCTTCATCGCAAACTTGCCTCTCATGACCTTGCCATTGGCCGCCGTTTGCAGGAACCGGCCCGACAGGTTGTCCATCGTGTTGAAGTACGTGTTGACCTTTTTCACGATTTCCGTCTGCGCGGGATCGAGCGTGATACCGCTGGTGCCGCCTGGCGCAACCTCCGCGCTCCATGCCGAGCCGTCGACCGTGGCAGGCTTATCGTCCGCAGCAAGAGCATGCGAAGCAGCCGCGCATGTGAAAGCCGCAGCCAGAATGAAGCGAATGCTCATCAAATGACCCTTAATCCCCCTCAGGCCTCCGGACGGAGACCACCTTCTTCTGCATTCCGCAACATTGCGACCACAAGTTGGCGATCCTAGAGCCTGATCGGCTGAGATGGAAGCACGACTGCTTTCATCGAGGCCGTGATTGAGGCTCTCAAACAAACAGATTGAGCAGGCCACAGCGGCCAGACGTGATTCAATCAAAACTGCCCCCTGCTCTAGAGCCTGATCGGCTGAGATGGAAGCAGCCATCCTTGCGTCGAAGCCGTTTATCAAATTCTCAGATCAGGGCTTCAGAAGCAGGCCACGATCACCAATTTGGTTTCACCAAGACCACACCTGCTCCGGTCGCCCCACAGCGCGGCAACAAGGTGAGCACCGGCGGCCGGAGCCTCAAGCCGGGCATGATCAGGCCGCGTCAGCCGCGCTGTCACCATGAGCGCCACCCGTTTGGGCCAGAATATCGCGCTTGCCAGCGTGATTTGCGGCGCTGATGAGACCTTCCGCCTCCATTCGCTCGATCAGGTCAGCAGCACGGTTGTAGCCAATCGAGAGGCGCCGCTGCAGATAGCTGGTCGAAGCCTTGCGATCGCGAAGCACGATCGCCACGGCGCGGTCGTAGAGATCCTCCTCGCCCTGCCCCTGTGGCAGCTGCACGTCCGAAGGCGCCTCCTCCGGCGAATCCGTGATGCCCTCGATGTAGCGCGGTGCGCCCTGCGCCCGGAGGAAGTCCGTAATCGCTTCGACCTCCTCATCGGCGACAAATGCGCCATGCACGCGCCCGGCCTGACCCGACCCGGCGGCAAACAGCATGTCTCCCTGCCCGAGCAGTTGCTCGGCGCCCTGCTCATTGAGGATCGTGCGGCTGTCGATCTTGGAGGTCACTTTGAACGATATGCGCGTCGGGAAATTCGCCTTGATGGTGCCCGTGATGACGTCGACCGACGGCCGCTGCGTCGCCATGATGATGTGGATGCCAGCCGCACGCGCCATCTGCGCCAGGCGCTGCACGGAGGCCTCGACCTCCTTGCCCGCCACCATCATCAGGTCGGCGAACTCGTCGATCACGACGACGATGTAGGGCATCGTCTCAAGCTGCATCTGCTCTTGCTCGTAGATCGCCTCGCCCGTGCGCCTGTCAAACCCCGTCTGCACCGTGCGCGAGATCATCTCGCCGCGCTTCTTCGCATTGCGCACGCGGTTGTTGTAGACGTCGATGTTGCGCACCGACAATTTCGACATGCGCTTGTAGCGCTCCTCCATCTCGCCGACGACCCAGTTGAGCGCGGTCACCGCTTTGTGTGGATCGGTGACGACAGGCGCCAGAAGATGCGGAATGCCGTTGTAGACGGAAAGCTCCAGCATCTTCGGATCGATCATGATGAAGCGGCAGTCGTCCGGATTCATGCGGTAGAGCAGCGACACGATCATCGCATTGACGCCGACCGACTTGCCCGAGCCCGTCGTGCCTGCCACCAGCAGATGCGGCATGCGCGCGAGATCTGCGACCACGGGTTCACCGCCGATGGATTTTCCAAGCGCGATCGGCAGCGCCGAATCGAGTGACTTGTAGGCCTCAGATTCCAAAACTTCGCGCAACAGCACCGGATCGCGCCGCGTGTTGGGTAGTTCGATACCAATCGCATTGCGGCCGGGAACGACTGCCACGCGCGCCGAGATCGCACTCATCGACCGCGCGATATCCTCGGCGAGCCCGATGACTCGCGATGACTTCACACCCCGCGCCGGCTCGAACTCGAACAGCGTGACCACCGGCCCCGGTCGGATGTCGCGAATCTCACCCTTCACGCCGAAATCGCCCAGCACGTCTTCCAGCAGACGCGCATTGCCCCGCAGCATCGTTTGCGTGAACTCGGGGCCAGCCTTGCCTGGCGCCGGCTTTTTCAGAAGATTAATGGAAGGAAGCTTGATACCCACCTGACCCTGACCACGACCCTGACCACGGAACGACACACCACCGAACAGCGCGTTGCGTCTGGCGGAGCGCGGAGCGCCGGCGACGGGAGCCTGCACCGCAGCAGCATTCTGGCTCGCGGATTGGGACGCACGCCCATGCGGCGGCTCAACGGTCCCGCCAGCCATCGGCACGCTACCGGCAAGCCCCATCGGTGGCCCTAACGGTGCCTGATGATGCGGCGTCGGCACATGGACCGGAGCGGCAGGAACGGGCGCGAAATTTTCCGGGTCTGCCAGGCCATTTTGCGCATGGGAAGGCACAGCACCGGGAGGTGCAAATCGCTTCGCGATGGAGCGACTCGATTCCTCGGTCGTCACATCGAAATCGGTGTCGCAATACGCGGATGCACCATCGTGCTGCGGCGGTGCCCAGCCGTAGGGCTGTCCCTGCGATGCCGCTTGGTATCCAAGCCCCGGTGCTTGCGCGTGCACGGGCGGCGAGCCCTGCGGATAGCCAGCGGCGCGCGGCGCATGTCCATGCGGCAGCGGCCACCCGGCTTGAACCGGACCACCCGGTCTATAGCCGTTGTCTGCGGTGGCGCCCTGAAGGCTTGCACCAAACCGCATGGCATGATGATGCATCGCCGCGACGCCGCGCTGTGCGACACCGCGCGCGCCCGCCATGACGCTTGCCAAACGCACGCTGAGAGGCAGGCCTGCCGGAGTCCTATGTCTCCTATGGTCCTGCGCATTGGTTACGGTCGTATCGTCCGCCATGCCATACACGCGCGCTCCGCCGAACGCATCAGGCGGTACCATGAGCTGCGGCTCGATGCGGCCCGCCCGATCGGCGTAAGCCCGCACCGGCTCATCATCGGTCGGCAAATGTAGCGAGACTTGCTCCGCCCCGACCGCACGCGACCGCGCCCTGCCGGGCACCAAGGCCGCAATCAGATCGGCCCAGGCCACGCCGGTTGCACGACCGATCGCCATCGCCGCAAGCAGGCCCATCACCAGTCCGGCAGCAAGACTGCCCCGTGCCATATTGATCAACTGGAACAGTTTTGCGCACATCGCGAATACTGTATCGCCAACGATGCCGCCGAGCGCATGATGAAGCGGCCATGATACCATCACAGGCAGCGCCGAGAAGACGCCGGCCGTAGCCACCATCGCCACCGGAAACCAGAAGAATTGTGATTTCTTGAAGCCGGCATCGGGGCCGGACGCCTTCAGCATCGCAAGCCCCCAGAACATCGGAATGATCAGAACGACCAGTGTCGCCAGCCCTAGTGTTTGCAGCAAAAGATCCGAGACGATCGCGCCCAGCGCACCCACGGCGTTACGCGGCGTACCGCTCGTTGCATGCGTGAGACTTGGATCGCTGACCGACCACGTCATCACGCTAAGCCAGAGCGCGGCCACCACCAGCAGCAGCAACCCGCCTGCGAAACGGCCGAAAGCCGCCATCAACCGACGCTCCAGGGGCGGCAGCGCAGCGGCACTGTTCATGGAAACGTGCGACTCCAACGACATGGGGAAAGCAACTTCTTACGCTAGGACGGAAACCATTCTGCCGAGCGCTTCCCTGATCGTTGCCGGATCCGTGACCAACGCCACGCGCACGTAATCCGCGCCGGGGTTGATGCCGTCTCGTCCGGGTTGCGCCAGATAAGCACCCGGTATCACCCTGACACCCGACCGTTTCCATAAGGTTACCGTAGCCTCAACACCTCCCCCAAAATGACTCAAATCGAGCCAGAGGAAGAAACCGCCACCCGGCCTCTGGTAGCCGTAGCGGCCTGCCAGAACTTCGTCGCAGACGTCGAACTTCGCACGATAGGCCATTCGGTTGGCGGCGACGTGCTGTTCCTCGCTCCATGCCGCGGCAGAGGCGTGTTGTATCGGCCCGGGCATCGTCGGGCCGACTAGATTGCGAACCTCCGCCAGAGTCTCGATGAATGCCGCGTCCCCGGCACAGAATCCCGAGCGCAGACCCGGCAAATTGGAGCGCTTCGACAGCGAGTTGAAGACGACAATGTTGGAAAACCGCTCCGGCGTCGCTGCCGCAACCTCCAGCCCGCCAACCGGCGGCTCGCCATTGTAGAGTTCGGAGTAGCACTCGTCGAAGAACAGCATGAAGTCATGCGCCCGCGCCAGCTCCAGCGCGCGTGAAACATAGTCCCGTGATGCAATGGCACCCTGCGGATTTGCCGGTGAGCACAGGTAGAACGCAACCGTACGCTCCAGCAGCGCTTTGTCTTCCGCGATCTCATCGAGATCCGGCAAATGGCCCGTCGCCGCGGTTGCGTTGAGAAAGACGGGCTCTGCTCCCGTCGCAAGCGCCGCACCGATGTAGGCTTGATAATAGGGATTGCAGATCAGGATCACCGGGCGACCGTCGACCTTCTTGCGCCCGACCGCGGGAAGAGCCGCGAAATAAAGCCCCTCGCGCGAGCCGTTCACCGGCAGAACCTCGCGCGCGGGATCGATCGCAGCGCCGCCCCTGAGGCCACAGCGCCGATCCAGCCATTCTGCGATAGACCGCCGCAGCTCATCGCTGCCTTTGATCGGCGGATATTTGGCAAACAGCGCCTCCGCCTCGCGGATTTTGTCGGCGATGAATGGCGGCATCGTCTCGCGCGGCTCGCCCAGCGTCAAATCGACCGGCTTATCATTCCCGGGAGCAATACCCTCCAAAAGTTGCCGCAAACGCGTGAACGGCGAGATGATTGCGCCGGTCGCTAGCGCCTCTAGCCCATCCATTGATCCGTATCCCACCCGAATTGCGTCGCCCAAATTCATCGAAGCGCCACGTTTATCCGCTTTGCCGGCCTTACGTCGAGAGCAGCCTGTTCCACTGGGAACAGCACGAGCACCCGCGCCATGCGAGTTCGCTCTAACCGAAGCTGAGACAGGAGTAGTCCAATGCTGCGCATCGCGTCATTACCAGGGTTGGCCGCCGCTGCGGCAGTCCTCGTGTCCATTTTCCCTGCCACCCCCGCTTCCGCAGCAGGCAGCCCGTTGGGCGTCTGGATCGACGACAAGGGTCGCGGCGCGGTCGAGATCACCGAATGCGGCGGCGCTCTTTGCGGCAAGGTTGTCTGGGTGAAATCCAAGAGCGACGCAAAAGGCTGCGGCGCCAAGATCCTTGGCGAAGTGAGGCCCGTCGGCGGTGGCAGCTGGGACAACGGCTGGATCTACAGCCCCGAGCACGGCCGCAAGTTCGACGTCGCTTTGGCACCCATCGGCAACGATCGCCTGCGCGTGACCGGTTACGCTGGCATCAAGCTGTTTGCCGAGAACCACACTTGGACGCGCGCGCCCGCCGATCTGCCCCGTTGCGACAATCCCGAAACGGTTGCCGCGGCGAAAACATCGCCGGCACCAGCCGTTCGAGCAAAGGCGCCGGCAACAAACCCGCCTGCCGAGGTTGCGGCAAATGAACCGATCACCGCGCCGGCACCCCGTCCCGCATCTCCGCCGCCGGCCAGAATAGCCAAGCAGGAGCCCGCGACCGCACCATCGGCAGCGCCCAATTCGACTGAAGCGTCTGAAACAGCGCCCGCGCCTTCCACCGCAACGGCAGAGGAAGCGAACAAGGATACTGCGACTGCGCCAACAGAAGACAACACGGCCAACGCTGAGACGGCAGATGACGGCACGACCGAGGACAAGTCCTCAGGCACTGGCGGTCTTTCTTTCGATAAGCTCGTGAAGAAGACCGCCGACGGCTCGTGCAAACTCGATCTGCCGTGGGTGAAGATCAAGTTCGATTGCAAGAAGCTTTAACAGCCTGATCGGCTGAGTGGTGCGTAGTCTGCTTCCATCGAAGCCGTGATTGAGGCTCTCAAATAAAACCGCCCCGTGGATCAGATCCCGGGGCGGTTTTCTTATTGCCGGTGCACGGGCCGTTTTACAGGCGGCCCATACGCACATCTTCTTCCGGATTGGCGCTGATGTTGTGGATCGAGACGTCGGCGCCGCGCCGCTGCTCCTCGTCCGACATGCGCAAACCAAGCAGCACATCCACGATCGAGTAGACGGTGATGCCGGCAACCAAGCCGAACCCGGCACCCATCAGGGCGCCGACCAGCTGCGACGCGAACGAGACGTCGCCGAGGCCGCCCAACGCCTGGAGGCCGAAGATGCCTGCAGCAATACCGCCCCACAGTCCGCAAAGCCCGTGCAACGGCCACACGCCCAGAACATCGTCGATCTTCCATTTGATCGTCGCCAACTGAAAGAACTGCACGAAAATCACGCCCGCGACACCACCCGTCACGAACGCTCCGATCGGATGCATGATGTCGGAGCCCGCGCACACCGCGACCAGACCGGCAAGCGCGCCGTTGTGGACGAAACCCGGGTCGTTCTTGCCGGCGACCAGCGCCGCCAGGATTCCTCCCACCATGGCCATCAGCGAATTCATTGCAACAAGGCCCGAGATGCCGGTAACGCTCTGCGAGCTCATCACATTGAAGCCGAACCAGCCCACGCACAGCATCCATGAGCCCATCGCCAGCCACGGGATCGAAGACGGCGGGATGCCCGTCGCGCGCCCCTTTTCATACCGGCCGGTCCGCGCGCCGAGCCGCCATACCGCGCCCAGCGCCACCCAGCCGCCGAATGCGTGGACAACGATCGAGCCCGCAAAATCATGGAATACACCGCCGAGCGCGCCCTTGAAGAGAGCATCCTGCACGCCGAAATTCGAATTCCACACCGTGCCTTCAAGCAACGGATAGGCAAGACCGACGAGCAAGGCTGTCGCCAGCATCTGCGCGTTGAACCGCGCCCGCTCTGCGATGCCGCCTGAGACGATTGCCGGGATCGCTGCTGCGAACGTGCAAAGAAAGAAAAATTTGACGAGGCTGAACCCGTTGGGAAGGAAGCCTTCTGCCCCTCCCGCCAGGCCCTGCGCACTGACGAAGAAAGTCACCCCGTAGGCAACCCAATAGCCGATGAAGAAATAACTCACGGTCGAGATCGCGAAATCGACCAGGATCTTGACCAGGGCATTGACCTGGTTCTTATGCCGCACGGTGCCGACTTCGAGAAACGCGAAGCCCCCGTGCATCGCGAACACCAGAATGGCGCCCATCAGGAGAAAAAAGACGTTCGTACCGTGTTGCAGCTCTTCCATGCGCCTCCCCCAGCGGTCCGTGTGATGCCGAATCAGGCAGCCGCTTCTCGTCTGGGCGGCCTGCCGGTCTGCGCGGCGCAATGATCAAGGACCGTGCCAGCAGGAGAAAAAGCGACAACAGATTGATATATAGAATCTTTTTCTGAACCATACGCGCGCCTTTGCCATGCGGCTGCCCAATGAATAGGCGCTCGGCACACTTGAGATGCCCAATTCGCAGGCAAACAGAAAGCCGCCCGATGAAGAGGCGGCTTCCTTGGAACGCCGCAAGACGGCGCGTCTCGTTCCCAATACACCCGGCGAACGGGCCTCGCCGGTCGGCGGCTACCGCACCCGGCGCGGGTTCATATAGAGATCGTGCTCCTGCCGCTCGATCGTCGCCTCCACGCGCCCGTCGCGGATATCGCGGTAGAGTGCCTTGATGTGGCGCCGGCATGAACCGTTGAACAGGATCATGCCGGCAAGCAGCTTCATGACGTTGAGCAGACGCTTATCCGCAATGCCCTCCTTGAGATAACCGCTCCAGTAGCCTCCCAGCGTCAGAATGCGCCCGTCAAGATGGCCGACGATCTCGTCCTTCTGATTGTAAAGCGTGTAGTCGCCACCGATGTTGATGACGTCGCGCCGCAAAATGTAGAAATCGGGATTGCCCTGGTTGTCGATCAGGAAGAATGAGAAGTACTCCGGCAGCAGCGGCCATTTATTGGCCGAGCGCTCGACGTAGACGACGTAATTGTCGTCGTTCGTGTTGATCGAATACGTGGTGACCGGAAGCCCGCGCGCACCGAACGTCTGGGCTAAAGAGCGCGCCAGCATCAGGTCCATCGTCGCCCGCCAGTTGAGGTTTTCGGAGAAGAGCTTCATGACGAGGCGCTTATCGGTGCCATCCTTGTCCTTCCACAGATCCTCGCGGTAGGACAGAAGCCCGGTGCGCTCGCCGTTTTCGATGATCTCCGCGAAAACGTCCATGTCCTTGGTGAACTGACGCGATTTCGCCCGGTTGCGGGAATGCTTGTAGATACCGAATTCGACCGAGTTGAAATTCGTCACCCAGACGTTGACGACGAATTTCAGGAACCCCTCGCCCGACTGTGAGGCCCTGGCCATGCGCTTGTCCTTGCGCGTCGGCTTGGTGCCGCCCTTCGGCTCTTCGGCCCCGGCGCGGTCGTAGACCTCAGCGCGCGCATCACGCGCCGCCTCGTTGGCGGCGGCATCGGCTTCACGTTCAACGGCGGTCGCGGTGGCCATTGTCATCTCCTCGGGGTCGGGAAACAGCGACGCTCACGGGACAAGACGCAACACGCTCGCGCAAACGGGCGGAAAACACTGGAAATCGAGCCCGAATCACACGTGAGGGTAGCACCCCACTCCTGTGCGCCAACGTGGCGCGCCGCCGATTGCGTGTGGACAAATCAGTTATTCCGGCCCGTTTCCGGCAACGCGGCGATAGCGACCTTCATGCCAAACAGTGTTGTTATCCTCGGGCGTGTCCCCGAGAAACCAGGCCGGCGCAAGTGCGCCGGACATCAACCCACACCATGAATGCGCGAGAAAAGAGAGCCCTACCCCCGCCCCCCGAAAATCGCTGACCCAACGCGCACATGGGTCGCGCCGAACGCCACCGCCGTCTCGAAGTCGTCGCTCATTCCCATCGATAACCCCGAAACGTCCGCATCCCTTGCGAGCTTCGCCAGGAACGCGAAGTGTACCGCCGGCTCCTCATCGACCGGCGGAATGCACATGAGCCCAGCGATCTCCAGCCCGAGCGCTTCCCGGCACATCTTGACGAACGCCACCGCATCCGCCGGCATCACCCCTGCCTTCTGCGGCTCCTCGCCCGTATTCACCTGCACGAAAAGCTGCAATCGCCGGCCCTGCCGTTCCATCTCCGCAGCCACCGCGCGCGCGATCTTCTCGCGGTCGATCGAGTGGATGGCGTCGAACAGCGCCACCGCCTCCTTCGCCTTGTTGGACTGCAGCGGGCCAATCAGGTGCAGGATGATGCCCGGCGTCTCTGCCTTGAGCGACGGCCACTTTCGCCCGGCCTCCTGCACCCGGTTCTCGCCGAAATGCCGCTGTCCTGCGGTGATCACAGGGCGGATCGCATCGGCTTCGAAGGTCTTCGATACGGCGATCAGGGTGACGGCCGACGGGTCGCGCTCTTGTTCTTCCGCCGCCGCCCGGATTCGCGCCTGAATATCGCCGAGCCGCCCCGCCGCACCATCCATTGCCAAATCGTTCCCGTTCCTGCTCATTTCCGCGCCTGCCGTCATCCGGCCACCTTGACCCACCGGGCCTTTCGGGCTCATTACGCCGCCAAACACTGATCCTCAAGAACCTGGCGGCCTCGAGCCTCACCAAAGAGCACCCATGTCCAAAGAACGTTACAACGCACCCGCGCGCGAAAAGCACTGGCAAACCGTCTGGGACACGGACCGCCAAAGGCATGAAACGGGCTTAGCCGGGCAAAAGGGGTCGAAGTGCTATGTGCTCGAGATGTTCCCTTACCCATCGGGGCGCATCCACATGGGGCATGTGCGCAACTACACGATGGGAGACGTTTTTGCCCGTTACAAACGCGCCCGCGGCTTCAATGTGCTGCACCCCATGGGCTGGGACGCGTTCGGCATGCCCGCCGAGAACGCCGCGATGGAACGCAAGACTCACCCCGGCACCTGGACCTACTCCAACATCGAAACGATGAAGGGCCAGCTCAAGTCGATGGGGCTCTCCCTCGATTGGGATCGTGAGATCGCCACCTGCTCGCCCGACTATTACCGGCATCAGCAGAAACTGTTCCTCGACCTGTTGGAGAAGGGCCTCGCCTACCGCAAATCCGCCAAGGTCAACTGGGACCCCGTCGATATGACCGTGCTCGCAAACGAGCAGGTGATCGACGGTCGCGGCTGGCGTTCCGGTGCGCTGGTCGAGCAGCGCGAGCTGACCCAATGGTTCTTCAAGATAACCCACTACGCCGAAGAATTGCTCGAGGCGCTCTCCACACTCGACAAGTGGCCCGAAAAAGTGCGCCTCATGCAGGCCAATTGGATCGGCCGCTCCGAGGGCCTGCTGGTTCGCTGGGCACTGGAGGAAGGCTCCGCGCCGGCCGGCCACAACGAGCTGCAGGTCTACACGACGCGACCCGATACGCTATTCGGCGCCTCTTTCATGGCCGTTGCAGCCGATCATCCACTCGCCAAGGCCGCCGCCGAGAGCAACCCGGACCTCGCTGCATTCTGCGAGGAATGCCGCCGCATGGGCACCTCCGTCGCCGATTTGGAAACTGCGGAGAAAAAAGGCTTCGACACAGGCATTCGCGCCATCCATCCCCTCGATCCGACTTGGACACTGCCCGTCTACGTCGCCAACTTCGTGCTGATGGACTACGGCACGGGCGCCATCTTCGCTTGCCCGTCCGGAGACCAGCGCGACCTCGATTTCGCCCGCAAATACGGCCTGCCGGTCGTGCCGGTTATCCTGCCGCCCGGTAAGGACAAGGCTAGCTTCGAGATCGGTGCCGAGGCCTACGACGGCGAAGGCACGATGATCAACTCGCGCTTCCTCGACGGTCTCGATACCACCGCCGCATTCCAGGAGGTGGCAAACCGCCTGGAAAAAGCGACGCTCGCGGGCAAGCCGGTTGGCAAGCGCAAGGTCAATTTCCGCCTGCGCGACTGGGGCATCTCGCGCCAGCGCTACTGGGGCTGCCCCATCCCCATCATCCACTGTGACGCCTGCGGCGTGGTGCCGGTGCCGGCAAAGGACCTGCCGGTAAAGCTCCCCGACGATGCCAGCTTCGACAAGCCAGGCAATCCGCTCGAACGCCATCCGACATGGAAGCACGTTGACTGCCCCAAGTGCGGCGGGAAAGCACGCCGCGAGACCGACACCATGGATACGTTCGTCGATTCGTCCTGGTACTACGCGCGCTTCACCAACCCCCACGCCGAATTGCCGATCGACAAGGATGCTCTCGCCTATTGGATGCCGGTCGATCAGTATATCGGCGGCATCGAGCACGCCATTTTGCATCTGCTCTATTCGCGCTTTTTCTTCCGCGCCATTTCCGATGCCGGCCACGCCGCCAAGAACCTGCGCGAGCCGTTCGCCGCGCTCTTCACACAGGGTATGGTCACGCACGAGACCTATTACAGACGCGACACGGAAAATAAGCCGATCTGGTTCGAGCCCGACAGGGTCAGGATCGAAGGTGAAGGCTCCGATCGTTCGGCGCAACTGATCGAAACGGGAGAAGCGATCGAAATCGGCGACATCGTCAAGATGTCGAAATCGAAAAAGAACGTCGTCGATCCCGATGACATCATCGCTCACTACGGCGCCGATTGCGCCCGCTGGTTCATGCTGTCGGATTCTCCTCCCGAGCGCGACGTGCAATGGACAGATGAAGGCATCGCAGCCGCGGGCCGTTTCATCCAGCGCGTCTGGCGCATCGTCGACGACGCCGCCGACAAGGCTGCGCCGAAGGGAGAGAAAATGCCGGCCACGCTCTCCCCCGAGGCCGAGGCGCTGCGTCGCGCCACGCACAGGGCGCTCGATCAGATCGGCCGCAATATCGAAGGGCTGCGCTTCAACGTCGCCGTCGCCGGGGTTTACGAGCTGAGCAATACGCTCTCCCAGTCCCTCACCAGATCAGGCGAAGGGCTCGCTTCGACCATAAGAGAATCGGCCGAATACCTCGTTCAGATGATCGCCCCGATGATGCCGCACTTGGCAGAAGAATGCTGGGCGCGGCTCGGTTACAACACCCTCGTCTCCAATCAGCCTTGGCCCGTGGCCGATCCGGGCTTGCTCGTTGACGATACTGTTACCGTTGCCGTACAGGTGAACGGCAAGCGCCGTGACGAGCTGACGATCGCACGTACGGCAACCAAGGAGGACGTTGAAGCTGCGGCTTTGGAGCTGGAGTCCGTCAAGCGGGCTCTTGAGGGAAGAAAGCCAAAGAAAATCATCGTCGTACCGCAAAGGATCGTGAATGTGGTGGGCTGAGGCGCGTAACCGCGACGCGGGCAGACCGGCGGGGGCCGCATCAGGTCGTGCCCGCCGTTCCGGCGCGCTTGTTACCGCTGCGATAGTCGCCATCCTGACCGCCGGCTGTGCCGACACCGGCTTCCGCCCGCTCTATGGTACGGCCTCGATCGGCGGAGCCGACGTTTCCGAAAAGCTGGCACAGGTCGAGATCGCGCCCATTCCCGGCCGCGTCGGCCAGCAGATTCGCAATGAAGTCATCTTCCAGACCACAGGGGGCGGTCATGCATCTCCTGCCACCCATCGTCTGGAAATTGTCGTCCGCGAATCGATCACCTCGACGCTGGTCAAGATCAGTGGCGACGCATCGGGCTCGGTCTACAACCTGGATGCGGATTTCCGCCTCGTGCGCATCTCCGACAAGCAGGTGGTGATGCAGGGCAAGAGCGTAAGCCGTGCAGCCTTCGAGCGGTTCACGTCCGTCTTTGCAAACGTGCGCGCCCGCCGCGATGCCGAAAACCGCGCCGCCGACACCGTCGCTCAGGATCTGAAGACCCGCATTGCCGCCTATCTGGCACAGTCGGCCTGAGAGCCGCTCCGCCTCGACCGCAGTCGCGCAAGGCAAACACCGAAATTTCTCTCTCAGACTTTGCTTTTTATCTCTGCTTTTTATCTCCGCACCGAATCTCGCACGCGTGATCAGCGCATGATATGAAGCCCATCACGTCATCGACGCGGCGGTAACGCAATCGTACGACCAGCTGCCGGTCGCACTGGACCCATATTGGACGCACTGGACCGGACAATCCGTATGGTCGCCGTCAAAGCCCATTTGGCCGAAAAATTTCTCTCCGCGCCTGACAAGTCCCTCCGCGCGTTCCTGTTCTTCGGCTCCGATCCCGGCCTTGTCACTGAGCGCGCGCAGCTGACTGCAAAGCGCATTGCCGCTGGCGAGAACCCGCCTGGCGAGGTCATCCGTCTGGACGATGCCGACCTTGATGGCGACCGCGATCGCCTCGGCGTGGAGTTGCGCACGCTCCCTATGTTCGGCGGACGCAAGATTGTCCGCGTCGCCACTGGCCGCATCATCAACGCGACAGTGCTCAATGAACTGGCCCAATCGAACGATCTCGCCGGCGTACTCATTGTCGAAGCCGGCAACCTGAAGCCGACCGACAGTCTGCGCACGACGTACGAAAAGTCACCCCATGCCGCCGCCATCGCCTGCTACGGTGACGAAGGTCGCGATCTCGAAAGCCTCGTGCGAGACATCCTGCAGAATGCGGGCATCGATATTTCGCCTGACGCGCGCGCCCTGCTCGTGTCACGCCTCGGTGCTGACCGCGCTTTGTCGCGAGCCGAAATCGAGAAGCTGGCGCTTTATGCCCAGGGCAAGTCTCGCATCGAAATCGACGACATCGACGCAATCGTCGGCGACGCATCTGAGCTTGCTATCGATCGCATCGTCAACGCTGCAGCTTCCGGCAATGCCGCCGCCGCCATTAACGAGTTTGCTCGCGCCATCACGGCGGGTGAAAGCCCGCAGATGGTGATTGCTGCCATCCAGCGACATCTGCAGAAGCTGCACCGCGTGCGCGCAGATGTTGAAAAGGGCGCCCAGTTTGCCGAGGCGATCCGTCAGTTGCGGCCACCCCTGCACTTCAAGCAGCGTGACGCCTTTGCCGATCAATGCCGCCGCTGGTCCCGACCTGCTCTGGATCGGGCACTGACCGCAACTGCCGACGCCTTGCGCACCGCCCGCCTCAACAGCGCAATTGAGGAGGTGCTCGCTGAGCGCCTGTTGCTGTCGCTGGCGTCCCACAAGGGCTGAGCAACCCGGCTGCCAGCCCGTGCCGCGCGCGGTCCTTTTTTTCCGCCGCCCTTGCCGCACGGACCTCGATTTCTATAGTGCGCCCGACCATGAAGGAAAAAAGGACACTTCAATGAGCGATATTCGCTACGACGTCGTCGGCATCGGTAATGCCGTCGTAGACATCATCGGTCGCTGCGACGACTCTTTCCTCGCACGCCACCAAGCCCCCAAGGGGCACATGCGTCTCGTCGACGACGACACCGTATCGACACTCTACCGCGCCATGGGTCCGGCCGTGGAGATCTCCGGCGGCTCCGCCGCGAACACACTGGTCGGCCTTGCCTCGTTCGGCGGTCGCGCCGCATTCATCGGCAAGATTGCCGACGACGAATTCGGACGCATCTTTGGCCACGACATCAAGACTGCCAACGTCGCTTTCGCAACACCACCCGTTTCCGGCAAGGCACCCACGTCGCGCTCCCTCATTCTCGTCACGCCGGATGGCGAGCGCACGATGAATACCTTTCTCGGCATTTCCACCGACCTTGACCAGGGCGATATCGACGCCGATCTCATCACCTCCTCCGCTATCGTTTATCTCGAAGGCTATTTGTTCGACAGACCGCACGCAAAAGCCGCATTCCGCCAGGCAGTGAAAATCGCGAAGTCGGCGGGCCGTCAGGTCGCCCTCACTCTTTCTGATTCCTTCTGCGTCGATCGCCACCGTGCTGAATTCACCGATCTCATTCGCGACGGTATCGATATTCTTTTTGCCAACGAAAGCGAGATCACATCGCTTTACGAAACATCCGATTTCGAATTAGCCGCCCAGAATGCTACCCGCGACACGCGCCTCGCGGCTCTCACACGCAGCGAAAAGGGGTCCATCATACTTTCCGAAGGACGCCGCCTGGAAATCCCCGTGGATCCCATAGAAAAGCTTGTCGATTCTACAGGCGCCGGTGATCTTTATGCCGCCGGGTTCCTTTATGGATTGACCGCCGGCCTCGGCCTCGAAGCCGCCGGCCGGCTCGGCAGCCTTGCTGCGGCCGAGATCATTTCCCATATCGGAGCACGGCCCAATACGCCGCTTTACCAGCTCGCCCGCGGCCGAAATTTGATCGGTTGAATCCATAAAAAATAGAATTGAAAGTCTTTGGCGGCGAAATTCACGTTTTCGAATTTCGCCGCCATATTTTTCATTGCGGAAAATAAATTCGATGTATCGAGGACACAGATGTATATGCCTCTCGGTTATTTCAAAACCGAATGAATTTTTTCCTTGGAATCGGAGTCACGTTTCCGACAATAGGGATGAAGACGATTCGATTGACCGAAGGTATTTCGTATGCCCGAGAAAAGGACCCGGCGCGGCCGGCCGAAAGGCAGCGGGATCGACGATCGCCAACGGCTCGATGCCATTGCCCGGCTGATCACATCGAACCCCGCACTGAAGCCGACGACGGCCATTCGCTCACTCGGCGTGTCGGACCCTTCGGTGATCCGCCGTCTGCGCGACAAATTCAATGCCGTCCGCAGCGAGTTGATGCGCGACGTCGAAAACGCTGCAACCAGCGCCACAACATCGTCCGCCAGAAAGACGCCGGTATCCGCGCCGCGCGCACGTCGGGTCGCCTCACACAAGAGGCCCGCTGGAGCCGATTGTGCACATCCCTCCGATACGTCCAAGACGCCTCGTGCTCGGTCCATCGCCGCTTCCGCACAGAAGGCCGTCACACGCATCTCGGCTGTTGCTGAGATCGCGAAAGCCACCGGCGCCGCACAGCAGCCCCCTGCCCGCTCTGCCGCTCGTCAATCGTCGAGCCCATCGAAGCCGCGCACCCCTGTCGGCGACGACGACGCAGAACACCTTCCGGCGCGCTCCGTCCTGCCAACCGAGACAACCGAAATGTTCACGACAATCTTCAGTGCAGGCGTTGCAGCAACCAATACTTTGATGGCCGCACACACGACCTTGGCCAACGAATTTTTCCGGTCGCCCTATATGTCACTGGCCTTGCGCCAGCAGCTCGCCTTTTCGGAGTGGGCTGTCGGCTTCGTGCCCATTTTTCAATTTCCAACCAAGACCGCAACTTGACCGTCTCCTAAATTCCTCTCCGATTAAGAGACGTCTCTTCAGGGCCGCCGACCCCGGGCGGCCCTATTTTCATGTCCGATTTTCATGATTATGTTTTTTCACAATGCGCGATCCGCATTGAAAACAGTCAGATACGCCGCAGCGATACCTGCTCCACGGAATGATCCGGCCCCTTGCGGAGAATGAGACTTGCGCGCTGCCGCGTCGGGAGAATGTTCTCACGCAGGTTTTTCAAATTGATCGATTGCCAGATAGACAAACCCCGTTCTTCCGCCTCTTCGTTCGTCAATTTCGAATAGCGATGAAAATAGGCCGCCGGATCACGAAACGCCGTTGTCCGCAGCCGCATGAACCGAGTCACATACCAGCGCTCGATAAGCTCGGGATCCGCGTCGATATAGATCGAGAAGTCGAAAAAATCAGAAACGAATGGGATCACCTCGCCATTCACCGGCAGACGACCGGGCTGCAGCACGTTTAGCCCTTCGACAATCAGAATATCGGGGCACTCGATGCGAATTTTCTGCCCCGGAATGATGTCGTAGTGAAAGTGCGAGTAGACCGGCGCCTCCGCTTCCGCGATTCCAGACTTCACATCGGCCAAAAAATTCAAAAGTCGAGCGATGTCGAAGCTTTCAGGAAAGCCCTTGCGGTCCATGATGCCGAGCCGCTCCAGCTCCGCGTTCGGAAGCAGGAAACCATCGGTTGTCATCAGGTCGACACGCGGATGATCGGGCCAGCGCGCCAGAAGGGCACGCAGAACACGCGCCGTCGTGCTCTTACCAACCGCGACCGATCCCGCCACACCAATGATGAAGGGAACCTTCACCTCTCGCCGTCCGAGAAACTTCGACGTGACGGCATGCAATTCCTGCGAAGCCGCGACATAAAGATTGAGCAGGCGCGAGAGTGGCAGATAGATTTTCTCCACCTCGTCGATCGACAGTTCCTCGATCAAACCCGAAAGCTGATCCAGCTCCGTCGATGACAACGTCATTGGCGTATCCGCACGCAGCCGCGCCCATTCCTCACGGCTGAATTGCCGATAGGGCGAAAACTGCAGATCCGATTTCGACGGCTCCGGCGAGCCGGGCGAAAGCGCTGCCAGCCTATCGAGGATCTCGTTCATTTCGGCCGTCCTGCCTTCTCCTCCAGGCCGGATTGACCTTTACGGCTCTCCAGAACCGCCAGAACGTCATCGAATTTGATATTGCGCGATTCCAGAAGCACCAACAGATGATAAATCACGTCGGCGGATTCACTGCAAAGCCGCTCGTCGCTCTGAGCCATTGCTGCGATTACAGCTTCAACAGCTTCCTCACCGAACTTCTTGGCACATTTTTCCACGCCCTTATCAAGCAGTTGGCGTGTATATGAACTGTCGCCAGATGCGCTGCGGCGCGCCCTGATTGTCTCGACTAGCCTGCCCAGAACATCCCCATTCATTCAAGTTCACTCCACATTTTTCTGCCGGTCCGCAATACGGGACCTTTTTTCAGGCGAATGCAGCAACTGACTGTTCCGCCGTCAAGCTTTCCATGATCTTCCGGCAAACAAAAACAGATATGGCCCGGACATCGCCCGGGCCATCACCGACATTCCGACTGACCGCAACCGGCCACATTATCGGCCAACCGAACCAATCGGTTAAGGTTGGACCGGCAGTGCAGCGTTACGAATCCATGCCGGTCAGCCGCATACGGATATAATCGAGCTGATCATAATTGCCGTATTTGATGACCAGGTTGCCGCTCTCTCCCGAGCCTCGCTTGATTTCGACCTTGAGACCGAGGGCGTCCGACAGGTCCTTCTCGAAGGCCCGCGTGTCGGCGTCTTTCTCGCGCGCCTTGCGGCCTGAGTCGGGCGCACCGACCGGTCCGATATTCTCCTGCACCAGCGCCTCGACCTCACGCACCGTGAGATCCTCCGCAACGATCCGGAGCGCGAAAGCCTCCGCATCTTCGCGCCCGATGAGTGCGCGCGCATGGCCCGGGTCGAGTTGCCCCGACTGGACCATCTTTTGAACGCCGTCGGGCAATCGCAGCAGCCGCAATGTGTTGGCCACATGGCTGCGGCTCTTGCCAATGATCTCCGCAAGCTGCTCCTGCGTGTACTGGAACCGATCGATCAGGTCGCGGTATCCGCCAGCTTCCTCGATGGCGTTGAGGTCGGCGCGCTGCACGTTCTCGATGATCGCCAGTTCCAGCACCTCGCGATCGTCGAGATCGCGAATGATGACCGGCACCTGGTGCAGTCCCGCTTTCTGCGCCGCCCGCCACCGCCGCTCACCCGCAACGATTTCATACGCATTCGGCGCGTCAGGATCGGCACGCGCGACGATCGGCTGGACAAGACCCTTCTGGCGGATCGACTCCGCCAGTTCCGCCAACTCCTCCTCGCGGAAATCCTTTCGCGGATTGAAACGGCCAGCCCGCAGCTGCTCGATCCCAAGCATGCGCTGCTCACCTTCCGGCGGCAGTCGCGACGGAACTTCCGTCGGCTCGCCGATCAGTGATGCCAATCCGCGCCCCAAACGGCTCTTCGGCAATGGTGCTGTCATTTCAATCCCGAGCTCCCTCTTGCTCACTTATCGTGTTGAACAGGCAACTTATTGATATCATATACAAATCACACGAACGATTACGCAGCCTTGTATCGCCGTTCCCGCTCGATGATCTCAGTTGCCAGCCGGATATACGCTTGGCTGCCGGCGCAATCGTAGTCGTAGAGCAGGATGGGCTTTCCGTGCGATGGCGCCTCAGCAACGCGCGTGTTCCGCGGAATGACGGTCTCGTACACCTTAGGACCGAAGAAGGCGCGCACGTTGTCTGCAACTTCTCGCGACAGATGCGTGCGCGCATCGTGCATCGTCAGCACGACACCCTGGATCTCCAGCCGTGGATTGAGCGATCCCCGGATCTGATCGATCGTCTCCTTGAGTTGCGAAATTCCTTCCAGCGCGAAGAACTCGCACTGCACTGGCACCAGCACAGCATGCGCGGAAGTCATCGCATTGAGCGTCAACAGATTGAGCGAGGGCGGGCAATCGATCAGCATGTAGCTAAAGCGCTGATCCTCAGGCCAGGTGCGGGCAGCTGCTTCCAGATGGGCGAGCGCGTCGCGTAGCCGGAACGCCCGGTTCTGATCGTCCATCAGATCGCTTTCCAGCCCGACGAGATCGGAATTCGCCGGCAGCACAAACAGGCCGGGTACCGCGGTTGGCAGCACTGATTCCGCCAGCGTGGCCTCTCCGGCAAGAACATCGTAAGACGTCCGCCTCCGCTCCTCTGGCCCGATGCCGAGACCCGTTGAAGCGTTTCCCTGCGGATCGAGATCCATCACGAGCACACGCTCACCGATCGCCGCCAACGCCGTCCCGAGGTTGATGGTCGTTGTCGTCTTGCCGACTCCGCCCTTTTGGTTGGCGACCGCGAGAACTCTCAAGCCCTGGCTTCTCCCACTGTCTGAAATCACGGGATCAGCCCTCCCTTCTTGCGCTTCAATTGACGAATTACGGCGATGCGCGCATCCGCATCCGTGAGGCTTTCCTGCAAAACCAAACCGAACTCCCAGTCCTGGCGAGCGCCCTCGACCTCTTCATTCACGGTCTTGCCCTTAAGAAACAAGGCAACCGTACGAGGCTCGAACAATGGCTCGACCAGTTCGAACAGCCGCGCAAGAGGAGCCAGTGCGCGCGCCGTTATGACATCGACTGATGCGACATTAGCCGAATTCGTGATGCTTTCGATTCGCGTCGACATGATGTCCACAGCGATACCCGTCTGCCGGGCCACTTCGCGGAGAAACGCCGCTTTGCGAGAATCACTCTCAACCAGAGTTACATGCAGTCCGCCCGATCCGGCATTGGATGATCGCTTCTCCGCGGCCAGGATCGCCAGGACCAACCCAGGGAACCCGCCGCCCGAGCCCAGGTCCATGAGATGCCGAGCCTTTTCTGGAATCCGCGCGAAAAGTTGGGCGCTATCGGCAAAATGTCGGTGCCATACGTCGTCCAACGTATTGGGCGCGACGAGATTGATCGTCTTCTGCCATCGTTTCAGCAGACTGGCATAGGTTTCCAAGCGATCGACCGTTTCACGTGAAACATCGAACGTACGGGCAAATTCGGAGGGTTTCATACCGTGGTCGTGCCAAAGAGATGTTTCACGTGAATCATGTGGAGCCGATTCCTGTCAATTAGCGGCATAGGTTTGGGGTGGCTAGAGCATGTTTAGCTGACGTGTGCAGCACTTCAGCGTGAAAAACATGCTCAAAACAAAGTGCTGGATCTAGAGCCTGATCGGCTGAGATGGAAATGCGACTGCTTCCGTCGAAGCCGTGATTGAGGCTCTCAAACAAAGAGATAGAGCAAGCCGAAACGGCTAGACGTGATTCAATCAAAACCTGACCTGCTCTAGACATCGCCAGCAATGACGCTCATTGAAGATCGAGCGAGGCCGTTTCACGTGAATCGCAGATCAGGATGCCGCGTCCAGTAATCGATAGACGCCATCCAGATGTTTCACGTGAAACGCGGAGCCGGACCTGCCAATCGCCAATTCAGGCACGTCGTTTGTCGCGCCTCTTTGCTCTGAGATGTGCGAGCACCAACATCAGCGCCGCCGGTGTCACGCCATCGATGCGGCTGGCCTGCGCTAACGTCGAGGGCCGGTGTCGCTTCAGCTTCTGACGCATCTCGTTCGACAGACCAGGCAAAGCGGAATAATCGAAGTCTTCCGGAATAGCCTCAGCCTCGTCCCGGCGAAGAAGCGCGACATCCTCTTCCTGACGTCGCACGTAGGCCGCGTATCGAGCGTCGATTTCGATCTGTGAAGCAATTGCTCGCGGCATCTCCCCCAGATCCGGCCAGATTGCAACCAATCGGGCCAGATCGACCCCGGGATAGGACAGCAACTCGAACGCCATACGCCGACGCCCGTCACGATTGATCTCGAGACCATACTTTGACGCCTCTGTAGGCGATAACGACAACCGCTCGAGCGCTTCGGCGGCCTCTGCAAGTGCCTGCGCCTTTGAGGCGTAAGCACGCGAGCGCTCGAAACCTATGCAGCCGAGCCTCAGCCCTATGGGAGTCAGCCGCTGATCCGCATTATCCGCGCGCAGCTTCAAGCGGAACTCGGCGCGCGACGTAAACATGCGATAGGGCTCGCTGACGCCTCGCGTAACAAGATCATCGATCATTACGCCGAGATATCCGTCCGCGCGCGACAGAATGAACGGGCGTTCGTCATCGCTACCGTCGCCAGCACCGGCTGAACCTGCCTTCAACGCAGCATTGATCCCGGCCGCGAGGCCCTGGGCCCCGGCTTCTTCATAACCGGTCGTCCCATTGATCTGACCTGCCAGAAACAGCCCAGGCAGGATCTTGACCTCAAGGGCGGGCGTCAATGCGCGTGGATCGACATAATCATATTCGATTGCGTAGCCGGGTCGCTTGATGACGACTTTCTCCAAACCCGGGAGGGTCTTCAAAAACGATTCCTGTACATCCGCTGGAAGAGATGTCGAGACGCCATTGGGGTAAACCGTGTCATCATGCAGACCTTCCGGCTCCAGAAAGACCTGGTGGCCGGAACGGTCTGCAAAGCGCACCACTTTGTCCTCGATCGAAGGACAATAGCGTGGCCCCACGCTCGTGATCTGACCGGAGTACATCGGTGACCGGCTCAGATTGGCGCGGATGATGTCGTGGGTCGCAGGTGTCGTCGTCGTGATCCCGCAGGCAACCTGAGGATTGGTGATCCGCCCGGTAAGAAACGAGAACGGCACGGGCTCTTCATCCGCAGGCTGCATCTCCAGACTGGCCCAGTCGATGGAGCCCGACACAAGCCGGGCCGGCGTACCTGTCTTCAGCCGCCCCATCGGCAAACCGAGACCGTAAAGGCGCTCCGCCAGTTTGATGGCTGGAGCCGCACCCATGCGGCCTGCCGGGATCCTGTCCTTGCCCAGATGGATTAATCCGTTGAGGAATGTGCCCGTCGTCAGAACCACGGACGGCGCCCTCAGTTCACGACCGTCTGATAATACGACGCCTGCTATTCGGCCATTATTGGTCACAAGATCCTCGACCCCGCCTTCCAGGATCTCCAAATCGGACTGCTCGACCAGGGCCGCCTGCATGGCCAGCCGATAAAGCATACGATCGGATTGTGCGCGCGGCCCCTGCACTGCCGGACCCTTGGACCGGTTCAACAGCCGGAACTGAATACCCGCAGCATCCGCAACGCGCCCCATGAGCCCGTCGAGAGCGTCAATCTCGCGTACCAGATGCCCCTTGCCCAACCCACCGATGGCAGGATTGCATGACATTTCACCGATCGTATTGCGATCATGTGTAACGAGGGCCGTGCGCGCGCCCATCCGCGCCGCGGCTGCCGCCGCTTCGCAACCCGCATGGCCGCCGCCGACAACAATGACGTCGTATGTCGCTGATGACATCTGCTGAAACCGGATTTATCGCGCCGCGCATAACGCGGCAGGTTTTAAAGCATGTTTAGCCGAAGTGTGCAGCGGTTCAGCGTGAAAAACATGCTCGAAACAAGGTACGGGATCACGCTTGTGTTTCCGTCAAACATAAACGCGATCTAGAGCCTGAACGCGTGAGATGAGCCGTCCATGGCTCCAGCGAAGGCGTGGATCAGTCTCTCACACAAAAAAGCATGGGTCGGGACACGATCACGAATGTGAGCCCACCACCAAACCTAGCCAACGACCAGGCGCCGCAACCATAATGACCCGCCCACCGTTGGTCAAAGTTGTTTCACGTGAAACGTGTCGACTGAATTGCCCGGCCCTTCGTCTGCGCCCTGTCGGGTGTTTCACGTGAATCATTGAGTTGGCTCAACAACTTTAGCAACTTTTGTGTGCAACTCTGACGGAATGATTCACGTGAAACATGAAGCTGCGTGGAACACATGAGTCGCGTTTTCACAAGGATGGCGACGCTTCCACGTCACTTGCCGATGCAAAAGCGGCTGAACACCTGGTCGAGGACATCCTCCACGTCAATCCTCCCGGTAATTCGCCCAATGGCGACGGCCGCCCTCCGTAGCTCTTCCGCACGCAGCTCAGTCTGGTTCGGATCACTGGAGACAAATGCCTGAAGGTCCTCCATGGCCTGCTCCAGGAGCCTCCTGTGGCGGTCCTGGGTAAGCACCGGCGCATCTCCTGGCGAAATACGCTCCTCGGCAATCGCCGTCAGCCGCTGTGTCAGCACGTCGAGACCGGCACCGGTTTTCACGGAGATGGCGATCATATCGTCCGGCAATACGGGCTGCGATCCATCCGCCATGAGGTCGGTCTTGTTGACAACCAGTAGGGTCCGGTCCGCCATGGCGCGTAGTTCCTCGGGAAGCGACGGCTCCGGCGCATCGATGTCGGTGAGCCATATGACCAGATCCGCATCGCTCGCCCGCGCCACCGAGCGGCGGATACCCTCCCTCTCCACGGCGACCTCCGTTTTACGGATGCCGGCCGTATCGGAAACCATGACGGGAAGCCCGGCGAGATCGAGGCGCACCTCGATCACGTCACGCGTCGTCCCGGCCTCTTCCGAAACGATCGCCGCGTCGCGCCGAGCCAGCGCATTGAGCAGGCTCGACTTGCCAACGTTCGGCGGCCCCGCAAGCACCACCTGGAAACCCGAACGCAGGATCTCCCCGCGATGATGATCCTCCAGATGACGCCGGATTCCCCTTTCGAGATCCTCTACGATTGCCCGCCCCTGGGCAAATGCATCGCTAGCAACGTCGGCTTCGTCAGTGAAATCGATGGAGGCCTCGACGAGTCCGGCAGCCTCGATCAGCGATTGCCGCCAGCTCTCGTAGAGCGATGACAATGCGCCTTGCGCCTGCCGCAGCGCCTGCCGCCGCTGTCCCTCGGTCTCAGCATCGATCAGATCGGCCAATCCTTCAGCCTGGGTCAAATCGATCTTGCCATTGTCAAAGGCGCGGCGTGCGAACTCGCCAGGCTCGGCCATCCGGCAGTCTGGCAACCGAGCCAGCGCAGCCAGAACCGCGCGCACCACCGCAACGCTGCCATGCAGGTGAAGCTCTGCGACGTCCTCGCCGGTAAAGCTCTTGGGCGCCGGAAACCAGATGACAACACCGCGGTCGAGAAGCTCGCCTGTTGTCGGATGTATGATTCTGCGGCCAGCTGCCACGCGCGGTTTCGGCCGCTTGCCAGCCATCACCTCGAGCACCATGCCGGCATTGGGGCCCGAAACGCGAATGACGGCGACGCCAGCCCTGCCGGCAGCGGAGGACAGTGCGAAGATGGTCGTCCTGGAGGTCATCGCATCAGGTGTCCTGCCCTCAAAAACGGTAGAGCGCCGCTTGTCCCAATAAGAAACCCCGCGGACACATCGTCCCGCGGGGTTGTGACTGTAGCCTCGAACCGGCTGATTGGCATCCGGCTCACGTATTCATCTGCGAGAAGAAATCCGAGTTCGTCTTCGTCGACTTCAACTTATCGATGAGGAATTCGATCGCGTCCATCGTCCCCATCGGGTTGAGGATACGGCGAAGCACATAGACCTTCTTGAGCTGATCCCTCGGCACCAGCAGGTCCTCCTTGCGGGTGCCCGAGCGGGCTACATCGATGGCCGGGAAGACGCGCTTGTCGGAAACCTTGCGGTCGAGGATGATTTCCGAGTTACCCGTACCCTTGAACTCTTCGAAGATGACTTCGTCCATGCGGCTGCCGGTATCAATCAGCGCGGTCGCAATGATTGTCAGCGAGCCGCCCTCCTCGATGTTGCGTGCCGCGCCGAAGAACCGCTTCGGCCGCTGCAGCGCGTTGCTGTCCACACCGCCGGTGAGCACCTTGCCGGAGGAAGGCACGACGGTGTTATAGGCTCGGCCGAGGCGTGTGATCGAGTCGAGCAGGATCACGACATCGCGCTTGTGCTCGACGAGGCGTTTGGCCTTCTCGATCACCATCTCGGAGACCTGGACGTGCCGCGACGGCGGCTCGTCGAACGTCGAGGAGATCACTTCGCCTTTGACGGAGCGCTGCATGTCCGTCACTTCTTCCGGACGCTCGTCAATCAGAAGGACGATCAGGAAGCATTCCGGGTGATTGGTGGAGATGGCGTGCGCGATGTTCTGCAGCAATACGGTCTTGCCGGTGCGCGGTGGGGCCACAATCAAGCCGCGTTGCCCTTTACCGAGCGGTGCAACGATGTCGATCACCCGCGCCGAGAAATCCTTGATGGTCGGATCCTCGATTTCCATTTTCAGCCATGCCGTCGGGTAGAGCGGCGTCAGGTTATCGAAGTGCACCTTGTGCTTCGTCGCTTCAGGATCTTCGAAATTGATCTTGGAGACCTTGAGCAGCGCAAAATAGCGCTCGCCATCCTTGGGCGAACGAATGTGCCCCTCCACCGTATCTCCGGTACGCAATGCGAAGCGGCGGATCTGCGATGGAGAAACGTAAATGTCGTCCGGGCCTGCAAGGTAGTTGGCATCCGGCGAGCGCAGGAAACCGAAACCGTCCTGCAGCACTTCGATCACGCCGGTTCCAACGATCTCCACCTCCTGCGTCGCGAGCTGCTTCAGCGTCGCGAACATCAATTCCTGCTTGCGCATGGTGGAGGCATTCTCGACGCCGACCTGCTCGGCGAATTCGAGCAGTTCGGTCGGGGACTTGATCTTGATGTCCTCGAGCTTGACTTCCTTCATGGAGGAAACTCCAGAGCGGGCCACGACTTGCCAAAGGCGGGGAGAGGTTTGCAGCCGTGCCAGGTGATGGGATGGGATTATCATCGGCTGACCGAGCGGTTGAACCCGCGCCAGCCATTCCGCCGGGCTACCTCTTTGAGCCGGGGGCGGAACTCATCGGCCAGAAAGGCCTCGAGTCGATTGGGATGACGGTCCTTATAGCAGACGCATCGGGTCCACGAAAGTCACTTCCGCAGGAGGGAAGCGAGTTCCAAATTGTCGCACGGTCACACCCGCAAGAAGACCTGGCGGCAGCGGCCACATCGCAACTCAGAACGGCTTGACGATCACCAGGATAACGATGCCGATCATCAGGAGCGTCGGCACCTCATTGACGATCCGCCAATGCCGCGCCGGTTTGGTATTGCGATCCTCAGCGAATGTCCGAACTGCCGCGGAAAAATATCCGTGCACGCCGGACAGCACCAGCGCCAGCGCCAGCTTGGCATGGAACCAGCCGTCGGTGAAATACCCCGCCGTCCATGCAAGCCACAGCCCCAGCACCCACGACACAATCATCGCCGGATTGATGATAATCTGCAGCAGGCGCCGCTCCATCACTTTGAAGGTTTCGGATTGCCTGGAGCCCTTTTCCGCCTCGCAGTGATAGATAAACAGACGTGGCAGATACAACATCCCTGCCATCCAGGAGATGATGGCGATGACGTGCACGGCCTTCACCCAGGGATACGCCGCATCGCCCAAAGCCATCATGACGGCCGCCGTCGCGGCTACCGTGAGCCCAAGTGCCACCGCCGCCCGCTTGGCGGGGGACACCGGCGAAGTCGTTGTGGGCGCAGTTGAATTGGTTTCAGTGGACATGAGCGCAGGTTTAGGCGGGGCTAGCCACTTCGGTCAACGCCGCAGTTGCACAATCCCCGGAAAGCCCGATTTTCATTTATCGGCTTTGATCTAATCCGCCCAGTCCATGTCGATTGGACGGATCTGCCGCGGCGATTTTCGCGCCAAACGTGGTGCATAACGCTCGTATAGGGGTAAAACAACCTTATTGTAGTTCCATTTGAAAATGCTACCGATGTCGCGACGATCGCCCGCACTGACATTCTCGCGCGGGAATTTGTCGAACGGGATTTCGATCCCCAGGAACTTTGACAATTTGCTGATGGATTCGGGATCGTCCACCCGGATGATCAGCAACTGGTCGCTTGCTCCTTGCGACTCGAAAAATTCCACCACCTCACGAATATGTTGCTCGTAATAGGCTTTGTGTTCGACATCGAAACCGTGTGGATAATAGCGACCAAAGATCCACTTGTGTTTGTTCATGATTGGGTGTGCATAGCGGTTGTGCCGCTTCAAGCTTTCGAACCATGTATCGGCATCCTTGCGCACCGTCAGGATAAAGCGAGCCCTCTTGCCGTATTTCGCAAATGTCGCCTTGTACATGAGAGGCGTTGGCCAATCACAATGGAACTGGGCTGTGTCGTAGTAGGTAAGGACACCCTTGTAGTCGCGCTTACGCGCAAATCTCCGTCGCAACGGCAAATTTGTACCGCGCGCCTTGATCCCGCTCCGTTGGAGCAATCGCAATAGGCTGGTTAACCCAGTCTTTTGCAGACCAATTCCGAAGATCTTGATGTCCGGTAACTGGGACAATCCCATTCCGACCTCACTCTGAGACACCAGACCGCTTATGCGCCGGCTCTGATCCTCTCCACCAGACGCGCCACGTTCTCCGGCGTCGTCGGTGGTGTGATCCCATGGCCGAGATTGAAAATATGTCTCCGTCCTCGCATTGCCGCCAGGATTTCGTCAATACGCCGATCGAGCGCATCCCCGCCAGCAACGAGCAGCAGCGGATCGAGGTTGCCCTGCACCACCACGTCGAGTTCGGCGAGCTCGCGCATCGCACACAGCGGCATCGCCGTGTCACAGCTGACCCCATCGACACCCGTCGCAGTCACGAACTCGGCCGTAGACGCGCCCGCCCCGCGCGGAAAGCCGATGATCGGAACGCCTGGATGGCGCGCCTTCAACTGTTCGACCATTACCCGAGTCGGATCGATCACCCAACGTGCAAATTCATTATCGGGCAGCGAACCCGCCCAGCTATCGAAAATCTGCAGGACATCTGCGCCCGCTTCCACCTGGCGCGACAGATAATCCACTGAAACACCGACCAGAATATCGATCAGCTTGGCAAATTCCTGAGGATCGCGGTAGGCCCAGGATCGCGCAGCGGCCTGATCCGGCGAGCCCTGCCCGCCCACCATGTAGGTGGCCACGGTCCACGGCGCGCCGCAAAAGCCGATCAGCGCGGTCTCCTTCGGCAAATCCTGCCGCAACCGGTGAACCGTCTCGCAGATGAGACCGAATTTTTCTCCCGTAGCATTCGGATCGAGCCGGCTCAGCCCTTTCTCGTCCGTGATTGCATCGAGCCGCGGCCCTTCGCCGGTTTCGAAACGCACGTCCTGCCCGAGGGCGTCCGGCACGATCAGGATATCGGCGAAAAGAATTGCCGCATCGAAGCCGTACCGCCTGATCGGCTGCAGCGTCACTTCCGCTGCCAGCTTCGGCGTGTAGCACAGCTTCAGAAAGCTTCCGGCCTCCTCACGCGTCGCACGGTACTCGGGCAGGTACCGCCCAGCCTGACGCATCAGCCAGATCGGTGGCGGTGACAAGGCTTGCCCGGCGAACGGAGCCAGAAAGCGTCGGCTGGCGTTGGTAGGTGCGCGTGCGTCTAATGCCATGCAAACTTCAATCTTATTGAATCTTCTTCTTCTTTTTTCTGTTTCTCTTAGCTGCGGGGAAGTCGGAGATATCATGTTCTTCCCCAGCTTATCCGCACGCTATCCCTCACGCCATTTATCGGCCACGAGATCTTGTGGCCGCTCGTGCGCCAAACCGCAAGCCATCAATATGACCAGCCCTGTGAGTAGCTTGCGGTGCGCGTTGTAGGGGCCTCCCCTGTTGACCACCTGGGGACACCGGTCCGCTGGCCCTGGGGCGCTCCAGCAATCCCCAGGCAGGGACAGGGCGAAAAAAATTCGTTCGCATTGACCCAAATGTGAGTATCACCGTGGACAAACGTGCAGGCACAGCGAGCAGGGTCCCCACTTGGCGCTGACGCACTGGATAACGCATCCCTTTATCCACAGGCGGCCCCAAGGTCATGGTCCACTCCCAGCCCAGCTACTTTCATCTGCATCTCGTTTCCGACTCTACGGGCGAAACACTGACAACGATCGCCAAGGCCGCCGCCGTGCAGTACGCGGAGATGCGTGCGATAGAGCACGTCTATCCGCTCGTCAGAACGCCGCGTCAGCTCAAGCGCGCGCTACAGGAGATCGAGCAAACACCCGGCATCGTTCTGTGCACCATCGTCAACAAGACGCTCTCCGAGGAAATCGAGCGCCGGTGCCGTGAGATCAAGGTTCCCTGTCTGCACGTCCTCCAGCCAATCATGCAAACGTTTGAGAATTATCTGGGCGCGGCTAGTACGCCCACGGTCGCCGGCCAGCACGTTCTTGATGCGGATTACTTCAAGCGCATCGAGGCGCTGAACTTCACGATGGCGCATGATGACGGCCGCCTGCCCGACAACATGAGCCAAGCCGACATCTGCATTCTCGGCATCTCGCGTACGTCGAAGACGCCAACCAGCATCTACCTAGCGCAACGCGGCTTCAAGACGACCAACCTACCCCTCGTACCGCAGATCGAGTTGCCCCGCCGGTTAACCGAGCCGCACACGGCGTTCGTCGTCTGCCTCGTCGCCTCGCCAGAGCGTATTGCCGAGATACGCCGCAATCGCGCGATGATGATGGCCGACCGCGATCTCGACACATACGTCGATCGCAGCCTCATCGCTTCGGAAATAACCTACACGCGCAAGCTGTCGGCCAAATACGGCTGGCCCGTCATCGACGTCACCCGCCGGTCGGTCGAAGAGACGGCCGCCGCGATCATCAAGCTGATGCACGATAAGAAGATTGCCGCCGAAGAGGCCAAGGAGACCTGAGTGCATCAAGACGCCAACATCATCCTGGCCTCGGGCAGCCGTGCGCGTCGCGAGATGCTGCGCTCCGCCGGTGTGAGCTTTACCGTCGAGACCGCGGATGTCGATGAAGATGCGATTCGCGCCGCCCTTCGTGACGAAAACGGCGAGGCCACGGTCGATCCGGCTGACATTGCCGAAATTCTGGCCGTCGCCAAGGCTGAGACGGTGAGCCGGCTGCAACCCGATGCATTCGTCATTGGCGGCGATCAGGTGCTGGCCTTCGGCGAAGACGTCATCACAAAACCGAAGGACGAAGCCGCGGCGCGTCGCCAGCTCGCATCGTTCCGCGGAAAGGTACACGCGCTTCATTCCGCCGTGGCCCTCGCTCATAATGGCGAAACGTTGTGGTCGATGGTCGATACCGCCGAGATGTACGTGCGCGATTTCTCCGACGCATTCCTCGATGATTATATGCGTCGTGCGGGCCGTACCGTGCTGGATAGCGTCGGTGCCTACCTGATGGAAGACCTCGGCATTCAGCTCTTCGAGCGCATTGAGGGGGACTATTTTACCGTGCTTGGAATGCCCCTGATGCCGCTGCTCGCCGAGTTGCGTGCGCGTCGACTGTTGCTCACGTAGTCCTGGAGGATCACCGAAAACATGCGCAAAGCCTGTGTCATCGGTTGGCCGATCGAACACTCCCGATCGCCCATGATCCATGGGTATTGGCTGAAGTCCCTGGACATAGACGGCAGCTACGAAAAACGCGCGGTCCGCCCGGAGGAAGCCTGCGCGTTTCTTCGCCGACTTGGCGATGCTGGATATGCCGGCTGCAACGTCACTGTGCCGTTGAAAGAAATCGCATTCGAGACGGCGGATGAAAAGGACGCATCTGCGGTTGCGGTCGGCGCGGCGAACACGGTCTGGCTCGATCATGGCAGGATCTGCGCCGCCAATACCGATACTTATGGATTCATGACGCATCTGGAGATAACCGTGCCCGATTGGTATCAGCGCGACAAGCCCGTGCTGATTCTGGGCGCCGGCGGTGCAGCCCGTGCCATCGTCTACGGATTTCTCGAAGCAGGTGTCAGCGCTGTGCGCGTTGCCAACCGGACGTACTCGCGTGCCGAGTCGCTGTGCCAGCATTTCGGCTCGCGTGTGAGGGCCATCGATTGGGCCGACCGGTCACAGGCCGCCCGCGAGGCGAGCGTTATTATAAATACGACCACGATCGGCATGAAGGGCGAAGGGTCCCTGCAGATGGATTTGGCCCATGTCGATGATCGCACTGTCGTTGCCGATATTGTCTATGTGCCACTTGAGACCGAGCTGCTGGCCAAGGCTCGTGCGCGCGGCCTCAGAACCGTCGATGGTCTGGGCATGTTGCTGCATCAGGCGGTGCCGGGGTTCGAGAAATGGTTCGGCATCCGACCGCAAGTGACGCCTGCCCTGCGCGCATTGATCGTTGCCGACCTGGGGGCCGCCGCCTGATGCTGGTGATCGGACTGACAGGTTCCATCGGCATGGGCAAATCGACCGCTGCCAATCGTTTCCGTGCCAATGGCATTTCGGTGTTCGATGCGGACGCCGCCGTGCATCAGCTCTATACCGGCGCTGCGGCTGACCTGATCGAGGCAGCGTTTCCCGGAACTACGGAAAATGGAACAGTCGATCGCCAGCGGCTTCTCGCGGCATTGATCTCCGATCCCGCCGGTTTCACGAAGCTCGAAGCGATCGTGCATCCCTTGGTGCGCGCCATGGAACGCGACTTTCTGCGCACCCAGGCGCAACAAGGAGCAGCGATGGCGGTGCTCGAAATCCCGCTTTTGTTCGAGACCGGCGGCGACAAGTTCTGCGACGTGACTGTCGTCGTCAGCGCTTCGGCCGTCGCGCAGCGCGATCGCGTATTGTCGCGTTCGGGCATGACCCAGGCCAAGTTGGATGAGATCCTCTCTCGCCAGTTACCGGATGCCGAAAAGCGCCGCAGCGCGGACTTCGTTGTGGATACGGGCGGCTCTATTTCCGCATCCGAGGAGCAAATCGATAGATTGGTCGAGCGACTGAAGACATGGCAGGGGTCTGTCTATCAACGCTATTGGGCCACCGACTAGACTCGCGCAAGGCGAGAGGCTGAGCGCGTCGGGCCGATGGCCGGACATGTGCACCTGAATTGGCAATTCATCGAGGGTTGGTCACCGATGCGCGAGATCGTGCTCGACACGGAAACGACAGGTCTCAATGCCAACGGCGGCGACCGCCTGATCGAGATCGGCTGCGTGGAGCTCTTCAATCGCATACCCACGGGACGTGAATATCATGTCTACATCAATCCCGAGCGCGACGTGCCGGCCGAAGCGGAGAAGGTGCACGGTCTGTCGACGCAATTCCTGTTGGACAAGCCGTTGTTTGCGAGCGTTGCGCAGGATTTCCTCGCTTTCATCGCCGAGGATCCGCTCGTCATTCACAACGCGGCTTTCGACGTTGGCTTCTTGAACGCGGAATTGGGACGGCTGAAACTCGGACCAATACTGGTGGATCGCGTCGTTGATACCCTTCAGCTGGCGCGACGCAAGCATCCAGCCGGTCCCAACACGCTCGACGCCTTGTGCAAACGCTACGGCATCGACAATTCGAACCGCATCAAGCACGGCGCCTTGCTGGATTCGCTGTTGCTTGCCGATGTCTACATCGAGCTTCTCGGAGAACGTCAGGCAACGCTGGTATTGGCCGACGCGGCAGAACGGCAATCGGCGGAGCGCCGCTCGCGGCGTGGACCACAGACAGCCGCTCAGCGGCCGGCACCTTTACCCCCGCGTGTCACCCCTGAAATGAAGACCGCGCACCGCACCTTCATCGAGACGTTGGGCGGCAGCAGCCCCATTTGGCTTACGTATCTGCCTGAAAAGTCGACGTGAACGACCCTGCATGGTGAAACGCGATCAGGCGTTGGCCTTCTGCTTCTGCTGCAGTTCCTGCTGCCGTCGCACGTAGAGCGCGCCGAAATCTATCGGATCGAGAAGCAGCGGCGGGAAGCCGCCTTCGCGCGTGATGTCGGCGAGCAGCCGGCGCAGGAACGGGAACAATAGCGCGGGACAGTTCACCAGAAGGAAGGGCTCCATCGCCTCCTTGGGGATGTTCTGAATCCGGAACAGACCTGCGTAGACCACCTCCAACTCGTAGATAGTGCCAATCTTGCTGGTCGCGTGAGCGCGGAAATTGATGGCGCTTTCGTAGACGTTGTTTTTCGCATCTGCGGTGCGGGCATCGACGTTGACTTCAAGCTGGATGTTCGGATTTTCTCCCGGTCCGCCGCCCATCAGCGTGTCGATGTTCGGGTTCTCGAACGACAGATCCTTGATGTACTGGCCGACGACCTGCGCCTGGATCGGGGCGACGCCCTGGTTCGCTTTAGCTGCTTGTTCAGCCGCGCCGTTTCCATTCTTGCCGTCCGCCATGATGGTCCGTCGTCCTTGATTGGATGGGTCTCAGAAAGATCAGGGGGTGGCTATCATGCGCACGCCCACTGCGCAATTCGGCGTTGCAACGTCCCTGCGCAAATCCACACGGTTTCCGCGCCTTGCCAGGATCAGGGTGTACCACGCGCCTTGGCTGTCACTCACCTTTTGCCGCGGCGAGGGTCGATAGTGCGTTCTTCCAACCGCTCGTATTCGCCTTCGATGATCGGGCCCTCGCCGGAGGGACGCCGCTTCTGGCGCGAGCCGGGCTGCCGATCGGAACCCTGTTCCGCCTCCGGCCAGGTGTCCGCCGTCCGCGGGTCCCGATGAGGTCCGTCGTCCTCCGGCCAGGGCCGCTCGCCAACTGTAACGACCAGCAGGCGATTGAGGCCATACCGCACAATCAGAGTACGCACGGGCGGTATGAGAAGGATAAATCCCAGCGTATCGGTGATGAGTCCAGGCGTCACCAGCAGGAGGCCCGCGATCAGCAGCAAAAATCCGTCCAAGACCGGTGCAACCGGCGGTTTGCCCGCATCCATGGTTGCCAGCACGCGCCGCAGCGTCTCCATGCCTTGGGTATGCACCAACCAAGTCCCGAGAGCCGCGGTACCGATCACCAGAAGAATCGTTCCCCAAAAACCGATCGCTTGGCCGATCTTGATCAGCAGCGCGATCTCCAAAAAGGGGATGGCGACGAAGATCAACAAGAGAATGGCTCGGATCGGACTTTGCATAGTTCAGTTTACCACGTCGCGACAAGCCAGCGTGATTGACCCCGCGGCTGCCGACCTTGACCCGGATTGAGCATTCCGCTTCTCCTTGCACGGCTGCGAGGCCGATAACGCCGACGGAGCGCGCCAGAATTTGCTTCAAATGCGATTGTTGGCCGCGTCCTGCTCTTGTCGGACACCTGGTCTCTCCCCAGTTTCAGATGGAAGATGCTCAACCATGATTTGAGGTACACTTGGCAAAAGGGCCGCAATCCAGAGTCCAGGCAGGAACTGCAGTTGGCTTGCCGGTCTTTGTGCCCTAAGTTGGCGTCGATACCAACGGTCTTTGGCGGCCCCACCCTTTGAAAATGGGTGAACGCTCGATTGCCCTGTTCTGCTTGAGGGTCTGGACCTCGGTCGGCGGGGCGTCTACATGCGGTAGATCGATAGCCCGCCAGATCACTCTCGAAAGCGCGTCCATGGACGGAAGAATTGATCTTATCACCTTGATTTCCCTGCTTGTGGCGCTTGTCGTCATTCTCAAGCTGCGCAGCGTCCTAGGTCGCCGCACGGAGGAGGATGACGCCCGAATGGAGCGCTACAGGGCAGAACAGCAGCGCGCTGCGGCCTCCGCTGCCGGCCGCGACAAGGTTGTCACCTTGCCGCAGCGCGGCGAACATCAGCCTGCTCCCGCAGCCAACGAGGGCGGCCTGGCCCTTGCCGAGGTTGAGGAACGCATTCGTGCTGTTGCCGGCTCCAACCGCGAGGTGGAGCGTGGGCTTCTCGATATCTTCAAGGCCGACTCAAATTTCGATCCCGAGCATTTCCTGCGCGGTGCGAAACAGGCCTACGAGCTGATCGTAACAGCGTTTGCGGAAGGTAACCGCAAGCTGCTGCGGGATCTGTTGAGCCGCGAGGTCTTCGACAGCTTCCAGGCCGTGATCGAGGAGCGCGAGCAACGCGGCGAACAGATCGACCAATCGTTCGTCGGCATCTCCAAGGCGGACATCATTGACGCCGAGGAAAAAGACGGCATCGCCAGTGTCACTGTGAAGTTCGTCAGTCAGCTCATTTCCGCCACGCGGGACAGGGCTGGTGCCGTTGTCTCGGGCGATCCGCAGACGGTAAGCGAAGTGACCGACCGGTGGACGTTCAGCCGTGACGTGTCGACGACACGGGCGCGCATGAACCCGAACTGGAAGCTGGACGCAACGCAGCACGCGAACTGATCTGCGGTTTCGCTCGCCGCGAACCTGCTTTAATTTGCAGATAGAGACGTGTACGCGTGCGGCAATTTGGCGCTGCGCGCGTATGGCGTTGCGTGTCTGTCAGGCCCGACAGGGAGAGCTGCGGCTGGCGCGCGGGATCGACGGGGCTCGGGGGAGACCACCATGCCAGCAACTTGGGACGGCCGCGGCCGCCGGGGTTTGCACGTGTGCTATGACTTACCCCGCGATGAGCGGGGCACCGGGCGCGCCGCAGTTGACCCCCAAGCTTCGAACACTCGGCTCTTGCGCGGCGCAATCGCGGGTGCTCTTTTGGCGTTGCTCGCGGCGGCCGGAATGAGCCTTGCCGGCCAGGTCACAGCCGAGCCGGCCAAGAGATCCATCGCCGGCAAGGCCGCTGCAGCTACCCTCAAACCGCTGTCCGACATGCCCAAGGTCTCAAAAGCACGCAGGCCACAAGCCCAGTCCGAAAAGCCGCTCGAAACACCTGAGCATTCGGATCCCGGTCCGAGCCTCAGCTTCACCCCGGTTGCGTTCGATGCATTGCCTGGTTGGGCGAACGACGACCATCTCGCGGCGCTGAAGACGTTCGCGAAGTCGTGCGAGCGCGTGCTTTTCGCTGTGCGTTCCGGCGCCCGCACCGGTGGCACACCCCCTGCGCCGGGTTTGCTGAGCGCCTGCGAGGCTGCCCGCGCGCTGCTCACCGGTAAAACCAGAGCCACGAAAGCGGTCGCCCGCGACTTCTTAGAATCGCATTTCACACCCCATCGCATCGTGCACGATGGCCCCGACGGCATGCTTACGGGCTATTACGAGCCGGTCGTCAAAGGTGCCCGCGTGCGCGACGCGAATTACACGACACCACTGCTGAGGCGTCCGAAAGACCTAGTCAATCTCGTCGCCGAGTCCGAGCGTGGCGCCAAGGCAGACAGTCTGACCCATGCCCGCAAGACCGGCAGCGGATCCGAGCCCTATCCGACGCGCCAGCAGATCGAGGAAGGCGCGCTTGCCGGCCAAAAGCTGGAGTTGATCTATCTGAAAGATCCGATCGACGTTTTCTTCATGCAGATTCAGGGCTCCGGACGTATCGCTCTGGCCGACGGCACGCAAGTTCGTGTCACCTACGATGGCAAGAACGGGCATCCATACACGTCAATCGGCCGCTACCTCATCGACAAAGGTTGGTTCCCGGCCGATCGCATGTCGCTTCAGGCCCTCAAGGAATGGCTGCGCAAGAATCCCGACAAGATGCGCGAGGTGCTCTGGCAGAACCAATCCTACGTTTTCTTCCGTGAGCTCGAAGGCGAACAGGCCAAAGCCCCGATGGGCGTGCTCGAAATCCCGTTGACGCCGCTCCGCAGTCTGGCGGTCGATACGCGCTTTCATGCAATCGGTACGCCGGTCTATGTTTCAGCACCCGACATCACGCACATCACGCCTGACAGACGTCCCTTTCAGCGCCTCATGATTGCACAGGACGTCGGCTCGGCCATTCGCGGGCCGGAGCGCGGTGACATCTATTGCGGCTCCGGCGACAAGGCTGGCCGCTGTGCCGGTATTACCAAGCATCGTGGCAATTTCTTCGTTTTTCTTCCACGCACCAGCATGCGCGAGCTTATCATCGAAGCAAAGAGCGGCTGGCAGGCCATCCGTCAGGCGAAGCAATGAGTTCGCGCGATGCGCCGCCGTCTCCAAAACGGCCACGACGGCCGCAGCTCAGCGCCGAAGACAAGGCGCTTTGGGATCACGTAGCAGGCTCGATACGAAAAGCGCGCCGCGCAAAGCCGCGCATACCGCAAACAGCGGCTGGCGGTATCGAGAATGAACTGGACGCGCCGCTAGGTCGTTTGGAGCAGCGGCTGAAAAACGAGACCAGTCTTTCCGAGGCTGCACCAGCGGGTCGTATCGGCAAGCCGGCTCAGACATCCAAACCAGCATCGGCTCAATCTGCGGCACGCAAGATGCCGCCTTTGGCAGACTTCGAGCGCAAGGCGGTACGCCGCATCCGGTCCGGCCGGATCGAGATCGAGGCGCGGCTCGACTTGCACGGCATGCGCCAAGACGAGGCACATCGCGCACTACGATCGTTCCTTGGCGGATGTCAGGGCCGCGGGTTGCGCTGGGTTCTCGTAATCACCGGGAAAGGTCGCGCACCAGATCGCGATGACACCGCTGGAATGCCATTCTACGCGAGCGATGAGCGCGGCGTCTTGCGCCGAAGCGTTCCGCGTTGGCTGGCCGAGCCCGACTTGCGCCCTCTTGTCGTGAGCTACACCGCAGCGGCCCTTCACCACGGCGGCGAAGGCGCGCTCTACATTCAGCTGCGTACACCACGTGGCGAGCGCCATCGCTGAAGGCTGTGGTGGCGCTCAATCGTGAGGGAATGCAAGACTCGGTATTCCGCGTCTTACTCGCACTTGGTGTCGAGATTCTTGATCGAGGCAGTAACACCGGAAAGAGAGAACTTGTCGGTCGTGTTGAAGCCGGCCTCGGCGGTGGCGCTCACTTCCATCGTGCTGCCGCGCTTCATTGCATCGACGAGCTTGAGTTCCTCGGTTGGATCGGCGACGAATGCCTTGTCGCCTTGGGCAAACAGTTTGAACGTATTCGACGAGATCGTTACCGTCACGTCGCTGCCCTTCTTCACGGGATAACCGAGCAGCACCGAGACCTCGGCCTTCACGCCGTCCTTGGGCCATGCCGAAATGTAGAAGAACGGCTGGTCGCGTTTTGCGTCATTCGGCGTGCTGGACGAAGGTTGTGACGCAATAAAACAGATCTTCTTGTCTGCTGCGTCATGTGTAAACATCGACCAATCACCAGCTTTATCGACAAGCTTTGCTGCTTGTGTGGCCGACGCACAGAAAACAGCGGCAATGATCGAGAGTACAACGGTCGGACGACGGAGCGCAGGCCGGGAAATCATCTTTGTATAGTCCATCTTTCCATCGGTTCTCGTTCAGGCGAGTGAAACCTATAGCCGAATCATGTTCGCAATGTCACCCGTCGGTGGAATTTTTTCGCGGGGGCATGATCGGCTGAGAGGACGCGGTGTTGAGCCTCCCGCGACGGCGTGAATAAAGCTCTTCGAATAAGGCAGTTGAGCGGGCCGCGGTGGTCAATCTCAGTCGACCAAGATCAAACCTGCTCTAATCGCGCCGTCGTAGGGTTGGCGCTTGAGGGCCCCCTGCGCGCAGCGGACGGTCGGCGAAGTGCGCGAGCGAGCGAACGCGGTCATACATGACGATCGCACCTGCCATGGCGACGTTCACACAGAACCGCGTCGGGATCTTCACCACGTGTTGGCAGCGGTCCAGCAATGTCGGCGACAAGGATCCCATTTCTGGCCCGAGCACATACGCTGCGCGCAGCGGATGTCGGAAGCTTGGCAGGTCGATGGCCTCGTCGATGAGTTCGATACCGACCAGCACGCAACCTTGTGGCAGCTGCATCTCCTCCAGGCTCGACCAGTTGTAATGCGGCAGGTGCAATTGCCCTTTCGACGTGTCCGCCTGCGCCTCCAGCGCGCGATAGGTTGCACCGATGGTGAACGTGAAGCTCGCACCGAAACCGTGCGCCGAGCGCATGAGATTGCCCAGGTTGAGCGCCTTCGACATGCGCTCCGCGCCGATCGCGAAATATCCGCGCGGTGTCGGGGGCCACTTGGAGGGCTGCATATGATGGGAACCTTTCGCAATGAACATCGATCGAGGCTGCATCGGGCAGGCGGTCTCGACAGATGTGACGAGTTCTGCTTTCTGCCGTGCTTTGAGCGGCCGCAGCGCGATGGCGGCGATGGCCGGCTCACACGGCTGTTATGGTGGAGCATTGTGCTGCCTACACCGAAAAAGCGATATGAGACAGGTGGTTTTACATGAAGGCAGCGCTCTGCAAGAGCCTTGATGGTCCGGCAGCCCTCGTTATTGAGGAGGTACCGCCTCCGCAACCGGTTTTCGGCGAGGTGGTCATCCGTGTACGCGCTGCGGCTTTGAATTTCTTCGATACGCTGATCACGCGCGGCAAGTACCAGCACAAGCCCAAGCTGCCATTCTCGCCGTCGGGCGAGATTGCTGGCGTCGTCGAGACGGTCGGTGCAGGTGTCGAGAACATCGGCCCGGGGACACGTGTCACTTGTTATTTGGGTTGGGGCGGTGCGCGCGAACAGGTGGCAGTCCCCGCATCGTCCTGCATCCCAATACCCGATGGCGTCGATGATGTCGTCGCTTCCGGCGTCGCCATTACGTATGGAACCGCGATCCACGGTCTGCGCGATCGCGCGCGTTTGAAGCCCGGCGAGACGGTTGCGGTGTTGGGCGCGTCGGGTGGGGCAGGGCTTGCGGCTGTAGAAATCGCCAAGCTGCTGGGAGCCCGCGTCATTGCCGTTGCCTCTTCGGCCGAGAAGCTGGCGGTGGCACAGGCCCACGGCGCCGATGTCCTCATCGATTATGCGACCGGCGATCTCAAGGCGGCGCTCAAACAGGCCACTGGCTCGAATGGCGTGGACGTCGTCTACGATTGCGTTGGCGGCCCTTATGTGGAGCCTGCGTTGCGCGCCATCGCCTGGCAGGGGCGTTACCTCGTTGTCGGCTTTGCAGCCGGAGAGATACCGAAGCTCGCCTTGAATCTCGTGTTGCTGAAGGGCTGCGATGTGCTCGGTGTCTTCTGGGGTGAGTCCGTCAAGCGTGATCCGGCCGGGCACCGCACTAACATGTCAGAGGTTCTGGCCTGGATTGCCGAAGGACGATTGAAGCCGCGAATTCATGGCACATACCCGCTGACCGAGATCGCGGCTGCCATCGCCGTCCTGGATCGCCGTGAGGCGGTGGGCAAGGTTGTCTTGACGCTTTGAGATCAGCGTCACGCGCACACGGTCCAATCCGCAAGCCGTGGCAATCCAACGCCATAGTCCGATCGTCTTGTAGTTTCCATGTGGCGCAAACCGTTAACGACACCACGGGATGCGACAATTCATATTCAGATGACCCCTTTACGCGTTCATGCTGCACCGCGTAATCAGAGCCGCGGCATGCCGGAATCTGAAATGTACGGCGCGACAGATCGAGCTTTCATGGGGCACACATGGAATTGAATGATAAGATTTCGGCGGTCGTCACTGGCGGCGCTTCGGGTTTGGGCGCCGCTTCGGTTCGACGGCTGGCAGCCGCAGGTGTTCGCGTCTCCATCTTCGATTTGAACGAAGCGGCCGGCGGCGCGATCGCCAAGGAGGTCGGCGGCGCATTCTTCAAGACGAATGTCTCTGACGAGGACAGCGTCAATGCGTCCCTCGCAGCATCGCGTGATCGCTTTGGCCAGGAGCGCATCCTCGTCAACTGCGCCGGCGTCGTCGTCGGCAAGCGGTCGGTCCGTCGCCTCCGAGAGACCGGCGGTATCGAGGCCCACGACCTGGCGTCGTTCCGCAAGGTCATCGACGTTAACCTGATTGGCACATTCCTGATGTCGTCGAGGTCCGCGGCGGGAATGATGGGGCTCGAGCCACTCGGTCGGGATGGCGAGCGTGGCGTTATCATCTCGACATCGTCGGTGGCCGCTGTCGAAGGACAGATGGGGCAGATCGCTTATTCCGCCTCCAAAGGCGGCGTGTTGGCCATGACGCTGCCGTTGGCGCGTGACCTGTCGCGCGAGGGCATCCGCGCGGTGGCGATCCTCCCCGGTCTCTTCGGCACACCGATGTTCGATACGCTGCCGGACGATGCGCGTGCGGCCCTGGCTGCACAAGTGCCGTTTCCCACCCGCCTTGGCGACCCTGACGAGTTCGGTCATCTCGTCGTTCAAATTTCTGAAAATGTTATGCTGAACGGATGCGGAATAAGGCTCGATGGAGCGATACGGCTGGCGCCGCGTTAGCTAGGCTATGGAACTCGCTGGCCGTCGAGACGTTTTCTGATGGGCCGTATCGAGGAAAAGCAGCACAAAGCCGATCTGCGCGAGAAATCACTGGCCTGTTGTCTGATTTCGCGCGCAGCCGCCTGAGCCGGCGTGGTTGGATTTTGACACGGACGAGTGAGCGGTAGCGAGTTCGCGTAGGTTGGGAGTGAGTAGGGTGGCGCGTCGATACCAGATGTGCGGTTGGGTGAGACCTGACGCACTCGCGGCGCTGATTGCGTACGTCTCAGCCATCGGCGCGGCCGTCATCGGCATCGCGATTTTGGGGGCAAGAGATACGCGGACGGCGGCTCACGCTATCGAAGCGTTAGCGACCCTGCCCCTCATGGGCGGGGTCCGGTCGCCAGACGCGATCCCCCGCGTCCTGCACTCCATGGCGCCCGAAAATGGCTCTGAACCGGTCAGCGTCGAATCGGACGCCTTCCTGCATGCCCGTCCGGCGCCGGCGCTGTTCGCGCGTCTCAGCGAAGATGAAATCGCTGAATTGAAAATGGCGACCGTCGAACGGATCGTGACAGATGACGCCTCGCCGTGGCACCACGGCGACAGGCAGACCTATAAGACGGTGTGCGTTCGCCTGTGTGACGGTGCTTACTTTCCCATCAGTTTTGCCACGACGCGCGATCACTTCGCCAAGGACGAAGCGCAATGCACGGCGCGATGCGGGTCGCCTGTTCGCCTTTTCGTGTTCCCCAATCCGGGCGGCCGTCCTGAGGTGATGCGCGATCGCTCGGGACGTTCGTATGTGGCGTTGCCGACCGCTTTTCAGTTCCGTCACGGCCCCGTTGCAGGCTGCTCATGCAGGGCCGCGCCATGGGAGGCTGCATCGCGGGTGCGCCATCGGCTTTATGCACTTGAGGCGGACATTGCCGCTGGCAAGGCGGTTGATACCACCGAGCTGGCGTCGCTTCGCAGCAGAGTGACAGATGCTGATGACGAATCGCCATCGCAGATGACGCCGGTTCCGAGCAGCCCTGCCGCAGCGAAGAAAGAGAATTCGTTTCGGCCGAACAGGGCGCGTTCGTTGGGTCCTGCGGCAGCGATCGCAAGGCAGGCTCCAGCGCCGGTGGATGTCCGTACGCTGTCTCCGGAAATGGAAATTGCAGCTCTGGAAACCGCGCAGGAGACACCGCGCAATTTTTCCCCTGGAAACCGCACCAACCGATCCGCCGGTTTGGATGCGACGCCTCCCCTGCCCACCAGACCCAGGACAGGCGACAACGAAGGCAATCGCGTCATGTCCGGCGTGACGGGCGACAGGAAGGCGATCCCCCAGGACGGGATGCGTCGGCCGTCCAGGCAACTGACCGTCGATGATGCCGGCCTGGGACAACGTATTCCGCGCGGGCTTGCGGCGCGGGCCATTTGGGGCATCGGACCCAATGCATATGGTGCGCCGCGCGGAACATCGGCACGCGATACGTTCGCACGCAACTTCTTCTGAAAAGTTTTGCGCTACGCAGTTGCGCCAAATGCCCGAGCGGTCGACGCGCGCAAATGGCGACTTGTCGCAGATCTGTTCAGACTTTGTTTGCCATGTGTGACGCATCATGCGCCGCCTGGCCCGCGATTGGACAAGCCCGCTCTGCCATCCACGGATTCTTCATCCCGCAGCGTCAGCGCATCGATTGCGCCCCAAGAGATTGCCGATGCCGCCGATATTCCGCGTCTGTATCCTTGCCCTTCTGCTCTCGCTGCCGGTTACCGCCTCCGCCAGCGCGGAATCATTTCTGGAAAAGCTGTTCGGGTTTGGTTCCTCGAAAGAGGAGCAATCGCAGCTGCCGCCGCCGATGCCGAGTTATCGCGCGCCGATCCAGATGCCGCAGGCGCGCGCCGTCTTGCGATCCGAAGCGGAGACCCAGCCACATGCATCCGGCACGGTTCGTACGGTCTGTGTGCGCACGTGTGACGGTTACTACTTTCCGCTCTCTCACAGCACGAGCGCACGCAACCTGAGCGCCGACAACGCCCGCTGCAAGGCGACGTGCGGTAGCGACTCACGCCTGTTCTACAGCTACGCCAAGGGCGATCCCGACATGGCTGCGATGATCGACCTGACGGGCCGCCGTTATGATGCGTTGGACACGGCATTCGCTTACAGAAAGGTATTGCGCCCCGGCTGCACCTGCCGACCACCGCCGTGGTCGTCGTCTGAGCGCCAGCGTCACTTCAAGTACGCGCTGGAAGAAGCACAACAGGAAATGAGGCAATTGGCCGCCAGCGACATTGATCTGGAGGGCAAGCCGAACGCGTTTTCTCAACCCGTGCGCGAGACAGAAGACGATGCCGACGACGCCAATCAGATCGTTGCGGCCAGCGAGTCTCGACACGATGATTCTCTCATCGCCCATCAGGTTGGGCAGGCGCGGATCGCGCCACCCGCCCGCCGTGAACGCACCGCTGCGCTCAACCAGCGCGAAGAGGGATTCCAGCCGCCAGCTTTGCGGGCACCCAATCCTGCTCAGCCGGCGCGCGAGTCGACATCGAACGCCGGTGCCTTTACCGGCTTTGGACTGGGCAGTCTTTTCGGTTTTGGCCAGCCGCAAAAACATGTCTGGCCCGGAGACGCGCGCTGAAAGTCGACAGCGCTCAGCGGCACGAACCGCTGCACATTTCAGCTAAACATGCTCTAGGCATTGCCGCCGTCGGCTGGGCTCTGGTCATAGGCTTCCCACGCGGCGCCTGAAAGGGGATAGGCCTCCTCGACCACGTAGGGTCCGCCGCCTACCACTGGTTTCGACGAAAAGAGCACGAACCGACTGACCACGAACGGAGCGCTATAGAAATGTCCGTGGTGCGTCAGGAATCGTGTCAGCGCCTCGATGCGCGGCTTGTTGAGCCGGGCGATGGTGATATGTGGTTTGAAATTACGGCTCTCCGGCTTCAGGCCGGCCGCCCGCGCTGCGCGTTCGGTGGCGCGTGCCAGCGCATCGAGTTCGGCACCTGCTGCCACGCCGGCCCAAAGAGTGCGCGGCTCCCTGCCACCGAACGTGCCCAGACCGTTGAGACGCATCTCGAAGGCATGAACCTCGATTGCGGAGAGAAAATCTGCCAGCTCCCGCGCTTGACGGTTGTCGATATCGCCAATGAATCGCAATGTCAGGTGCAGGTTGTCGCTTTCGATCCAGCGCACGCCGGGAAGCGGTGCTTCCAGGTCGCTAATGAGATCGCGGATGTCCTCGGGCAGTTCGATACCGACAAAGAGGCGAGGCATGGCAGACCTCCCGTGTTGAGGTCACGATACATATGATGATCCGGCAGGAACCCGGTCGTGTGAAGCAAAAAGTAATTCAGCTTCCATCGAAGCCGTGATTGAGGCTCTCAAGCAAAGAGATAGAGCAGGCCAAAACGGCCAGACGTGATTCAATCAAAATCTGACCTGCTCTGTTGCTCGCGTTTTCAGCGCTTGATGTTTTGTTCCGATTGGGCCTGCGCCGTCTTTACGCGCCCGATCAAAGCCTCGACTTCGGGAAGGATGCGCTCCACGATGATAGCGATACCGCGAGCGTTGGGATGCAGCCCATCTGGTAGACTGAGCTTCGGGTCGGTCACGACACCATCGAGGAAAAAGGGATAGAGAAGCGCCCCGTGCTTTGCCGCAAGATCGGCAAAAATCGCATCGAACCGGTTACGATAGTCGCTGCCCCAGTTCTCGGGCGAGCGCATTCCTGCCAGCAGGACGGGCAGATTTCTCGCGCCGAGCCGTGTCAGAATGGTGTCGAGATTGGCGCGCGTTTCTGCGGTCGGTTGACCGCGCAGCGCATCGTTCGCACCAAGTTCCAGAATTACCGCGTCGGCGTCTTCGCCAACTGCCCAATTGAGACGGGTGAGGCCGGCTGCCGTCGTATCGCCCGAAACACCAGCGTTCATGACCTCCACGTTGTGACCGCGCGCTTTGAGCGCCATCTGCAACACGTCGGGAAACGCCTGCCCGGGCTTGAGGCCGTACCCGGCCGTAAGGCTGTCGCCAAACGCCACGATACGGATTTGTTTTCCTGAGGTAGCTTCGGCGTGAGCGCTGGACGCGCAGATGAGCATCACGAATATCAGTCCGAGGTTGACCAAGGCGCGCGCCATCCCCACGTGCGGGATCAGACGGAAAGAGGGAGCGGAACAGCGAGTATTCATGTTTTGGCCCTGAGGCGGGTGTGATCTGGCGCTCTGTCTCGACGTATCGCGTAAAAGACGTAGGGACAATGATCCGGCCCCGCAACCCCGCATGTTCCAATTGACCCTGTTCCAAGCCTCCCCTCTTATGACGAACAGCAAAGCGAGCGCGATTTTGGCAGCACGAACGAAACATAACGACGACACCCAACCCGCTCCGGGTAGCAGCGCCGGCCCCATCATCGACGTCGCCAATGTCGGCCTGACCCTGACGAGCCGCGCCGGCGCGGTCGAGATTCTGCGCGACGTGACGCTGTCCGTCATGCCCGGCCAGTCGATGGCGATCGTTGGCCCGTCGGGCTCGGGTAAGACGTCGCTGCTGATGATCATGGCCGGGCTGGAACGCGCCACGTCGGGCCGGGTGGACATTTGCGGGCAGGATTTCACCCGGCTGAGCGAAGACGAGCTTGCCGAGGCGCGCGGGCGCGACATAGGCATCGTTTTCCAGTCGTTTCACCTCGTGCCGACCATGACGGCGGTCGAGAATGTGGCCTTGCCGCTCGAGTTCGCGGGCCGAGCCGATGCCATGTCGGTCGCGCATGAGTTGTTGGCGGAGGTGGGCCTCGTCGAGCGGGCGGAACACTTTCCCGCGGAGCTGTCCGGCGGCGAGCAGCAGCGCGTGGCGCTGGCGCGCGCCCTATCCGCCAATCCGCGCCTCATCCTCGCCGACGAGCCCACCGGCAATCTCGACGGCAGGACCGGCAGCCAAGTAATCGAGCTGCTGTTCGGACTGCACCGTCGTCACGGTGCGACCCTGGTTCTTATTACGCATGACGATGCCCTGGCATCGAAATGCGAACGGATCGTGCGCATGGCCGATGGCCGCATCGCTGCCGATGAGCTGCGCGATCCCGTGAGCCGGACCGCCGCCCAATGAACGCCACCCTTTCCCCATCGACCGGCAGGCCGGGCAACGATACAGGCACCGCGCGTCGAAGCGGCGCCATGAATTTTGCCGGCGTCGTCCGGCTGGCATGGCGCGAGATGCGTGGCGGCTTTTCGGAGTTCTACGTCTTCATTGCCTGTCTCTCACTCGGCGTCATGGTGATCACGGCCGTTGGTGCTTTGTCGGACGCGTTGACGGCCGGTCTCGCCCGTCAGGGCGAGATGATCCTCGGCGGCGACATCACCGTATCGCGCACACACATGCGCGCCAGCGAGACGGAACGGGCTTGGCTCGATGGACGCGGTCGCGTCAGCGAGACGGTAACGCTGCGCACGATGGCACGCACGCTGGACTCCAGTGAGCAGGCGCTTGTTGAGTTGAAGGGCGTGGACGCGGCCTATCCGCTGGTTGGTCAGGTACGGTTGCAGGATGACATCCGCCTTGATCATGCCCTGAATGGCGATGGGGAATCCACGCCCGGGGCCGCCGTCGATCCGATCCTTCTGGAGCGCCTCGGCGTGAAAATTGGCGATCGCTTCCGCCTCGGTGACATCGAGGTCCGCGCGGCGGCAGCCATTCTCTCCGAACCAGACAGCTTGTCCGACCGACTGACGTTCGGGCCGCGAATTTTCGTCTCGATGGAGACGCTGGAAAGGACCGGCCTCGTCAAGCCGGGCTCGCTGGTCAGCTGGCGCTACGCCTTGAAGGTCGATACGGAAGGCGGCACGAAGGCCACCCGCACTTCGACGTCGCTCGACGGATTTGCCGAAGCGATCAAGCGTGACCTGCCCGAAGCCGGCTTCACCGTTCGCGACAAGCGCGATCCCCGTCCCCGCGTCAGGCGCACGCTGGAGCGGTTGCAGCAGTTTTTGACCCTCATCGGTCTCACCGCCCTGCTGATCGGTGGCGTCGGCGTCGCCAACGCCGTGCAGACCTTTGTCGATCGGCGCCGCAAGGTCATCGCGACGATGAAGAGCCTTGGCGCGCCACAACGCATCGTCTTCCAGATGTTTCTCGTTGAGATCGCGATCGTCGCGCTGATCGGTATCGCTATCGGCCTCGCTTTGGGGCTTGTCGTGCCCGTGGCGCTGCATTCGCTCTATGCCGACGTGCTGCCCTTCGAGACGCATCTCACAGTTACGGTATGGAGTATCGCCGCGGCGGCGGTCTACGGCCTGATGGTCGCGTTATTGTTCGCGCTATGGCCGCTGGGTCAGGCCGAGCTGGTACCGCCTGCCGTGCTTTTTCGCGATGCCGTCGTCGAGCGCCGTGGTTGGCCGCGCCCGTATCTGGTCGCCCTGCTTGCACTCGTCGCCACCCTGCTCGTGGTGTTTGTCGTTGTGACGTCAGATTCCAAGCGATTCGCGCTTTATTTCGTCGGCGGGCTGACGTTGGTTTTCGCGCTTTTCTGGTCGTTGGGCGGGGCCGTCACCTGGCTTGCGCGACGCATTCCACGCCCTGCAGTGCCTGAACTCGCAGTAGCGCTCGCCAATCTCGGCGCACCGGGCGGACTGACGCGATCTGTCGTGCTGTCGCTGGGAGCGGGCTTGTCGCTGCTGGTGGCGGTTGTGCTGGCGGACGCCTCGCTCGTTCGCGAGATTTCGAGCCGCTTGCCGGAAAACTCACCCAATTATTTCCTGCTCGATATTCCCAAAGAGGAGTATCCGAAGATCGTCGATATCGTGAACGGCACCGCGCCCGATGCACAGATGGTGCACGCCCCCATGCTGCGTGGCCGCCTCGTAACGCTGGCTGGCCGCCCCGTGGAAACCATCAAGGCGCCGCCCGAAGCAGAATGGGTGCTGCGCGGTGACCGCGGGCTTACCTATTCGGACGAGGTGCCAGAGGGTTCCGTCGTCACCAAGGGTTCGTGGTGGGGCAAGGACTATGCGGGCGAGCCGCTCGTTTCCTTCGAAGAGGAACTGGCCAGACAACTCGGCGTCGGCATCGGCGACATGGTTACGGTCAATGTTCTTGGTCGCAACATCTCGGCGCGCATTGCCAATCTGCGGGAAGTGAACTGGGAGAGTCTCGCCATCAATTTCGTCATGGTGTTCTCGCCTAACACGCTTGCCGGGGCGCCGCACAATGTTCTGGCGACGGTAACGCTGCCGAAATCCGCAACATTGGCTGAGGAAGCAGAGGTCGCCCGCGCCATTGGCCGCGCTTATCCCACGGTGACGGCAATCCGCGTCAAGGATGCGATCAACGCATTCGGCGCCGTGTTCGGCAAGGTGATGGCGGCAGTTCGGGTCGCCGGCGCAGTGACGTTGGTGGCCGGCGCTCTGGTTCTGGCCGGGGCACTGGCCACCGCGCAAAGACGCCGGATTCTCGAAGCGGTGATCATGAAAGCGATTGGCGCAACCCGACGGCGCATCCTCACCGCCCACATCCTGGAATATCTGCTGATAGCCGCCGCAACCGCCGGGTTCGCGGTTGTCCTCGGCGCGCTGTCTGCCTGGGTCGCCCTGGAAAACGTCATGGATGTCGCCTTCACGTTTTCGTGGGCAGCGGTTGCTGTCGCGCTCGGGCTGTCGAGTGGTCTCATCGTGTTGTTCGGCGGACTTGGCACGTTACAGGTGCTGCGCGCTCGCCCCGTGCCTTATCTGCGCTCAGATTAATCAGACATACGAATTAGCATGCTGCGCGGAACTCCTTGTAATATTGGGAAAACCAAACGGGCGCTGGCCGCTCGGAATTTGCGTCCGCTCTCTTGAAAGGTTGCCCTCCTACCTTCATATTCTTGGATGTAATTCCGGATACTGAACCGGCTGAAAGGGAAAATCTAATATGGCTCAATATGATAGGTACGCACGCCCCGCTGGCACCGCCGCACGCGAGGTGGGGCGCATCGACGAGGGCCTCCGCTCGTTCATGCTTGGCGTCTACAACTATATGGCGCTTGCTGTGGCTCTGTCGGGTGTAGTGGCCTATGTGCTCTACACACAGATGATCACCACTGATCCGGCGCTGGCCGCCCAATCGGCGACAGGCGCCGCTCTCGCTTTGAAATCGGGCATGTATGTCACCCCGCTCGGCAAGGCGATCCTGGTATCACCGCTGAAATGGGTGTTTGCTCTGCTGCCGCTGGCCTTTGTGCTGTTCCTCTCGTTCGCGCGCACCAGCGCGGCGACAGCTCAGCTCGTATTCTGGGCCTTCGCGGCGGCGATGGGCATCTCGTTGTCGTCGATCTTCGTGATCTTCAAGCTCGGCTCGATCTATCAGATGTTCTTCATCACGGCCGCCGCGTTCGGTGCGCTGAGCCTGTATGGCTACACCACGCGGAAGGACCTCTCAGCTTGGGGATCGTTCCTCATCATGGGTGTCGTGGGCATCCTCGTCGCCATGATCGTGAACATCTTCCTGGCTTCGAGCGCTCTTCACTTCGCCATCTCGGTGATCGGCCTGCTCGTGTTCGCCGGCCTCACGGCCTATGACACGCAGCGCCTGAAGGACGAGTATGCGATGGTGGCCGGTGACGGTGAGGCTGTGAAGCGTGCATCGATCTTCGGTGCGCTGAGCCTTTATCTGGACTTCGTCAACATGTTCCAGTTCATGCTGGCACTGTTCGGCAGCCAGAACGAGTGACGATGATCTTACGGAATTGACGTGAGGCTCGGGGCCCCGCTATTGCGGGGCCCTCTGCATTTGAAGGCCCTGCAAGCGTGCTTTGTCCTCGACACACCGACGGTCCGGCCGGGAACACACCATGACGAATAAATTGTCATCGCCACGTGCAGCCGCAATCCGTCCGGCGCAGGCAACCGATTTCGAACAGATCGCTGCGATCTACCGGCCATACGTTCTCGAAACCGCAATTACTTTCGATCTCGAGCCGCCGAGCCCTTCGCAGATGTCCCGGCGCTGGCAGGCGATGACGTCCATCGGTGCGCCCTACCTTGTTGCCGAAGCCGATGGTCGTATCATCGGTTATGCAGCCGCCCGGCCATATGCCGAAAAGGCGGCCTACGCCTGGACACTGGAAGATTCGATCTATGTCGATCGCGCGGCGCACGGTAAAGGCATCGGTTGCGACTTGCTCCAGTCCTTGATTGCGGCCGCTGAGCAGGCAGGCTTTCGCCAGATGTTGGCGCTGATTGCGGCGGGCCAGGCCGACGCCTCGGTTGCCCTTCATGCCAGGTTTGGGTTCATCGAAGGCGGATATTTGAAAAGTCTCGGCTATAAGCACGGCCGTTGGCACGACGTCATCTACATGCAAAGAGCGCTTGGTTCCGGCGATGCCGCTCCGCCCAGAGCCTGATCGGCCTCGATGGAAGCAGTCGTGCTTCCATCGAGGCCGTGATTGAGGCTCTCAAACAAAGAGATAGAGCAGGCCACAACGGTCTAAGGTGATTCAATCAAAACCTGACCTGCTCTGGTGAAATCACGCACATCAGTGATTGAGCGCGTGGGTGGTCGTTTCGGGATCAGCGCCATGAGGGGCAGCGTTCCGCCGCCGCGCGAAAGGTCCTCAGCCGGTCACGAGTTTTAGCGACCTGTCCAATACGGCGAGCACACGGCGCAGGTCGGGACCACGCTTGAGGATCAAACCGCTGGCCGCCACGACCGCATACATGCCCTGCCGCCGCGCCAGCTTTGGCGTTTTTTCGATTCGGTAGATCGGGCATTCGCTGGAGCGCCGGAAGATCGAGAACACCGCCGTCTCGCGCCCCATGTCGATGGCATAATCGCGCCATTCGCCACTGGCGACATAGCGGCCGTAGATCCTCAAAATCTCGCTGAGCTCACACCTGTTGAAGGCTGCAATCGCACTGGTTTCGCGCGCTGCTCCGCCGGTCTGGGATGCGTGTTGAACCCGGGCACCTGATGACCCGGTACTGCGTGACGAGCGCCCCGCCAGAACGGGGCGGAGATCGATTATCGGCTCGGAATCGCTCAATGGCGCCTCCCTGACACGAATGTGAAATGATTGCCCGAAAAGCGCTGCGGTTCAAGGATTTCAACGACGTGCCCCACGACTTTGGGAAAGCGCACGCCCGGTGCGGCCGGTGCACTTGCGACAAGGCGTTACAATCCGCAACAAAATTCACGAAAACACCGCATTCGGCCCTACCCTGTGCCTTATTGCTTGTCGATTCTCGTCGCACATCGGCCCTTGGCCCGGTCCGCACCCATCTCGGAAAACAGCCCCCAGTTCCCTCCGAGAACATCTCCCGGACCGGGCCATTTTTCGTTTCGAGTCATCGATCGGCCGGTTTCGGCATAAGGCATCACGATTTCGCCTCAACATCATCTGAACAACGTCAACTTCTGTCCGGCGGAATGACACAAAGGCAGGCGATAGTAGGCTCATTGCAAAGGCGACGAGCTGGTTGGCTCTGGACGATCAGCCCCAACCCCCGGGGTCAGTTTCGACGGCGCGTCACCTGAGGCAATCCTCTCCTTGAGGCATGGTGCTTCTCCAGTACCCGCGAAGGCCGGTTCCCCCCAACCGGTCTTCGTTGCTTCTGCACGCCTCCTTTCTTAATCGAACCGCCTGGATGCGGCGTGCAGTGGGCGACCCAACATCAAGGCTTGCGCCGAATGCGATCGCGGCAATACTCGCGGGCGCAAGCGAATAACACGAGGAGCCCGGCGACACATGGCGGCAAAAACGAGAGCAGCGAACTCCGCGCTGAAGGCGGGGCACACCAAGCGGCTGCCCGACGGAGGTGCTGCCGCCACGGCGCAGCGGAAGGCCAGGCGTGCACCTGCCGGCAACCCGCTGCTTGAGCCATGGCGCACACCCTTCGGCATCGCTCCGTTCGGCCGGATCGAGACCCGCCATTTCGAGCCTGCCCTCAAACATGCCTTCGCCGCTCACCGCCGCGAGATCCGGGCAATTACTACCAACCCCGCGCGGCCCACCCTCGCCAACACCATCGTCGCGCTTGAAAAGGCCGGCCGCGAGCTGGATCGCGTGGCGCGCGTTTTTTCCAACCTCGAGGCAACCGATTCGACGGCCAAACTCGCCGCCGTGGCCCGAATGATGTCGCCACGCTTTGCCGCCCACGAAAGCGCGATCCTGCTCGATACGCGGCTGTTCCGGCGTGTCGATGATCTCTACGCGCGCCGCCGCCAGCTGAAACTCGATGCAGAGGCGTTGCGCTTGCTGGATCGCACGCATCTGGCATTCGTGCGCGCAGGCGCACAGTTGAAGCCGGCGCAGCGCAAGCGGGTTAGCGCCATCAAGGAGCGTCTTGCAACCCTTGTGACACAGTTCATGCAGAACATCCTGAAGGACGAGCAGTCCTGGCAGATGGTTCTCGACGGCGACGGCGACTTGGCCGGGCTGCCGGAGGCATTTCGTGCGGCCGCCGCGCGCGAAGCCACTGAACGCGGTCTCGCGGGCAAGCACGTCATTACGCTTGCGCGCTCGAGCGTGGAGGGCTTCCTCACGTTCTCCGCCCGGCGGGATCTGCGCGAGGAGGCCTTCAACGCCTGGATACATCGCGGCGCCAATGGCGGCAAAACCGACAACCGCGCCATCCTCTCGGAGATTGTTGCTCTGCGCAAAGAGTACGCGGCACTGCTCGGCTACGATACGTTTGCCGATTTCGCCTTGTCGGACACCATGGCGAAGACGCCCGCCGCCGTCGACGAACTTCTCGGCAAAGTATGGGAGCATGCGCGCCATAAAGCGCACGAGGAGAAGGAAGCTCTTATAGCCGCTGCCCGCACCGACGGTGCCAATATAGCAATCGCCGCCTCCGACTGGCGCTACTACTCGGAAAGGGTGCGCAAGGCGCGCTTTGACCTCGACGAGGCGGAAATTCGCCCCTACCTGCAGCTCGATCAGATGATCGCCGCCGCATTCGATTGCGCCGGCAGGCTCTTCGGCCTCACGTTCACGCCACAGGACGACGTGCCGCGCTACCATCCCGACGTGCGCGTCTGGGAGGTGAAGAACCGCAAGGGCGAGCATGTCGGCCTGTTTCTGGGAGATTACTTCGCCCGGCCATCGAAACGCTCAGGCGCGTGGATGTCGAGCTTTCGCGGCCAGCACAAACTCGGCAAGGGATCGACGCCCATCATCGTCAACGTGATGAACTTCGCCAAAGGCGCCGAAGGCGAGCCGGCCCTGCTGTCTTTCGACGATGCGCGCACGCTCTTCCACGAATTCGGCCACGGTCTGCACGGCCTTCTGTCGGACGTCACCTATCGCACGCTGTGGGGTACATCCGTATCGCGTGATTTCGTCGAGCTGCCCTCGCAGCTCTATGAGCACTGGCTGACCCGCCCGGAGGTGTTGACCCGCTTCGCGCTTCATTACAAGACCGGAAAACCGATGCCCGCGAGCCTCCTCAAGAAGCTGAAGGCCGCCCGCAACTTCAATCAGGGCTTCGCAACGGTCGAGTTTACCGCTTCTGCGCTCGCCGACATGAAGCTCTACGCAGCCGATGAGCCGCCCGCCGACGTCGATCGGTTCGAGGCGGAGGTGTTGCGTGAGATCGGCATGCCGGGCGAGATCGTGATGCGGCACCGCCTGCCGCATTTCATGCACATTGTCTCAGGCTATGCCGCCGGCTACTACAGCTACATGTGGTCGGAAGTGATGGATGCCGATGCGTTCGCGGCTTTCGAGGAGACCGGTGATGTGTTCGATCGCAAGACTGCGGACCGGCTCAAGCGCTATATCTATTCGGCTGGCAACATGCGCGATCCCGCCGAGGCGTATGTCAAGTTTCGCGGCCGACCACCGGCAATCGAAGGTCTGTTGCGCAATCGTGGTTTCGTGAATTGAGATTGCGGCGCGCTTCCCTCAGCGCCCGTCTCGCCTCGTCACAGCCCAAGCCATGCCGCCCCGATGATAGGGCCCGTCGTGCCCTCTTGCAGCAACACGGCGTATCGCATGTTGCCGGGCTTGATGAACGGTTGCGCGGCAATCTGGATGCGCATGGCCGTGCCGGTCCAAACACCGATCGGTGCCAGCTCGTGGACGACGTTGTAGTACTTGAGCGTCTTGCCGAGATTCTCGCCGCGCTGGATCTCGACCTCGACCACATCCTCGATCGGGGCGAGCCAGACCGTAGCCTGTTCGGCCACGGCGTTTTTGGATTTCGAAGCGACTTCGACGATGATCATGCTCGACGTGCGCCAGAAGCGCATCGGCACGCGCTTTTCCGCAAACGCCATCGCGGTTTTAGCAATCTGCCTTTCAATCTGCGAGCGGTCCGAGCCGACGGCGTGGCCCATCCCGTTGACAACGATTTGAGGCGTATAGACCGCGCCATCGCCGCGCGATTTTGCATATGACCGTTGGCGCTCTGAATTCTTCGCCGATGCGAGCGTGTCCTTCCAGCCCAGATAATCCCAATAGTCGACTGGCAGTGACAAGGCCATGACGTCGCTGCGGTTGGCATAACTTTCCAGCAGATGGTCCGCCGGCGGACACGCTGAGCAGCCCTGGCTCGTGAACAATTCGATCACCGCCGAAACAGGCACCGGCGCGCCATCAGGCCCGAGCCCCGCTTGTGGGTCCGCCGCCGGTGCAGGCTGCTGCGCGAGAGCCGCCGCAAATGGCGCGGCCGCAGCAAGCACCACGGCGATGAAGCCCTTTCGAAATACGCGCGTGAAGGATCTTGAGGAGGCTGACGCCAAGCTCTGTCTCGAATCTCGTAACAACCGCCACATCGGCTTCCCACAGGGAGTTTCACGCAATGATCATTACATGGACGCAGCCCATGTCAAATACGAGTCACGAATGGGTTATGCCGAGGTGGGTTAACGAATCGGAACCGTGCGCAGCGTCGCCTGCCGGAACAAATGAGCGGCCGCCGGTGGGGGCAGCCGCTCGCGCTGGGCTCTTCAGCCCGGTTGTCAAGTTCAAGTCTCGCTCAGGCGGCGAGGTTGCGCAGCACGTAGTGCAGAATGCCGCCGTTTCTGAAGTACTCGATCTCGTCCAGCGTATCGATCCGGCAGAGGATCGGCACGTCCTTCTTGGAGCCGTCGGCGAACGTGATTTCCGCCGTCATCTTCTGGCGCGGCTTCACATTGCCAAGTCCTTGGATCGTGACCATCTCGTTACCCTTCAGTCCGAGCGCCTGCCACGACAGGCCATCCTCGAACACAAACGGCACGATCCCCATACCGACGAGATTGGAGCGGTGAATTCGCTCGAATGACTGCGCAATCACCGCCTTCACGCCGAGCAGGTTCGTGCCCTTCGCCGCCCAGTCGCGTGACGAGCCGTTACCGTACTCGACACCCGCGAACACGACGAGCGGGATGCCTTCGCTCTGGTAGCGCATCGCGGCATCGTAGATCGACATGTTCTCGCCCGACGGATAGTGGACGGTATTGCCGCCTTCCTTCACGTTGCCGTCCGCGTCGGTATTCATGAAGTTCTTGATGCGGATGTTGGCGAACGTGCCACGCATCATCACCTCGTGATTGCCGCGTCGCGTGCCGTACTGGTTGAAGTCGGCGGGATTGACACCGTTGTCGAGCAAATACCTGCCCGCTGGGCTTGCCGCCTTGATGGAGCCGGCTGGCGAGATGTGGTCGGTGGTGATTTTGTCGCCGAACAGACCGAGGATTCGCGCGCCGACGATGTCGGTTGGCGCGCCGGGCGACTTGGCCATGCCTCGGAAGTACGGTGGGTTCTGCACGTACGTGGACGTATCGTCCCAACCATAGGTCTGGCCGGTGGAGGTCTTGATGCCCTGCCAGTTGGTGTCACCCTTGAATACGTCCGCGTAGCGCTCCTCGAACATGCTGCGCGAGATGTTCTCGGTGATGAACTGATGGATCTCGTGGCTCGTTGGCCAGATGTCCTTGAGATACACCGGCTCACCGTCCGAGCCCTTACCAAGCGGCTCGGTCGTCAGGTCGCGATAGACACTGCCTGCCAGTGCGTAGGCGACGACCAGCGGCGGCGATGCCAGATAGTTCGCCTGCACGTCCGGGCTGACGCGGCCTTCGAAGTTGCGGTTTCCCGAAAGCACGGCCGCCGCAACAATACCGTTGTCATTGATCGCCTTCGAGATCTCAGCCGGTAGTGGCCCGGAGTTACCGATACACGTAGTGCAGCCGAAGCCGACGAGGTTGAAGCCGATCTTGTCGAGGTAGGGCTGCAGCCCGGATTTCTCCAGATAGGCCGCCACCACCTGCGAACCAGGCGCAAGAGATGTCTTCACCCACGGCTTCGATGTCAGGCCCTTTTCGGCAGCGTTGCGAGCCAGCAGCCCAGCCGCGATCAGCACGCTCGGATTCGACGTGTTGGTGCAGCTCGTGATCGCGGCGATGACGACATCACCGTTGCGGATCTCGAAGTCACGGCCTTCGACCCGGGCTCTCTTATCGAGTTCGCCAGGCTTTTTATATTCTTCCTCCAGCGCCGTAGAGAAGCCAGTCTTAATGTCGGTCAGTGCGATGCGCCCTTCCGGACGCTTTGGACCTGCCATCGACGGGACCACGTCGCCCAGCTCGAGCGACAGCGTGTCGGTGAAGACTGGATCGGGCGAGCCGCTCTGCCGCCACAGACCCTGCGCCTTTGTGTAGGCCTCGACCAGCGCGATGCGGTTGGAGGCTCGTCCCGACAGTGTCAGGTAGTTGATCGTCTCGCCGTCGACAGGGAAGAAGCCGCAGGTGGCGCCATATTCGGGGGCCATGTTGGCGATTGTCGCACGGTCGGCAAGCGTCATGTTGTCGAGCCCTGGCCCGTAGAATTCGACGAATTTGCCGACGACACCTTTCTTGCGCAGCATCTGCGTGACGGTGAGCACGAGGTCGGTGGCGGTCACGCCTTCCTTCAGCTTGCCGTCGAGACGGAAGCCGATCACCTCCGGAATGAGCATCGACTGCGGCTGGCCGAGCATGGCCGCCTCCGCCTCGATTCCACCGACGCCCCAGCCGAGCACGGCAAGGCCATTGACCATCGTCGTGTGGCTGTCCGTGCCGACCAGCGTGTCGGGATAGGCGACCGTGCCGCCGCCCTCCAGCTCATTGGTCCATACCGTCTGGGCCAGGTACTCCAGATTGACCTGATGGCAGATTCCAGTACCCGGCGGAACGACGCGGAAGTTATCGAACGCACCCTGCCCCCACTTGAGGAAGTTGTAGCGTTCGCCGTTGCGCTGGTACTCCAGTTCGACGTTGTGCGCGAAAGCCTGCGGAGTGCCGAAGTCGTCGACGATCACCGAATGGTCGATGACCAGATCGACCGGCACCAGCGGATTGATCTTCTTGGGATCGCCGCCGAGCTGGGTCATGCCGTCGCGCATCGCAGCGAGGTCGACCACGGCCGGAACGCCGGTGAAATCCTGCATCAGAACGCGAGCCGGGCGAAAGCCGATTTCATTGCCGGCCTTGCCCTTGTCGTCGAGCCATTTGGCCATTGCGGTGATGTCGTCTTTGGTGACGGACCGGCCATCTTCGTGGCGCAGCAGGTTTTCCAGAAGCACCTTCATCGAGAAGGGCAGCTTGAGGATACCCGCCAGACCGTTCTTTTCGGCATCGGGCAGGGAATAATAGACATAGCTCTTGCCGCCGACGTCGAGTGTCTTGCGGCAGTTGAAGCTGTCGAGGGACTTGGGTGTTTTGGCGCTCAAGGTCGGACCTCCAGGACAGGATCAGGCTTGAATGAAAGGGGCAAGGACGGAACGTGCGGCGATGGCACGCAACGGCCTGATGCACAGCCGGTCATGGCTTGCACCGAAGGCTCTCCGCCCCTGAACCTTGCCGCGCCGCCGGTGTGCCGGCGGATGGGTCATAACCGATTGGCACAATCGGGCCGAGTTCGGCCCGCCAAACCATAACCGCCCCGCTTTTTTGCGCTGGCGTCAGTGGGAGCGGGACACTTATATAGCCCGGTCGCCCGCACGGCCACTAAACTTCCGGATTGGCAGGGGGTTTCCACTGGGTGAGGCGATCACGATGGGCACGGCATGCCCCGAAACCGGACAGACGCAGGCAGATTGGGCTCCGTGCAGCTTCAAATCCGAGATTTGGTCGTCGCCCGCGCGGGCCGCCGCATTATCGATGGCCTGTCGTTCGAAATATCTTCGGGCGAGGCGCTATTGCTGACCGGGCGCAATGGCGCCGGAAAGACCACGCTCATCCGCACGCTCGCCGGCTATCTGGAGCCGCTATCGGGCGCGATCACCCTGGAAGGATGGGATCGGGAGCGTGACATGCGCCAGGCCTGCCACTACGTCGGTCACCTTGATTCCAACAAGGCAGGCCTCACGGTTCTTGAGAACCTCCGCTTCTGGCAGGCCTATCTGGGTAAAACCGGCACGGCGAGGGAAGCCCTGCATGATCGGCTCTGGTCGGCGCTGGAGCGGTTCGAGATCGACCCGCTGGCCGACATTCCGGCGGGCTATCTGTCGGCCGGACAGAAGCGCCGCCTAGGGCTTGCACGGCTCCTCGTCGCCGAGCGCCCGGTTTGGCTGCTGGATGAGCCGACCGTCTCGCTCGATGCGCGTTCCACCGGCCTGCTCGCCGGATTGATCGACGCGCATGTGGCCGCCGGCGGGCTGGTGGTGGCTGCAACACATCTGCCGTTGGGCCTTGCGAAGGCGCGCGAGTTGCGGCTGGGCGAGCAGATCACAGCCGCGGCAGATGGGAGTGCGGCTCCATGAGCGGCTTCGTCACCCTCCTGAAGCGTGACTTGCTGCTGGCGGTGCGCGAAGGCGGCGCGCTCGGTACTGCGCTGGGTTTTTATTTGATCGTCGTCACGCTGATGCCGCTCGGCCTCGGCCCCGACCTCAACCTGTTGACGCGCATCGCACCGGGCGTCCTGTGGGTCGCCTTGCTGCTGGCTGCACTCTTGTCACTGCCCCGGATTTTCGAGGCCGACCACGACGACGGCTCGCTTGATATTTTGGCGCTGGGGTCGCTGCCGCTGGAAATGGTCGCTGCCTCCAAGGCTCTGGCCCACTGGATCTCGACCGGGATTCCGTTGGCGCTGATGGCCCCGATTCTCGGCATTCTCCTGAATCTGGAGGCCCGCGCCTACCCACTGGTGATCGCCACGATGTTTGCCGGAACACCAGCGATTAGTTTTCTGGGCGCAATTGGCGCCGCCCTGACCCTCAAAACGCGGCGAGGTGGCCTTCTTCTGGCCTTGCTGGTCCTGCCGTTTTATGTGCCGACGCTGATATTCGGCATTACGGCCATCAGTGCGGCACTGATGTCACCGCAGGGTTTTCAGGCGTCGTTTCTGATCCTGTCGGCGATATCACTGGTTTCGATGGTGCTGGGCCCGGTGGCCGCCGCCGCTGCGCTGCGCCAGCACATGCAATAGCCGGCGCCGTTGAGCCCCGGGCAGATGCCGCCGCGCACTGCGACGACAGGCAAATTGCGCTTTATCGCTAAAGGACATACATCAATCCCATGACGACCGATACCGCCGCGCAGAGCTGGACCCAGCGCCTTGCCAACCCGACACGCTTCATGGCGCTTTCGGGCAAGATATTGCCGTGGCTGACAGCCGCAGCGGCCGCCGTCATCGTCTATGGCCTGTACCTGACGTTCTTCGTTGCGCCGCCCGATTACCAGCAGGGCGAGACGGTCAAGATCATGTTCATCCACGTGCCCTCTGCCTGGCTTGGCATGATGGGTTACCTGATGATCGCGATATCGAGCTTTGGCTTGCTGGTGTTTCGCCACCCCCTGGCGGACGTCTCGGCCAAGGCGGCGGCCCCGATCGGCGCGGCGTTTACCTTGCTTGCTCTGATCACGGGATCGCTGTGGGGCAAGCCGATGTGGGGCACGTATTGGGTCTGGGACGCTCGCCTCACGTCAGTGCTGATCCTGTTCTTCCTTTACCTGGGACTGATGGCATTGCGCTCGTCGCTCGAGGATGAAGCGTTGGCCGCCAAACAGACTGCGGTTCTGGGCCTGGCGGGTGTCGTCATCCTGCCGGTCATAAAATTCTCGGTCGATTGGTGGAACACGCTGCATCAGCCTGCCAGCGTGGTGAAGCTCGACGGCCCCGCCATCCATCCCTCGATCCTGATCCCGCTGTTGGTGAACGCAGTTGGCTTCTCGCTGCTCTTCCTGGCGCTCCACATGAAGGGCATGCGCAACGAGGTGCTGCGTCGCCGCGTGAAGGCGCTGCGCATGGCCGAGGTGGAGCAGGCGGCGCGTGGTCGCGAAGTGACTACCGGTTCCGCTGGCTGAGAACGAAAAGACAAAGGAAGGGCCATGGATCTCGGACCGCACGCGTCATTCATCTGGGCGTCCTATGCCGCGGTCGCCATTGTACTGTTTCTGCTCGTCGTCTGGCTGCTCTGGGACGGCCGCCGCCAACGCCGGCTTCTGGAGGATCTCGAAAGCCGGGGCGTCCGCCGCCGGTCGAGGCACTGATAGCCAGCGCATGAGCGTTACGGCGACAGCAAAAACGAAAAAGAAGAACGAGGAACGGAAAACCGCATGAGCCGCGAGCAGCCAGGCGCCGCATCCGCCAAGTCGACACTCCAGGACAATGACAAACCGCGCCGTTCCGGCTGGGTCGTGCTGCCCGTGGCCATGTTCTTCGGCCTCGCCATCATGTTCGCATTTGCGCTTTTCTCCGGCGACCCCTCCAAGCTGCCTTCGGCGTTGATCGGGCGTCCCGTACCGAAAATTGATTTCGCACCGCTCGAAGGATTGAAGAGCGCAGATCGATCCGTGCCCGGTTTCACGGCCGCAGATCTGTCGGGTGGCGAGGTAAAGCTCGTCAACTTCTGGGCGTCGTGGTGCATACCGTGCGTGCAGGAGCACCCGATGCTGATCGAGTTGGCCAAGCGCACCAGCATTCCCATTTTCGGCATCAACTATAAGGACGATCCCGCCGCCGCGCGCCGCTTCATCGGCCGCTATGGTAATCCCTACAAAGCGGTCGGTGTCGATCCACTGGGGCGCGGCGCTATCGAGTGGGGCGTTTATGGTATGCCCGAGAGCTTCGTCGTCGACGCCAAGGGCCGCATTGTCTATAAGCACGTCGGCCCCATCTCGAAGGAATCACTTGAGGAGAAAGTGATCCCTGCAATCGAGAAGGCGCGGAACGAGGCGAAACCCGCCAGTTGACGCGGTGCCATCGCAGCATCCGGTCCGCGGGCTTTTCAAGGCACAAAACCGGCAGCCGTTGCTCGGCTGCTGATGAGCGTTATAGCTCGTAGTATTCGCCGGTGAGCTGGTTCAGCACCGAAAGCGTGCCTGATGCGATATCGAAATAAGCGCCATGCAATGACACTTTACCTTTGCCCTCAAGTGTCTGAATGCACGGAAACGTGCGCAGATTCTTCAAAGACGTCTTGATGCCTTCAAGTTCCAGCGCTCTCAGGCGGTCCGCAGCGGTACGGCTCTGGTGTTTGGAAAGGACAGCAAGGCGCGCGTCATCCAGCATGGACATCCACTTTGAGATGAACAGCGCATCCGTCTGCTTCGCCGCGGTCTGCTCCAGCGCGGCTTTGACACCCCCGCAACCCGCATGGCCCATCACGACGATGTGCTTCACCCTGAGGTTCAAAAGCGCAAATTCCAGCGCTGCCGAGACACCATGGAACCTGCCGTCCGATTCATAGGGTGGAATAAGGTTCGCCACATTGCGCATGACGAACAGCTCTCCGGGCATCGCCGAGAAGATCGTCTCTGGATCGACACGGCTGTCGCAGCACGAGACGACCATGACGTCGGGATGCTGCCCATGCGTGGCAAGCTCCTCGTAACGGTCCATGTTGGGCGTGAAGTGCCGGAACTTGAAGCGAAGGTACCGGTCCGACAGGTGCTCGGGAAACTGGGTCATGGGCTTGACGGTGCCTCTTGTTATGGCTGCGGTGCGAAATGGTTAGCCGAGCCCAGCTTCGGAGTCGAGATGACCTCGCGCGTTCGGGGCCGCGTGCAGGCTCACAATCCGGCCGGCCCGCTTTCATCGTAAACCGGCACCAGTTCGGCCGGGGCAGCGGTGACGGCACGTCCAAGACTGGATACGAGCCGTAACTCGTCCGACCCCATACTTTCGCTGATGACGATTTGCACGCCAGCCGATGCTCGCGCCATCGCTTGGGCGTGCGCGTGACCCGATAGAAGGTGGCCCAGCAGCAAAGCTGCGAAGAGATCGCCGGTGCCATGAGGTACGTGTTCCAGGCGCGCCGCCGCGCACATCAGCGCATCGTCTGCATCGCTTGAAACGTTGGCAATGAATCCCTCGCCGGCGGGCACGGACGTGATCGCGAGAAGCTCAGCGCCGGTTGCGTCGGCGGCGCGGTCCGCATCCACGCCATTGCGCACATCGGTCTGTGTGAGCCAGCTCAGCTCGAAGCGGTTGGGCGTTATGATGTCGGCAAGCGGCACCAGGCGGTCTCGGACCGCGGCGGCGACGTCAGACTGGACGTAGAGCCCTTTGGGATCGTCACCTAGCACCGGATCGCACAGGTAGAGCGCCTCCGGGCGATGATCGGCAATCCGCTCCAGCTCCTCGGCAACACGCGCCACTGCGGCCGCGCCGGGCAAGTAGCCGGTCAGGATCGCGTCCGTCTCGTCGAGCACGCCATTGGCCCGAATTGCCGAGAGCATGCTGTCCAGGCCGGCCGCATCCACCGCAATACCGCCGACGTGAACGTGACCGTAGTGGCAGGAGAGCACGACGGTCGGCACCGCGATGACTTCGTGGCCGAGCGCCTGCAGTGCCGGGACGATGGCCGAAAGGCCAACGTGTCCGGAGGCGACATAGGAGGAGATCGCAAGGATTCGAGCCATGTTGGGTGCGCTCTGGTGAGGGAGCTGTTCGGATGATCGGACGAATGCCCTTTGGACGAACAATCGGGCGCAATGAGCATAACCCAACATTGGTGGGCTTGTATTTCGGGGTCGGGCGATTAGTGTTGCGCCGCAAAATATCGCCCCGATCTGCCTGCGGCCAGCCCCGGCGCGCCGCCACAGCCAAGAGGTGCCAAGAATATGACGGTCCGTCCGCGCCGAAGCGTCCTTTACATGCCTGGCTCCAACGAGCGCGCACTCGAGAAGGCAAAGACCATCCCTGCCGACGCGCTGATCCTCGACCTGGAGGACGCTGTCGCGCCAGATGCCAAGATTGCCGCCCGCGAAAAGGTGTGTGCTGCAGTGGCAAGCGGTGGCTACGGGAAGCGCGAGCTGATCATCCGCGTCAATGGCCTTGAGACGCCTTGGGGCGCCGATGACCTGTTCGCCGCTTCCAGGGCTGCGCCCGATGCGATTCTGGTGCCGAAGGTTGGCCGGCCCGGCGACATCATCTCCGCCGCCAAGGTTCTGACGGCCGCGCACGCCCCTGAGAAGACCAAGATCTGGGCGATGATGGAAACACCCATGTCGATCCTCAATGTGCGCGAGATTGCCATGGCCGGCATCGAGCGCGAGCATCGCCTCACCTGCATGGTCATGGGCACCAATGACCTGCTCAAGGAGAGTCACGCCCGCGCCTACAAGGATCGCTTTGCTGTCGTACCCTGGCTGTCGATGACGATCGTCGCGGCTCGTGCCTACGGTCTCGACGTGCTCGATGGCGTCTATAACGATTTCAAGGACGAGGTGGGCTTCCGCGCCGAGGCCGAGCATGGTCGCACGCTGGGCATGGATGGTAAGACGCTCATTCACCCGAGCCAGGTCGCGATCGCCAACGAGACGTTTTCTCCCTCCGACTCCGAGGTCGCGTGGTCTCGCAAGATCATTGCCGAGTTTGCCCGTCCGGAAAATGAGAAGCTCGGCGTCATCACAGTCGAAGGAAAGATGGTCGAGCGCCTCCATATGGTGATGGCGCAGCGAACGGTATCGATCGCAGAGGCCATCAAGGAGCTTGAAAAGGCTTGAGGCATGAGTTTGAAGGCCAAAGGGCACAGCAGTCGTTCAGTGAAGGCAAGGCGGGAAAGAACCATTTGATGAAGGCAACCAAGACCAATCCCGGCAACTACTTCGAGGACTTCAGGTTCGGTCAGATTCTCAGGCACGCGACGCCGCGCACGGTAACGGTGGGTGACGTCGCGCTGTATATGAGCCTCTATGGGCCGAGGTTCGCCGTGCAATCCTCCGACGCCTTCGCCAAGGCGATCGGTTATCCTGGGGCTCCGCTCGACGATTTGCTTGCCTTCCATGTCGTGTTTGGCAAGACCGTGCCGGACATCTCGCTCAATGCAATCGCCAATCTTGGCTATGCGGACGGCCGATTCCGCAGGCCGGTCTATCCTGGCGATACAATCTCCACGACGTCCGAGGTGATCGGTCTCAAGGAGAACTCCAACGGTGAGACGGGCACCGTCTACGTGCGCTCAACCGGGCGCAATCAGCATGGCGAAGTGGTGATCGAGTATGCGCGCTGGGTAATGGTGAGAAAGCGCGATAAGTCAGCACCTGCACCCGAGGCAGCCGTCCCTGATCTACCCGACCGCGTCTCGCCCGAATGCCTCGGCCAAGCCGTGCCAAAGCTCGATATTGGGCGCTATGATTTCGATCTGGCCGGCTCGCCGTTCCGCTGGGGTGATTACGACGTCGGCGAGAAGATCGACCACGTCGACGGCATGACACTGGAGGAAACCGAGCACCAGATGGCCACCCGCGCCTACCAGAACACAGCCAAGGTGCACTTCAACCAGCATACCGAATCGAAAGGCCGGTTCGGCAAGCGCATCGTCTATGGCGGTGTTGTCATCTCGCTGGCTCGCGCGCTGTCTTTCAACGGTCTTGGCAATGCGTTTCATGTTGCCGCCATCAATGCCGGCCGCCATGTCGCGCCCTGCTTTGCCGGCGACACGGTATACGCGTGGTCCGAGATTCTGGAGAAGGCGGAGATCCCTGGCCGTACCGACGTGGGAGCACTGCGCACGCGGATTGTGGCAACAAAAAACCAGAGCTGTGAACTGCTCCCCTACAAGACCGCCGATGGTAAGTACGCCGATGCCGTGATTCTCGATCTCGATCTGTGGCTGCTGTTGCCGCGCTGAGGCTTAGTTATCGGTCAAGCCCGGTCTCGCCGGGTTCGCCAGCCCCTATGTGCTGATTGGCCTCGATGGAAGCACGGCGGCTCCCATCGAGGCCAACTCGACGTCGCGCATGCGCGTCACCGGGCGTATCTGCAACTTTCAACTTTCTGGCAAATGTATTGCAATACTGCGAACCATCTACAAACCTGAACGAATCATCTTTCGTTAAACGACGTTCGAATTGTCAAAGCTTGCCGGTCGTGCAAGCGCCAATGTGGCGAACACAGAGCATTCAAAAACGTTTGCCACTTAGACTGTACCTCAAGGGTAAGCTTACACGAGTCATCTCCAACAAATGGTCGTTCGGTCGACCAGACAGAGGTGCGGTCCTGGCCGCGTGAACGTCGAGTGACAAAACGCATCGCTGTCGTCGGTGCTGGTCTCGCGGGTCTCGCGTGTGCGCGGGTTCTGCGACGCGCCGGCGCTTATGTGGAGATCTTCGAGCAGGACCGCATTATTGGCGGCCGGATGGCGACCACCCGCATCGGCACTGTGCCTTACGACCATGGCGCTCAGTACGTGACGGCGCGCTCCGCACAATTCCGCGCCTTCATCGGAGAACTGTGCAGTTCGGGTTATGCCGCCCCATGGAAGCCGTCGACCTTGCAAGGCGAAGGCGGCTGCCAGATGCAGCAGTGGTATGTGGGCACGCCCGGTATGTCCTCGATTGTCCGCCCGCTCGCCGAAAGCGTTCGCATCCATACCAGCCGTCGCGTTCATACGGTCAACCGGATCGACAAAGCCTGGCAGATCTGGTTCGACGACGAGACGGTTGTCGGACCATTCGCCGCCGTAGCCGTTGCTGTGCCGGCACCGCAGGCGCGGCTGCTGCTCGGTCGCGTGGAGGAAGTATCGGACGCGCTCCAGCGGGTACGCATGTCGTCCTGCTGGTCGCTGCTGGTCCGCCTTGAACAGCGCATTCTGCCCAGTCAGGATGTATTTTCAGACATGTCAGACGTGATCCGCTGGATCGCCCGCAACAACGCCAAGCCCGGGCGCCCGCCGAAGGGCGACGCAATCGTTGTGCACGCTTCCCCTCAGTGGAGTCGCATGACCGAGGATACTGAGCCCGAGGCCATCGCTGAAGAACTCTGGTCGGAGGTCTGCCACGTCCTGTCATTGCCACCGGTCAGACCCTCGCAAATGACAGCGCATCTCTGGCGAAACGGCCTGGTCGAACAGTCGTTGGGCGAAACATACATCTATTCCAGCCAGCTGAATGTGGGAGTCGCCGGAGACTGGTGCCTCGGCCGTCTCTCTGAGCATGCCTTTGAGAGCGGCACCGCGCTGGGCCGCGCGATTATCGCTTCCCTGGACTGAGCACACGTCTGGAATAGAGAGGCCGTTCGTGCGCCCATTCTTCCCAATTTGCCCCACATCCGGGCCGCGTGACTTTCGATAATCGGCCGTCTCCTATGTCATTCGACGAATTGCCGCGCCGCAGCGAGCACGCTAAAAGGCGCTTCAGCACACCCATCGAGGATACATCATGGCTGAAGCCAAAACCCTGCGTGGGGCCCGGCCCGAGCGCCCGTTATCACCCCATCTTCAGGTCTATTCACCCCTCATCAATATGGTGATGTCGATCCTGCATCGCATTACCGGCGCGGCGCTCTATTTCGGCTCGCTGCTGCTCGCGTGGTGGCTGGTGGCCGCTGCTTCAGGTCCCGACTACTTCAATTTCGTCAACGGTCTTTTCGGCAGCCTTGTCGGCCGTGTCGTGTTGTTTGGATACACGTGGGCGCTGATGCACCACATGATGGGTGGCATCCGCCATTTCATCTGGGATACCGGCCGTGGCTACGACTTGAAGACGATCGACCTGCTTTCCTGGGGCTCGCTCGTCGCTTCGGCGTCGCTGACGGCGCTGATCTGGCTCGCTGTGCTGATCGCGGGCTGAGGGAGGAGCGGACATGAACATGCGAACCCCCTTGAAGCGCGTGCGCGCACTGGGCTCGGCCAAGGAAGGCGCCGACCACTTCTGGAAGCAGCGCGTCACCGGCGTCGCCAATCTGTTTCTGGCGCTCTTCCTGGTCTGGTTGGTCGTTTCGCTTGTCGGAGCAGATTACGCGACAGTGAAGGCGCGGCTGGCACATCCCTTGAACGCCATCGGACTTGGCCTGTTGGCGATCTCCGGTGCGATTCACATGCGTCTTGGCATGCAGGTGATCATCGAGGATTACGTGCACGGTGAGTTCAGCAAGGTTGTTCTGCTGATGCTCAACACCTTCTTTGCAATTTTGATCGGCGCGGCGTGTCTGTTCGCCGTGGCGAAGCTCAGCTTTGGAGCATGACAGCGATGGCGACGATCAAGAAAGGGACTGGCCCGGCGATCAATGGCAAGGCCTATCCCGTCACCTATCATAGCTACGACGTCGTTGTGGTCGGCGCCGGCGGAGCTGGCTTGCGCGCGACGCTGGGGTGCGCACAGGCAGGCCTCAAGACTGCATGCGTGACAAAGGTCTTCCCGACCCGCTCGCACACGGTTGCCGCACAGGGTGGCATCGCCGCATCGCTCGGCAACATGGGCCCCGACAACTGGCGCTGGCACATGTATGACACCGTGAAGGGATCGGACTGGCTCGGAGACCAGGATTCAATTGAATATCTCTGCCGGCATGCGCCCGACGCCGTTTATGAACTCGAACACTATGGCGTGCCGTTCTCGCGTACTGAGGACGGCAGGATTTATCAGCGTCCCTTCGGTGGCATGACGACCGAGTTCGGAGAGGGTCCACCGGCACAGCGAACCTGCGCCGCCGCCGACCGGACCGGTCATGCCATGCTGCATACGCTTTACGGCCAGTCGCTGCGCCACTCCGCTGAGTTCTTCATCGAGTATTTCGCCATCGATCTGATCATGGACCAGGATGGTGCTTGCCGCGGCGTCGTCGCACTGTGTCTCGATGACGGCACGATCCATGCGTTCCAGGCCAAGCGCACAATTCTCGCCACTGGTGGCTATGGTCGCGCCTACTTCTCCTGCACGTCGGCGCATACCTGCACTGGCGACGGCAATGCCATGGTGCTCCGCGCCGGCCTGCCGTTGCAGGACATGGAGTTCGTGCAGTTCCATCCCACGGGCATCTACGGTGCTGGTGTGCTCATCACCGAAGGCGCGCGCGGTGAAGGCGGTTATCTCACCAACAGTCAGGGTGAGCGCTTCATGGAGCGATATGCGCCGCATGCCAAGGATCTGGCCTCTCGCGATGTCGTCTCACGCTCCATGACAGTCGAGATACGCGAGGGTCGCGGCGTAGGTCCCGAAGGCGATCACATTCACCTGCACCTCGATCACTTGGATCCCAAGATCCTTGCCGAGCGTCTTCCGGGCATCACCGAGAGCGCCAAGATCTTCGCCGGTATCGATTTGCGCCGACAGCCGATCCCCGTCATTCCGACGGTTCACTACAACATGGGCGGCATCC
>JRYH01000592.1_pt1 | contig 99916 bp, 95 predicted proteins | sample 235351 | NCBI WGS metagenome assembly JRYH01 (sample SAMN03074221, study PRJNA261480) | activated sludge metagenome | biome: Wastewater Treatment Plant; feature: Wastewater; material: Activated sludge; isolation source: activated biomass of a wastewater treatment plant treating wastewater... ... | reverse complement strand
ATCCGCCGTGATCCCTATCTGCTGCTGCCGAACTATCTGGCGGCGGGGATGGAAAACAGCACCAAGATGCAAAGCCGCGCCAATGTGCTGACCGTGGAGGAGAAAGGCATCTGGTATGTGCTGCTGCGCGGCCAGCTTTCCGGCAACCCGTTCGACAAAACTTTCCAGACCCGAGCGCTGAAACAGTTCACCGATGCCGTCGCGCGGGCCGAAACCCGGTATGGGGCGCTCAAACTCCTGAAAACGGGGGCGATTTTTTACGGCGAACATGCTTATCGGCAGGCCGAGGGGGAGGCCGGATTTATCGGCGTCATCTCGCTGATCGGCATCGTCATCCTGAATTTCCTGATCTTCCGCAGCCTGCAGCCGCTCGTCCTCAGCCTGGTGGCGATTGCGTCCGGCATTCTCAACGGCCTCGCCATGACGCTGCTGATCTTCGGCTCCCTGCAGATGATGGCGCTGGTGTTTGGAATGGGACTGATCGGCATTGCCGTTGACTATGCGTTCCATTATTTCTGTGAGAAATTCGACCAGGACAGCCGGGTGCCGACGGCGCGCCTTCGGGCCCGGGCGATCCGCTCCGGTCTGACGCTTGGGCTGGTCAGTTCCGTTCTCGGCTTCACCACCCTTGCTCTCACGCCGTTCCCGGGTCTGCAGCAGATCGCCGTCTTTTCGGCGAGCGGGCTGGTCATGGCCTATCTGTGCGTGCTGTATGTTTTCCCCCATCTCGACCGGACGCCGTCGTTCCGGCATGGGGAAAACCTGCTGTCGGCGGCCATGTTCCCCTATAACTTCTGGTGGCGGAAGAGCTTTCGCAACTGGCGGATCGCTTTCCTCGGTATTCTCATCGTTGCCGGCCTTTTTGGCGCGACGCGCGTCACTGTCGATGATGACGTGCATCGCCTGCAATCGCTGCCGGCCGATCTGAAGGCCGAAGAAGAAGCGATCCGCGATCTTGCCGGCATCAACAACCAGACCTACCGCTTCTTCGTCCGCGGCATCAATTCCGAAGATACGCTGCGCGCCGAGGAGGCGCTCGCGCCGAAGCTCGAGGCCCTGAAGAAGGACGGGGCGATCGGCGGCTATCGCATGATCTCGCAATCCATTCCCTCGAAAGCGCGGCAGCTTGAAAACCGCGCGCTGGTCGAGAGTGAACTGATGCCGCGGCTCGAGCGGCATATGGCCGCGCTGGGATTGGCGGGAGAGACGCCCTATCGTCAGCCCGGCGACCCGCTGGAGCTCGATAAGCTCGCCGAGAGCGATATGCCGGGGCTGCTCTCGCAGCTTCGCGTCTACAAGACGCCGGGCACCATCGTGCATGCCGTGATGCTGATCGATGTGAAAGACGTCGCCGCGCTCACGAAACTTGCCGGCAGTTCGGAGAATATCGCGCTCATCAGCCACGCCGACAGCCTTTCGAAGACATTCGGCGCCTATCGCGTCCGCGCGCTGATCATGCTCGCGATCGCCTATTGCGTCGTGCTTGTCTTCCTGTCGCTCCGCTACGGGGTGCCGGGGGCGCTGAAGGTGATGCTGCCCTCGATGAGCGCCGTCGCGCTCGCGCCCTGCCTGATCGCGCTGATGGGCGAGCCCTTCACCTTCTTCAACGCCATGTCGCTCGTGCTGATTTTCGCCATCGGCCTTGATTATGCGCTGTTCATGCGCGAAGCTTCCAGGCCGCGGCAGCGCCGCTCGATGCTGGCGAACTTCCTCGCTGCGCTTTCGACGCTGCTCGCCTTCGGACTGCTGGCGCTCAGCGAGACCTTCGCCATTCATGCCTTCGGGATCACCATTCTGGTCGGGATCACGCTGGCCTACCTGCTTGCGCCCATTGCGGCGGATGCCAAACGCCCGATGACGGAGCCCCTCTGATATGCCCGGAACAGTTGAAGAATTTGACGTCGTGGTAATCGGCGCCGGGCCGGCCGGCTCGCTCGCCGCCACCTTGCTGGTGCAGCAGGGCCTGAAAGTCGTGATGCTGGAGCGCGGCACGTTTCCCCGCTTCGTGATCGGCGAGAGCCTGCTGCCGCAGTCGATGGTGTTTCTTGAAAAAGCGGGCCTTGGCCCTCGCCTTGAAGCGGCGGGCTTTCAGCATAAAGACGGCGCCGCGTTCGCCGACGACAAGCGCGTCGCTACCATCAGCTTCGCGCAAGGCTTCACGGCGGGACCGGCGACGACCTATCAGGTGCAGCGGGAGAAATTTGATCTTCTGCTTGCCGAAGCGGCGCGCGATGAAGGCGCCGATCTTCGCTTCCAGCAGGAGGTGACGGGCGTTGATCTCCAGGAGGACGGTGTGCTGATCTCGGGCGCTCGCCCGGACGGGCCGTTTCAGATCCGCGCGCGCTTCGTGGTTGACGCGAGCGGCTACGGCCGCGCCCTGCCGCGTCTCCTTGATCTCGATGCGCCGTCGGATTTCCCGGTGCGTCATGCGCTCTTCACCCATGTCAACGACCGGTTTGAGGGGCGCGCTTTCGATCGTAACAAAATCCTTATCACTGTGCATCCGACCTGCAAGGATATCTGGTACTGGATCATTCCCTTCACCGACGGGCGCGCCTCGATCGGCACCGTCGTGCCGCCTGCGGAACTTGCGAAATATCCCGGCACGCGCGATGAAAAGCTCTGGGCGATCATCCGCGAGACGCGCGATCTCAGCGCCCTGCTGGAAGGGGCCGAGCAGGTCCGCCCGGTCGCCGAATTGTCGGGCTATTCGACCAAGGTGAAGCAGCTTGCGGGGCCGCGCTTCGCCCTTCTTGGCAATGCCGGGGAGTTTCTCGATCCGGTCTTTTCCTCGGGCGTCACCGTCGCCTTCAAATCGGCTGATCTGCTGGTTGATCCGCTGATGCGCCAGCTGGCCGGCGAGACGGTCGACTGGGAGGCGGATTTCTCCCGCCCGCTGAAGCGCGGCGTGGATTGCTTCCGCGTCTTTGTCGAGGCGTGGTATCGCGGCGATCTGCAGGAGATTATTTTCAACCCGCCCGGCGATGACAATCCGATCAAGCGGATGATCGTCTCCATCCTCGCGGGCTATGCATGGGATGAGAAAAATCCGTTTGTCACGCAGGGGCGAAAGTATCTCGATATGGTCGCGATGCAATGCTCGTAAGATCGCTCGCGCTTCTGATCCTCCTGACGCTCGGGGCCTGTGCGAGCCTGCCGGGACCGGAACCGGAGGCGGGGATCGAATTCGCGCCCTGGCGATTGCCGGAGAACAAGCCGCGCGAGGTCGTGCAGGCGCTGAACGGCAGCTACGGCGCGCAGGACTTCACCTTGCAGGTCCGCCTCAGCCTGACGCCGGAGCGGATGCAGGTCGCCGCGCTCGATCTCATCGGGCGGCGGGTCTTTGATATCACCTGGGACGCGCGCGGGGTGGCGGCACGCCGCGCCGAGTGGGTATCGGCGGAGATGAACGCTGTCGATATCCTGAAAGTGATCGTCGCCACCTACTGGCCGGCCGACGATCCGATGCAGGCGCGGGTTGCCGATCGCACCGCGTCGCTTATTATCACCTATCAGACGACGCGGGAAAATGCGTGGAATGAGCAGGTCACGATCCGCGATCCAAAGTGGAATTATGAAATGACGATCATTTCCTACGAACTGGCGTTATGACGGCGGGCTACCATCTCAACGCTCTTGGCCTGATCAATGCCCTTGGCCGCGGCCGGGCGACGGTGGCGGCGGGCCTTTTTGCGGGCGATCAGCGCGGGATGTGCGCTATGGGCGGATTGCTGGAGGGGCGGCGCGTCATGGTTGGCGCGGTCCCGGGCGGGCTCCCCGAAATTCCGCCTGCGCTTCGCCGCTTCGATAGCCGCAACAACCGGATGCTGCTCGCCGCCGTCCTTGAGATTGAGGCGGAGATCCGCGCCGCGATCGCAAAATTCGGTCCCGGTCGCGTTGCCGTCATTCTCGGCACCAGCACGTCGGGTATCAGCGATAACGAGCCGGGCGTCGCTGAGAAAGTGCGGACGGGCCGCTTCCCGGAGGGCTTTGACTATGACCGGCAGGACAACGCTTCGCCCTCGCTCTTCCTGCGCGCCTATTTCGAGCTGACCGGCCTCGCCATGACGATCTCGACCGCCTGCACATCAAGCGCGAAAACCCTCGCCTCGGCGCGCCGGCTGATCGCGAGCGGGCTTGTCGATGCCGCCATCATCGGCGGCGCCGATACGCTCTGCCGCCTCACCGTGAACGGTTTCGCCTCGCTCGATCTCGTCGCCGATACGCTTTGCAACCCCTTCAGCAAAAATCGCGGCGGCATCAATATCGGCGAGGGGGCGGCCGTCTTTCTGATGAGCCGCGAGCCGGTTGGCCCCCGCATTGCCGGGATCGGCGAGAGTTCCGACGCCTATCATATGAGCACGCCCGATCCCGACGGCGCGGGCGCCTTCACCGCCATGCGCCGCGCCCTCGATGAAAGCGGCTTCGCGCCCGCCGACATCGCCTATCTCAACCTGCATGGCACGGCGACGGAGCTTAACGACAGCATGGAGGCGAAAGCCGTCCATGAGCTTTTCGGGAGCGTTCCCTGCAGCTCGACCAAGCCGCTTGTCGGCCATACGCTTGGCGCGGCGGGCAGCATGGAGCTTGCCTTCCTCTATCTCGCCCTTGAGGCGGCGGGGGGTGAATTGCCGCCGCATATCTCGGACGGCGCTGCGGACCCCGACCTGCCGCCGCTTCATCTTGTCGCAAAGGGCGAGACGGCGGCGCACAGGCGCGCCATGATGAGCAACTCCTTCGCCTTCGGCGGCAGCAATATCAGCGTCATCCTGTCAAATGAGTAAAGCGATGCAGCCCTGTCCCTACCACGTGACCGAAATCCTCTATCATGCGCCGCCGATGATCCTGATCGACCGGGTGATCGCCTATGACACGGAGACCGTCGAGGCCGAGGTCGAGATTGCGGAGACGACGCCCTTTCTGGAAGCGGGCAGGGTGCCGTCTTACGTCGGGATCGAATATATGGCGCAGTCGATTGCCGCCTACAGTGGGATCATGGCGCGCAACAGTGGCGGTGATGTCAGGATCGGCTATCTCGTCAGCACCCGCAATATGGTGCTGGAGAGCCCCTATTTCGCGCCGGGCGATCGGCTGAAGGTGACGGTCCGCCTCGTCTATAACGAAGCGCCGCTCGCCGTGTTTGACGGCCGGATCGAGCGCAATGAAAAACTTGTCGCTGAAGCGCGGCTTAATGTATATCAACCCTGAACTTTGGGGTGAGCGGAATGCAGAAACGAGTACTGGTCACGGGAGCAAGCGGCGATATCGGCCGGGCCATTGCGCGCCGGCTTGCGCGTGACGGTTTTGAAATTGTCGTCCATTGCGGGCGCAATCCGCAGGCGGGCGCCGATACGGTCCGCCTCATTATCGGGGCCGGGGGAAGCGCCCGGCTGCTGCAGTTCGATATTGCAAACCGCGATGAATGCCGGGATGTCCTCGAAAAAGAAACCGCGGAATACGGCGCTTTCTACGGCATCGTGCTGAATGCCGGGATTACCCGCGATACTGCCTTTCCGGCGATGCAGGATGAGGAGTGGGACAGCGTCATCCACACCAATCTTGATGGCTTTTACAATGTCCTGAAACCGCTCACCATGCCGATGGTCTCGGCGCGAAAAGGCGGGCGAATTGTCGTCATCTCCTCGGTCTCGGGCGTGATGGGCAATCGCGGACAGGTCAACTACAGCGCCTCGAAAGCGGGGCTGATCGGCGCGGCGAAGGCGCTTGCGCTTGAGCTTGCGAAGCGCAGGATCACCGTCAACTGCGTCGCCCCCGGCCTGATCGAGACGGCCATGACGCACGAGCTGCCGCTCGATGAGATCATGCCGATGATCCCGATGCGGCGGCTGGGCAGCGCCGATGAGGTGGCCGCGACCGTCGCCTTCCTCTGCTCAGGAGATGCGGGCTATATCACGCGGCAGGTCATCTCGGTGAACGGAGGCATGGCATGACGAAGCGCGTTGTTGTCACCGGCATGGGGGGCGTCACCTCGCTCGGCGAGGACTGGGACGCTATCTCCGCCAGGATGCGCGAAGGCAAGACCGGCATCCGCTGCATGGAAAGCTGGGATTTCTATGACGGGCTGAATACCCGCCTCGCCGGGCCCGTCGAAGGCTTTGATGTCGACAGCCGCTATCCGCGAAAAGCGCTCCGCAGCATGGGACCGGTCTCCAAGATGGCGGTTTATGCGACGGAAAAGGCCCTCACCATGGCCGGGCTTCTGAACGATCCGGTCCTCAAATCCGGCCGGGTCGGGGTGGCCTACGGCTCCTCCTTCGGCAGCACGCGGCCCGTTGTCGCCTTCACCGACCTGATGCGCGACGGACATTCAAAGGACCTCACGGCGACCAGCTACGTCAAGATGATGAGCCATACCTCGGCGGTCAATATCGGCGTCTTCTACGGGCTTTCCGGGCGCGTCATCCCGACATCGAGCGCCTGCACCTCCGGCAGCCAGGGCATCGGCTATGCCTATGAGGCCATCAAGTTCGGCATGCAGGATGTGATGGTCGCCGGCGGGGCGGAGGAGCTTTGCCCGACCATGGCGGCGGTATTCGATACGCTCTATGCCACGAGCACGAAAAACGCGACGCCGCATCTCACACCGCGGCCGTTCGACCGCGACCGCGACGGGCTCGTGATCGGCGAGGGGGCGGCGACGCTGGTGCTAGAGTCCCTCGATCACGCGCGGGCGCGCGGCGCGACGATCCTTGCCGAGATTGTCGGCTACGCCACCAATTCCGACGGCCGGCATATCACCAACCCGACGCAGGCGACCATGGAGGTTGCGATGCAGTCGGCGCTCGACAACGCGGGGCTGAACGCTTCCGATATCGACTTCATCAGCGGCCACGGCACGGCGACAGAGCAGGGCGATATCGCCGAATCCCATGCGACGCGGCAGATTCTCGGGCCCACTATCCCGTTTCATTCGCTGAAAAGCTATTTCGGGCACAGCCTCGGCGCCTGCGGCTCGATCGAGGCGTGGCTCGGCATCGAGATGATGCGCGAGGGCTGGTTTGCGCCGACGGTCAATCTTGATAATGTGGATGCGGCCTGCGCCGATCTCGATTATCTGATGGGGACGGGGCGGGAGATCGAGGTCACCCATCTGATGAGCAACAACTTCGCCTTCGGCGGCATCAACAGCTCGCTGATCTTCCGAAACGGAGCGGCGCTCTAGCTCAGGGTTGCGGGTGCCCGGGATTGGGCGCGAGCGAGATGCCGGGCAGGGCCGAGACGATGGCATTATAGATAAACTCCGGCGGATCAACGAAATCGAGGCCCGCGAGACGGTCTTCCTTCCAGACGAGATGGCAGTTGAAGGAGCCGAACCTTGGCAGCGACAGCACCACCTCATCGGTCGGATGAAAATCGTGGCGCGTCTGAAAGCGCGCGCCGCTGACGGAGAGATCCCGGACAACGCCCGGAATGGCTTGCTGGCGGTCAATGAGCCGCGCCCCCCAGAGAAGCGACAAAGTGCCGCTCCACATTACCGTTTTGCGGGCATAGCGGCGCTTCTCCGCGCCCACCGCTCCGCCATCGTTCAAGTCGTTAATCGCCCCGTCCACCCCTGTTACGTCAACCGGTTGCAAGTATAGAGAAGCGATATATAAGCGAAAAGAAATTAATTCGCGATAAAAAACAACCGAAAATATTCGCAAAAATATCGGCAATTCCATCGCAGCGGCGGCAGGGGGCGGGCAGGACTAACGTGCGGCCATTGAAGCAGAAATATCGTCTATACAGGGATTTTTACGGCAAATTCCCGCAACGATACTGGACTCCGACGGAACAGCGTATTAATTGACGTTCAACACAGGATATAGGATCTTTTGACCAGATAATCTGATGCACGTCCGGGGGCATTTCCGGGCCGCTTCCGGAGAACTGACCGTTGCAGTCTCGATATTTTCCGCCAGCCCTTCTCATGCTGATCGCCATCCTGTCGCTCGGCGCACTGCCTGCGGCCGCGCAAGGCGGGGCGGAAACGCAGGCGGCGCCGGCCGCCCCCGCCGACGACGCGGCAGGCGAGGCGGCGGCGCCCCAGTATCGCTACGATGTGACGATCGAGGGCGCGCCGACGGACGCCATCGACGATCTCCTGAATGAATCATCGCGCCTGCACCAGCTTGAGGACAGGCCGCCGCCGAGCCTCGCCGCGCTTCGCCGCCGCGCCGATGCGGATGTCGCGGGCTTTCTGAAAGTCCTGCAGTCGGAAGGCTATTATGCGGCGGAAGTGGCCTACAAGCTCGACAGCAGCGCCGATCCCGCAGAGATCCGCTTTGAGATCAAGCCGGGCCCGGTTTTCCGCATCTCCAAGTTCGATATAAACTTCAAGGGCGCGGCGGAACTTCCTGAAAAGCCCGCACTTTCCGACCTCGGAATCGAGATGGGCATGCCTGCGCGGTCGGAGCCCGTGGTGAATGCAGCCACCGATGTCGTCACCAATCTCGCCCATCACGGCTATCCGGACGCGGCGATTGAAAAGCAGGACGCCATCGTTGATTTTGCGACCGACACGATGGAAGTCACGCTCACCATCGACACCGGCGCGCTGCTCTATTTCGGCGATCTGACGATCGAGGGGCTCGATGAGGTCAAAGAGGACTACATCCGCCGCCTCGCGGAGTGGAAGCCCGGTATTCTCTACGATACCCGCGTGATTGATGATCTGCGCCGGCGCTATCTGCGCAGTGGCCTTTTCGACAGCGTTCATCTCAAGCCGCGCGGTCCGCTCATCGAGGGCAAAATCGTCCCGATCACGCTGGTCTTTACCGAGCGCGATCACCGCTCCGTCGGTCTCGGCGCGAGCTATTCGACGAGCGAGGGCGTCGGCACGCAATATTTCTGGGAGCATCGCAATTTCTTCGGCAATGGCGAGAAGCTGCGGACCGATCTCACCATCGCCCAGATCAAGCGCGAACTCGCGGTCACCTTCGTCAAGCCGAATTTCATCCAGCTCGACCAGAATTTCAACGCGAAATTCGATATCCGCCAGGAAGAGACCGACGCCTATGACGAGAATGCGGTGACCTTCTTCGCCGGGCTCGATCGCCGCTGGCGCAACCGCTGGGTTATCGGCGCGGGCGGCTCGCTGGAATATTCCCGCATCAAGGAGGACGGCGTCACCACCGATTTCATGCTGGCGGGCGTGCCGCTGACGGCGCGCTACAATAAAACCAACGATGTGCTCGACCCGACGACGGGGCGGCGCTTCAGCACGTCGCTGGTGCCCTATTTCGGCCTCAACCCGGATACGCCGACGTTCGTGCGTCTTGAGATGGACGGTTCGGTCTATTACCCGGTGATCGGCGAGGATCGCGTCGTGCTGGCGGCGCGCAGCAAGCTCGGCATGATGTTCGGCGATGACGCAAGCTCCATCCCGGCGAGCAAGCGCTTCTATTCGGGCGGCGGCGGATCGGTGCGCGGCTATAAATTCCAGAGCGTTGGGCCGCTCGATGCCGATCACGACCCGCTCGGCGGCCGCTCGCTCCTCGAAGTCGGCTTCGAGGCGCGCACCCGGATCACCGACACCATCGGCCTCGTCCCCTTTATCGAGGGCGGCAATGTCTATGAAAGCATGGCGCCGGATTTCTCGGGCGATTTTCTCTGGGGCGCCGGGCTTGGCTTTCGCTACTACACCGCCATCGGCCCGATCCGCTTCGACGTGGCGGTACCGCTGAACCGGCGCAAGAATGTCGATGACGCCTATCAGTTCTATATCAGCATCGGGCAGGCTTTCTGATGTCGCGACGGGCAAAAATCATTCTGGCGGCGGTGCTCGCGCCTCTTCTGCTGATCTTCCTCGCGCTGGCGGGCGTTGTCCTGTTCCTGCAAACCGACAGCGGGCGCGGCTTCCTGACGGCGCAAATCGAAGCGGCGGCGAGCGATCCGGCTGGCCTCACTGTCGAGATGGGCCGGCTTGAGGGCAATATCCTCGGCGATTTCACCCTCGCCGAGGTCCGGCTTCGCGATCCCGAAGGGGAGTGGCTCAGCATTGAGCGGATTGCCGCCTCCTGGTCGCCGCTTGATCTCATCTTCGGCCGGCTCACCCTCAATGCCATTACGGCCGATCAGGTGACGCTTGCGCGGACGCCGGTGCTGCCGCCTTCCGAGGAGACGCGCGCGCCCTCGGGCGGCATCCCGAAGCTCCCCGTCGCCGTCCGCCTCGCGAAATTCGAGATTGCAAATATTCATATTGCCGAGCCCGTGATCGGCGAGAGCGCGGATCTGCATCTTTCGCTCAACCTCAATGCCGAGCTTGACGAGATGATCCACAGCGAAATCCGCCTGACGGAGCGGGAGGATAAAAGCCGCCTGCTCGGCACGGTCGATTTTCACCCACGAGAGGAGACGTTGCGCGTCGATATCGACCTCACCGAGCCCGAGGGCGGGCTGATCTCGCGCCTGATGGCTTTGCCGGGCTATCCGCCCCTGCATCTTGGCATCAAAGGCGACGGGCTGCTGAAGGCGTGGAAGGGGCAGCTTGACGCGCGCGCGGGCAATCTCTTTGCGGCCGATTTCGCCGTTACGACGGCGGGCGATAAAAAGATCACTCTCACCCTCGATGGCGGCGCGTCGCTCGATGCGGCGCTCGCAAAGGATATCCCGCTGCTTGACAGCTCGCGCATACGTATTGCCGCGGCAGCCGATTATGATACGCAGAGTTCCGACATCACGCTCACCCGTCTCGATCTTGAGAATGCGGCGCTCCATGTCACGGCGAGTGGGGCGGCCAACCCTGCGAAGGAAACGCTCGATTTGCAGCTCAAGACAGAGCTTCGCGACGCCGCCCCGGTCAATGAGCTGATCGCGCCGCTCAGCCTTCAGACGGGGGCGGTCAATCTCGATCTCAAGGGTAGTTTCCGGCAGATGATTGCCAATCTCCTTGTCGATTTTGGCGGCCTTGCGGTTGAGGACAGCCTGACGGCGCGCGATCTCAGCGGCACCTTCACCGCCGATCTTGATCTTGCGGCGCTCGAAAAAATTCCTGTGCGGGGATCGGCGGCGCTCTCGGGCATCGAAAATTCCCCCGCTGCGGCGGCCCCGCTGATCGGCGAGGCGCTCGATCTTGATTTCGATCTTGTCTACGGCCTTGAGAGCGAGACGGTGACGCTCTCCTCGCTCCGGCTGGTGGCGGCGCATCTCGGTCTCAGCGGGACGGGGGAGGTGAATGTCGCGAATCTTGCGACAACGGCGGATCTCTCGCTCAGCCTCGATGATCTCGGCCAGCTTGCCCCGCTCAAGGGGCGCCTCATCGCCGATCTGCATGCAAGCGGGCCCGATATCGCCAAAGACATGACCGGCACGCTCCGCGCCCGTGCTGAGAATTTCGATCTCCAAGATCCGGCGCTGCAACCGCTGACGGGACGCGCGCCGACGCTCGATCTCGCCTTTGCGATGCGGGATGAACAGCTCTCGCTCCATGATATCCTTCTCAAGATCGCGAGCGGGGAGGTGACGGGGAGCGCGGCAATTCCGCTCGAGTTTAAGACCCTCAGCGCCGATCTCAATGCGCATCTGCCGAAGCTCGCCGTTCTCGACCCGCTCGCCGGCGTAAAGCTTGGCGGGGAGGCGCGGCTTGCGGCGCATTTCTCGGGCGCGCTTGGCGATCCCGATGTTGCGGGTACGCTCACGGGCGCGGATCTTGGCGTCAACGGGACGCCGCTTGGCCGTCTCGTCACCGATTTCCGCCTGCAGGCGCTCGCCTCTTCCCCGGCCGGTGATGTGAGCGCGCGGCTGACGCGCGGGGCGGGGCGCGCCGATCTCAGGACAAATATCGCGCTTGTCGATTACCAGCGGCTCGATCTCACCCACCTCGCGCTTTCCGAGCGTGACAACCGCCTGACGGGCGATCTCCGCATTCCCTTCGACGGGACGCCGATGACCGGCGCATTTAACGGCAATATCCCCGATCTCGCATCCCTCGCGGCGCTTGCGGGGCAGGAGATGTCGGGCATCCTGAACTTCACCGCCCGGCTTGAAAACCGCAATGGCGCGCAGGCGATCAATGCGACGCTTGGCGGCAAATCGGTCAATCTCGCGAACGGCAGCGTCGGCCTCGGGGATGTGGCGGCGGAGCTTGCGCTGACGGATGCCTTTGGTACTCCCGCGATCGCGGCGGAGGCGCGCGCGGGCGGCATCATCGCGGGCGGGCAGAAGATCCGCGAGGTGACGGCTTCCGCCGAGGGCGATCTCACCGCGCTCGGCTATCGCTTTGAGGTGACGCGCGGCGAGGCGCCCGATCTTGCCCTGAGCGGCAGGGGCGACGTAAAACTGACCGATGCGGCGACGGATATCCTGCTCGCGGCGCTTGACGGCGATTTCGACGGCCGGCCCATCCATCTCAGCGAGCCGCTTGCGCTCCGCCTTGCGGGGGAGACGGTGACCCTGCCGCGCTTTGCGCTCACCCTCGGCGAGGGGCAGCTTGCCGGGGCGGCGAGCCTCACGGCGGCGAAGGCCGATCTCAGCCTCGATATCACCCGCCTGCCGCTCGACCTTCTGGAACTCGTCAACCCCGCCCTTGCCGTCGACGGCGCACTCGATGGATCGGCGCGCCTTGCCGCGGCGAAGGGGACGCCCGCGACGGGTGCGCTCCGTCTCACCTTCTCGGATGTCCGGCTGGATGAGCCCGATTACGGCGAGCTTCCGGCTTTTGCGAGCCGCGTCGAGGCGGATCTCAACGGCGGCCGGCTCGCCTTCAACGCCGATGTGACAGGCCTTGAGGCAACGAGTATCACTCTCCGCGGCGCGCTGCCGCTCGAGATTGCGCTGGCGCCGGCAAATGCCCTGATCGATCCCGACAAGCCGATCGAGGGCACCCTCAATATTGATAGCGATGTCAACAAGATATGGCCGCTGCTTGCACTGGATACGCAGATTATGCGCGGCCAGTTGAAAGGGAACTTCACCCTCGGCGGCAGCATCAATGCGCCGCGCCTGAACGGTCAGGCGCGGCTCAGCGAGGGCTATTTCGAAGATACCGAGCAGGGCACGATCCTGCGTGACATGGCGCTCTCGGCCGATCTTCGCGATGACACGAAGCTCACCATCGACCTTTCTGCGAAGGACACGCAGGGCGGGACGCTGAAAACCTCGGGCAACGTCGATTTTGAAAGCCTGAGCAACCCGGTAGTCGATCTGAAAGTCGCGCTCGCCCGCCTGCAGGTGATCAACCGCGATGAGATCATGGTCATCAGCGACGGCGATATCGCCATTCGCGGCGAGGCGCTCGATCTCGATGTGACCGGCGATATCACGACGGAGGAAGTCGAGCTCAATATCGGCGGCTCGGTCGCGCCGAGCGTCGTCAGCCTCGATTACCGCGCCATTAACAAGCCCGGCGCGCCGGTGAACGGCGAGGAGCCGGAGCGGCAGAAGCCCTCCACCATCGCGCTCGATCTCGGCCTGCATATGCCGGCCCGCGTCTTTATCCGCGGCCGCGGCCTCGATTCCGAATGGCGCGGCGACTTCACTATCACGGGAACGGCGGCGAAACCGCGCATCGAGGGCAAGCTGATGCCGGTGCGCGGCCAGTTCACCTTCGCCGGCAAGGCGTTCGTGCTGCAGGAGGGGGAGATCGCCCTTCTCGGCGGCGACACCATTGACCCCGAACTCTCGCTCGCCGCGCAGTATCAGGGCGCCAATGTGACGGCGATCGTCTCGATCACCGGCACGGCGACGAACCCGAAGATCAGCTTCTCCTCGCCGGACGGGCTGCCGCAGGACGAGGTTCTCTCGCAGGTGCTGTTCGGCAAATCATCGGGCAAGCTCTCGGCGATTGAGGCGGTGCAGCTTGCCGAGACCGTCGCGACGCTCTCGGGCAAGCTCGGCAGCGGCGGTGGGATCACGGGCTTTGTCCGCGATACCATCGGCGTTGATGTGGTCAGCGCGCGGACCAACGAGCAGACGGGCGAGGCCGAGGTGAGCGTTGGCAAATATGTCACCGACAAGATCTATGTCGGCGTCGATCAGGGCGCCCAGTCCGGCACCCGCGCCAAGGTGCAGATCGAGCTTACCCCCAACATCTCCGTTGAAAGCGAGATGGGGCAATCGACCGACAGCAGCGTCGGAATTTTCTGGAAGTGGGATTATTGAGGAGGCGGGACCAAGCGTGCCCCGTTTCGGACATAATTCAAATTTAATTTTTAAATCAGCCACCTGTTCCATTTTTTAAAGAGTATCAGACAATGACAATTGATCAAAAACGGCCAATCAGGCTTCTTAAAGCGGGTCTTGCCGCCACCCTTGCCGTCACCTTTCTCGCCGCCGATATCGCGCCGGTCTTCGCCGATCCGCCGCCCTGGGCGCCGGCGCATGGCTATCGCAACAAGCACAAGCATAAACATAAACACAAGCATAACGGCCCGGACTATGTCGTCGCGCCGGTGCCGTTCGGCATCGACATGGGCCGCTGCAACCGCGAGATGCTGGGCAGCGTTCTCGGCGCGGCGGCGGGTGGCATCGCCGGCTCGCAGGTCGGCAAGGGGGATGGCAAGGTCGTCGCCGTCATCGGCGGCACCATCATCGGCTATCTGATCGGCGGCGCCATCGGCCGCTCGATGGATGAGATCGACCAGAACTGCATCGGCCAGGTCATGGAACATGCCGAGGACGGGCAGGACATCATCTGGACCAATTCGCGGAGCGGCGCCGTCTATGAAGTGACGCCGCAATCGACCTATCGCGAGCGGAGCGGCGATTACTGCCGCGAATATACCGCGATGGCCGAGATCAACGGCCGCCAGCAGCGGACCTACGGCATCGCCTGCCGGCAGGTCGATGGAAGCTGGAAGCTGAAAAGCTGACCGGCCGCTTTTTCTCTGGGCAAGCTTCCCGCCGTTGTTATGATGGCGGGAAGAAAAAGACGCCGGGAGGAGGGGGCCTTATGAGCTATCAGCACATTTCCGTCAGTTCTGACAATCACGTCACGCGCATCACCTTCGAGCGGCCGGAGGTGATGAACGCCATCAATCCGTTGATGCATGAGGAACTGCAAGCCGCGCTCGATGCCTTCGCTGCCGATGAGGATCAGTATATCGCCGTCCTCACCGGGCGCGGGGAGCGCGCCTTCTGCGCGGGCAGCGATCTTAAGGCCATGGCGGCCGAGACGGACCGCGGCAAGCGCAAATATCCGAAGAACGGCTACGCCGGCCTTATCGAGCGGTTTGATCTCGACAAGCCGCTGATTGCCGCCGTCAACGGCGTCTGCATGGGCGGCGGGTTCGAGATTGCGCTCGCCTGCGATCTCATCATCGCGACTGAGACCGCCCGCTTCGCCCTGCCCGAGCCGCATGTCGGGGCGGTGGCGCTCGGCGGCGGGCTGCACCGGCTGCCGCGCCAGATCGGCCTCAAGCAGGCGATGGGCCTTATCCTGACGGGCCGCGCGGTGAGCGCGCGCGAGGGCGAACGGCTTGGCTTCGTCAATGAAGTCGTCGCAACCGATGCGCTTACCGCAGCCGTTGACCGCTGGTGCGCCGAGATCCTTCGCGGTGCGCCGCTCTCACTCCGCGCCTCCAAGGCGACGGTGATGCAGGGGCTGGACGAGCCCTCGCTCGCGGCGGGGATAAAGAACCAGGCGGATTATCCCGCCTATCGCCGCTGGTTCCAGTCCGATGATCGCATCGAGGGGCCGCGCGCCTTTGCGGAAAAACGCAAGCCCGAGTGGAAGGGGCGCTGACGCGCCCCGCCGCGCCCCCTCGCGCGCCTTACTTCTTCACCCGCCGCCAGTGCAGATGATGCTCATAGACATTGCCGGAGCCGGTCGTCTCGGGCCGCGTTTTGAGGATGATATCCGCGCCATTCGGCACCACTTTGCGGATCAACGGGTTGCCGAGCCAATGCGCAATGGTCGAATACATCACGTCGTGATAGACCTCGTCCCCCTCCAGCCGGAAGGTGCCGCCATAGGCGAGGCTGGTGTTGGGGTCGGGGTTCGCGCCATGCGGCGCATTGCGAAAATCGTTGCGCATCAGAAAGCCGCTCATCCGCCCCTCGGGCGTGTAGATGACCTGCCCGAGCGCATCCTCGCCCATCGGATAGCCGATCGGCTCGCCATTCTTGATGCCCCGCCAGCTGACCAGTTCCCAGCTTCCGATCAGATCCTCGCGCGTAACCATTGCCACTCTCCTGTTGTTGTTTTTATGTTTCTCTCGATGCCTATTCGTAACATCTTGCATGAGCGGGCAAAAGCGGGAAAATAGGCGGTAAGGGAAGGAAGGGCCATGTTGCAGATCGTCCGGGTGGATCATATCGTGCTCCGCGTTCAAGATGCGCCGCGGATGATCGCCTTTTACCGCGATGTGCTCGGCTGCGCCCTTGAGCGCACGCAGGAGGAGATCGGCCTCTACCAGATGCGCGCCGGGGACGCGCTGATCGACCTTATCACCGTGGACGGCGAGCTTGGCCGGCGCGGCGGCCGCGCGCCGGGCGAGGAGGGGCGCAATCTCGATCATTTCTGTCTTGCCGTCCGCCCGTTTGACGAGGCGGCCATCCGCGCCCATCTCGCGGCGCACGGCATCGAGGTGGGCGAGTTTGGCGTCCGCTACGGCGCGGGCGGCTTCGGCCGCTCGGTCTATTTCAAGGATCCCGAGGGCAATGTGATCGAACTCAGAAGCCCGTCCGGGCAGGGTTGAGGGAGGGGGAATGGCGATCTCAAAATCTCTTGCCGCGCTTTTCGCCGTGGCGTTTCTCGCCGCGCTCCTCGGCGCGCCGCAAGCGCCGCTTGCGGAGGCCGCGCGGAGTGAGGCCAACAGCGCCGCGCTCAAACAGATCATCGATGAGGCGCGCGAGAACTGCCGCTCGGTGGAGGGTGGCATCTTCTCCGTTGGTGAGGGGGCGATCCATGATGTCGATGTCAGCGGCGACGGAGAGCCCGATGTGATCGTCGATAGCGCCGGCTTCAACTGCACCACCGCCGCCTCTTTCTGGTGCGGCTCGGGCGGCTGCATGCTGAGCGTGGTGATCGACGGGGAGGGCTATGGCTTCCTGACGCAGGGTTGGGAGATCGTCGATCTTTACAATTACCGCGTCCTGCTGCTCGCCGTGCATGGCATGGAATGCGGCGGCAGCAATGTGCGCAAATGCGTCCGCGCCGAGGTCTGGAGCGAAGGCGCTTTCCGATCGCCCGGGCGGGAGTAGGGCCGTCATGCGCGCGCTCTGGCTCACTATTTATTTCGCCGTTCTCGCCTGGAGCGTGATCAATCCCAAGGGCTACGGCATCTGGTTCCTCGAAGTCTCCCCGGCGCTGATCGGACTTGTCGTCCTTGCTGTAACATACCGGGAATTCCCTTTAACGCCGCTCCTTTACACCCTTATCCTGATCCACTGCATTATCCTGATGGTGGGCGGGCATTATACGTACGCCGAGGTGCCGCTTTTTGATTATATCAAGCCGTGGTTCGGTTTTGAGCGCAACAATTACGACCGGCTCGGCCATTTCGCGCAAGGCTTCGTCCCGGCGATCATCGCGCGCGAGGTGATCATCCGCCGCCATCTCGTGCCGTCGGCCGTCTGGCGCAATATCTTCACCGTCTCCGTCTGCCTTGCCTTCAGCGCCTTTTACGAGCTGATCGAATGGGCCGTCGCGCTGCTCAGCGGGAGCGGCGCGGATGAGTTTCTTGCAACGCAGGGCGATGTCTGGGATACGCAGGCCGATATGGCGCTCGCGCTCCTTGGCGCCATCCTCGCGCTCCTCCTCCTCTCGCGCCTGCATGACCGGCAGATTGCCGCGATCGGGGCCCGACCTTAACCGAGATCGTCGAACGGCGCCCCGGTGACGCCTGATTTCTGACACGAAATTATGGTGACTTCTTGGTTAATATTTACCGCTCATTAAGACGCCGCTGCTAACCTGTCAAACTCTTGTTATCCATTCGCTTAAACCGCGCCGGCGATGCGCTCGGATCGGGAAGGAGGTTGGGGAATGCGTTTTCATAAACTGTCGATACTGCTTGGCGTGCTGGCGGGATCGCTCCTATTTGCCGCCGGCTCGACCGCGACCGCCGAACATGTAATGAACCTCTTCCGCATCGGCACGGGCGGCACGGGCGCGACCTATTACCCGGTCGGGCAGGCCATTGCGAAGATCATCTCGAACCCGACCAGCGCCACCGAGTGTGATCCCGCCTGCGGCGTGCCGGGGCTGCTCGCCGTCGTCCAGACCGCCAACGGCTCGGTCTCCAACGTCGAGGATATCCAGGAGCACAAGATCGAAAGCGGCTTCAGCCAGTCCGACGTCGCCTACTGGGCGGCGACCGCCACCGGCGTCTATGAGGGGCAGGCGCGCAACGAGACCCTGCGCGGCATCGCCAGCCTCTACCGCGAGGATGTGCATATCGTCGCCCGCAAGGACGCCCGCATCACGCGTGTCGAGGATTTGCGCGGCAAGCGCGTCTCGCTCGATGATCCGGGATCGGGCACGCTGGTCGGCGCGCGCATCATCCTCGACGCTTTCGGCCTCACCGAGGACGACATGCAGACGCAGTATATCAAGGCCGCCGATGCGGTGGAGAAGATCCGCGACGGCAAGCTCGATGCCTTCTTCATCATCACCGGCAGCCCGCTCGAGGCAATCGTGGAACTCAGCGACGCGGGGCTTGTCACCCTCGTCCCGATCACGGGTCCCGCCGCCTCGCGCCTGACGTGGGAGAACCCGTTCTTCTCGCCGAGCACGATCCCCGCCGGCACCTATGCGGGCATTGATACGGTGCGCACGCTCGGCGTTGCCGCGCTCTGGGTCGTCAGCAGCCAGCAGCCGGAAGAGCAGGTCTATGAAATCACCCGGACCTTCTGGGAAAATCTCCCCGCACTTAAGAAGTTGGGTTTGCATCCGAAAATTGATAAAATTTCCCTCGCGAACGCCTTTACCTCGATGAGTGTGCCCTTGCACCCCGGGGCGCTCCGCTATTATCAGGAAGCGGGCTTGGTGATTAATCCTGAAAAATTTTAGCCGGATTTGATTTCAGTCGGATGTTTTTAACTCAACTAGCACAAATTGCGCGGAGATTTCGCCCCCATCACCTGCTCCGACGGCAGAACAGCTATCTCCTCGCCATTTTCGGCCTGACGCTGTTCGTGACCGGAACGGTGCGTTATATCCAGGTATCGCTTGCCGATATCGAAGAATCCATCCCGCTCAAGGTGATCGAGGATTCGCAGGCGATGTCGGCTATCCTGTTCGATATCAACGAGGTGACGCAGGGGCTCGCCGTCGCCAAGCTTGCGCGCGGGGAGGAGCGCGAGAAGCATCTTGCGGAAGTACGCCAGCGGCTCGACCATGTCACGGATATGCTGGAAATCAAACGCATCGAATACAGTTTCGATAACCTGATCGGCACCGCCGCCATCTATGGCGTGATCAGTCCGGCGCTGTATGATATCCGCGGCTGGATGACGGAGGGCATCAGCGGCCTTGCCCCGACCAATGACATGGTGATTGTCGCCATGCTGGATCGGGCCCGCACGGCGCTGGTCAAGGCGGATGCGCTGCAGGTCGAGGCAAACGGCGCGGCGGTCGCGCTTCTCCATGCGCAGGCCGAAAAAATCTCCGTCTTCCGTCAGGCCGTGCTGCTGGTTCTGCTTGGCCTTGCCGCGCTGGCGGCGGTGCTGATCTATTATATCTACAACCGCCGCGCGTTCGAGATCGCCCTGCAGCAGAGCGAATGGAAATACCGCCGCATCTATGAAAATGCGACGGAGGGGATTTTCCAGGCCAAGGGCGATGGCACGCTGATTAATGCCAATCCCGCCATGGCGACTTTCCTCGGCTATAATTCGAGCGAGGAAATGAAGCGCTATGTCAAGCTGTTGCAGGATGATGTGTATCTTGATCCGGAAGTGGCGAAAAAGCATTACATGCTGCTCAGCAAGCGGCAGTATCTGATCGACGAGATTTACCAGTGGCGGCGCAAGGACGGGTCGAGCACCTGGGGCGCTATCAATGCGCATGGCGTGTTCGACACGCGCGGCCGGCTGCTCTATTTCGAGGGGACGCTGACCGATATGAACGACCGCGTGCGGGCCGAGGTCAATCTGCGCGAGGCGAAGGAAATGGCCGAGCTTGCGAATCGCGCGAAGTCGGAATTTCTCGCCAATATGAGCCATGAGCTGCGCACGCCGCTGAACGCCATTATCGGCTTCTCGGAGCTGCTGACGTCCGAAGCCTTCGGCACGCTCGGCCATCCGAACTACAAGGAATATGCCTCCGACATCAAGGGCGCCGGGCGGCACCTGCTCGGGCTGATCAATGATATCCTCGACGTTGCCAAGATCGAGGCGGGGCATCTGCAGCTCTCGGAGCGCAAGATCGATCTCGAGACGATTATTCAGTCCTGCTTCCGCATGCTGTCGGTGCGCGCGCTGGAGGCGGGGGTGAAGCTTGAAACCGAGCTTCCTGACAAGCTGCCGCTGTTCGTCGGCGACGAGACGCGGCTGAAGCAGATTATCGTCAACCTGCTCTCGAACGCCGTCAAATTCACCAACAGCGGCGGCACGGTGACCGTCGCCGTCGACGTGCGGAGCGATGACGGCCTCAATATCCGGGTCAGCGATACCGGGATCGGCATTGCGGAGCGGGATATTCCGCGCGTCCTCGACCGTTTCGGGCAGGTGCAGACCAACTACGCCCGCAACAATGAGGGGACGGGGCTCGGCCTTACGCTTGTCCAGATGCTGGTGGATGTCCACGGCGGCAGCTTCCGGCTCGAGAGCGAGGTCGGCGTCGGCACCGTCTGCACCGTCATGTTCCCGCCCGAGCGCACGCTCCGCCTCGCCGAGGTCGTCTGAGCTAACCGGCTGTTGCGATCACGAGCGGCGTGAGGATATCCGTCTGTCTCAGCGTGAGGCCGACCGCGACCAGCATCAGGACCGCGAGCGTCACATTGATCGCCCGCATCAGCCGCGGCGAGGTGACGAGGCGGCGCAGCAGGTTGCCGCCAAAGCACCAGGCCGCATTGCAGGGCAGGCCGATGAGGATGAAAATCGCGATAATCAGCGCGACCTGCGGCGTATAGGCCCCCTCCGGCGCGATGAACTGCGCAAAGGCGGCGATCACCATCACCCATGCCTTGGGGTTAAGCGGATGCAGGATCACGCCCGCCATAAATCCCGGCTGCTCCGCCTTTTCGACGATCTCGGGGTTCGAGGTCGCAATGCGGTAGGCAAGATAGAGAATATAGAAAAGCGACGCGCCGAGGAAGACCAGCCGTAGCACGGGGGAGGTCGCAAACAGCGTGCCCAGCCCCAGCGCCGTCGCCAGGCAGACGAGCAGGAACCCCGCCACGCTGCCAAAGAGAAAAGGGAGGGAGCGGCGAAATCCGAAGCTCGCGCCCGATGCCATCAGCAGCATGTTCACCGGCCCCGGCGAGGCCACCATGGAGAAGCTGAAGAGGGCAATCAGGGCAATCTTCCCGGCGTCCATCGGCGTCTCTCCCGCGCTTTGCCTGTGTTCATTATGACAATTTACATTTTACGAATATTGTTATAATATTGTCCTAGTCAAACGCTATATTGTCACAGTGACAATATAATTGCCCCCGGAGCCGGCCGCCCGTGAAGAAGTTTGAGGAAATCGCCGCCGAACTGATTGCCGAGATCCGCGCCGGCCGCATCGCGCCCGGTGAAAAGCTGCCGACCCACCGCTCGCTCGCCTATCAGTACAACTGCTCGCTTGGCACCGCGAGCCGCGCCTATGCGGAGCTGGAACGGCGCGGCTATTGCTACGGGCGCATCGGGCAGGGGACGTTCGTTTACGGCACCGCGGGCGATGACATGGCGATCGGCCGCGGCGCCTTCTTCCCCGAGGATAGCTGGAACGACGCGCTCTGCGGCGTCACGGATCTGTCCAAAAACAGCTTCTATCACGTGGAGACGGAAGACCGCCTTCGCGATGCGGCGCAGCGGCTTCTGACACGCAATGAGCCGGAGACCTATTTCTCCTATTCCGACAGCCGCGGCCGGCCGCAGGATCGCGACAGTGCGGCGCGCTGGCTGTCCTCGCTGGTCGGCTATGTCGATACCGATAACATCATCCTCACAGAAGGCGCGCAGTCGGGGCTTTATCTCGCCATGGCGACGCTCGCACGGGCGGGGGAGACGGTGGCGACGGAGGCGGTCGGCTATCCCGGCATCCGCGCCGCCGCCTATGAGCTCGACCTTCGCCTTGCGCCGCTGCCGATGGATAATGAGGGGCTGATCCCGGCGGCATTCGAGGAGGCCTGCCGCCGCGGCAATGTGCGGTTGCTTGTCACGGTGCCGACGAACCACAACCCGACCGGCGCGACGCAGCCGCTTGCCCGGCGCGAGGAGATCATCGAAATCGCCCGCCGCCACGGCGTCCTCATCGTCGAGGACAGCGCCTATGCGCCGTTGCACAGCCGCCGCATTCCCGCCTATTACGATCTCGCGCCCGAGATAACGCTCTATCTGACCACTTTTTCCAAGGTGATGAGCCCGGCGCTTCGCTTCGGCTATATCATTGCGCCGGAAAAGCTGGTGCCGCGGCTGGCGACGAAAATGACGACGATCAACTGGATGACCTCGCCGATCATCCGCGACATGACGAATTTCCTGATCGAATCGGGGCAGGTCGCGGCGCAGGGCCGGCTGCTGATCGAGATTGCGGCGCGGCGCGAGCGCTCGGCGCGCGAGATCCTCGGGCCCTGGCTCGCCTCGCCGCCGACGGAGGAGGGTTCGCCGCTCGCCCATCTCTGGCTGCGGCTGCCGGACGGGCAGGATATGCACGGCTTCGTTGCTGCGGCGCGGCGCGAGAATATCATCGTCATCGGCGGTGACAGCTTCGCCATGGGCAAGACGGTGCCGGTCCGCCATGTCCGCATCTGCCTGATGGCCGAGCCGCTGGAGGGCAAGGTCGTGCGCGCGCTCGAGCGGCTGGCGACGCTTCTGTCGCAGAAAATTTCACCGATCATGGTGACGTGATCAGTCCTCGCCGGCGGCGGGGCGGCGGCTCGGGCGGGTGAGGACGAAGCCGGCCCCCGCCAGCATCAGGGCCAGCATCAGCGCGATGCCCCACCAGGGCGTCGCGGTAAAGAGGATGACGAGGGTTGCGCTGGTCGCCATCGTCACAACGGCGAAAATCTTCGCATGCAGCGGAATGACCCCGTGCTTCGACCAGTCCTGCAGCGGCGGGCCGAACAGGCGGTGAGTATAGAGCCAGTCGTGAAACCGCTCCGAGCTTTGCGAAAAGGCCCAGAGCGCGACGAGGAGAAAAGGCGTCGTCGGCAGCACAGGCAGGAAAATGCCGATCATCCCGAGCAGGACAAAAAACCAGCCGATGACCAGCAGAAGGATTTTCTTTGTTTGGCTCTTCATCGGATCAAAGTTGAGAAATCTGGTAAAGGGCGCCCGGACGGGTGCATCTTTTTCCGACTATATCGGAAAAGCCGCGCGGCGGGGAAATATCTTCGTGATCGCGCGCCCCGCGAGATGCCGGCTTTCCCTTTCATGTGCGGATTGCACGCCACGAGGCGCGAGGCGCGCCGTATTTAGATTGCTTGAATGTCATCAATCATGACAATATGGTGTGTGAAGAGGGGCCTGAAAAGCTTAAGCCGGCGGAAAAATCATTTCGCGGTGAAGGAGGCAACAATGAGTGAGGCGGTCGAGAAAGCCAAAATCAGTCTTGACGACAAATATGAGCTGGAGCGCGGGCAGGTGTTCCTCACGGGTACGCAGGCGCTCGTCCGCATCCCGATCATGCAGCGTCAGCGCGACGCGGCGGCCGGTCTCAAGACCGGCGGTTTTATTTCCGGCTATCGCGGCTCCCCGCTCGGGCTTTATGACCAGACACTCTGGAAGGCAAAACCCTTCCTTAAAAACAATGACATCCATTTCCAGCCGGGAGTGAATGAGGATCTGGCGGCGACCAGCGTCTGGGGGACGCAGCAGCTGCCGATGTTCGGCAAGACTGATTTCGACGGTGTTTTCGGCATCTGGTACGGCAAGGGGCCGGGGGTCGATCGCTCGGGCGATGCGTTCAAGCATGGCAATATGGCCGGCACTTCGGCGCATGGCGGCGTTCTCGTCCTGATGGGCGACGATCATATGGCCAAATCCTCGACCGTCGCGCATCAGAGCGAGCATGCGCTGATCGCCGCGATGATGCCGGTCCTCAACCCCGCAACCGTGCAGGAATATCTCGATTACGGCCTCTATGCGATTGCGCTCTCGCGCTACAGCGGCGTCTGGGTGGGGATGAAGTGCCTCACCGATACGGTCGAAAGTTCGGCGACCGTCGATGTCAGCCCCGATCGGGTCGAGATTGTCCTCCCCGAGGATATCGAACCGCCGGCGGACGGCGTGCATATCCGCTGGCCGGATAACTCCATCGCGCAGGAGACGCGGCTCGTCCGCCACAAGCTGCCGATGGTGAAGGCGTTCGTGCGCGCCAACCGGCTCGACCGCATCACCGCCGATTCCACCCGGCGGCGGATCGGCATCGTCACAACGGGGAAATCCTGGCTCGATGTCGAGCAGGCGCTCGGCGATCTCGGCATCTATGAGGAGGAGATCGAGGAGATTGGCCTTTCCATCTACAAGGTCGCCTGCCCGTGGCCGCTCGAACCCGAGGGGCTGATCGAATTTGCCATGGGCCTTGATGAAATCTTCGTCATCGAGGAGAAGCGCAGCCTGATCGAGGACCAGATCGCCCGCATCCTCTATGGCATGGAAGCGCATCCGATGCTGGTCGGCAAGGAGGATGAAGAGGGCGAGATGCTGCTCCCCTCCGACGGGGAGCTGACCCCGACGATGGTGGCGAAAGCGATTGCCTCCCGCCTCAAGCTCCGCGACCTGCCGGCGCGCGTCGAGGAGGGGATTGCCGTTGCCGAAGCGCGGGAGAGCGGCAACACCATGCCCGCCGCGCCGATCACGCGCTCGCCGTGGTTCTGTTCGGGCTGCCCGCACAATAGCTCGACGAATGTGCCGGACGGCAGCCGCGCCATGGCCGGGATCGGCTGTCATACGATGGCGATCTACATGCCCAACCGGCGCACTGAAACCTTCACCCATATGGGGGCGGAGGGGGCCAACTGGATCGGCCAGTCGCCCTTCAGCAACGAGACGCATATCTTCCAGAATCTCGGCGATGGCACCTATTATCACTCCGGCCTTCTCGCCATTCGCGCCGCGGCGGCGGCGAATGTGAATATCACCTATAAAATCCTCTTTAACGACGCCGTCGCCATGACCGGCGGCCAGCCGTTCGACGGGCCGCTGTCGCCCTGGCTGATCAGCCAGCAGGTCCATTCGGAAGGGGTGAAGAAGGTCGTCGTCGTCACCGACGAGCCGGAGAAATATGCCGCCGATACGCCATGGGCGCCCGGCGTTTCGATCTTCCACCGCGACGATCTCGACAAGGTGCAGCGGGAGCTGCGCGAGATCGAGGGGGTGACGGTGCTGATTTATGACCAGACCTGCGCCGCCGAGAAGCGCCGCCGCCGCAAGCGCGGGACGTTCCCGGACCCGGCGAAGCGCGTTTTTATCAACGAGCTGGTCTGCGAGGGCTGCGGCGATTGCGGCGTCGTCTCCAACTGCGTCTCGGTAAAGCCGCTCGAGACCGAGTTCGGCCGCAAGCGCGTCATCGACCAGTCGAGCTGCAACAAGGATTTCTCCTGCGTCAAGGGCTTCTGCCCGAGCTTCGTGACCGTCGAGGGCGGCGGCCTTCGAAAGCCCGAGAAGAAAGAAGTGACGTCGAGCGTGATCGATATCATGAACCCGGCCGCAAACCTGCCGGAACCTGCGCTTCCCGCCATTGACGGGCTTTACAACATCCTCGTCACCGGCATCGGCGGCACCGGCGTGATCACCGTCGGCGCGCTGCTCGGCATGGCGGCGCATGTGGAGGGGAAGGGCGCCTCGATCCTCGATCAGACGGGCCTCGCCCAGAAGAATGGCGCGGTGATGAGCCATGTCCGGCTTGCCGCCGCCGCCACTGACCTCGCCGGGACCCGCATCCCGAGCCGCCAGACGGACGTCGTCATCGGCTGCGACCTTGTCGTGGCGGCGAGCCGCGATGCGCTGAAAACCTACGATCTTGGCCGCACGAAGGCGATCATCAATGATTATGTGGTGCCGGTCGCGGCCTTTACGCTCGCCCCCGATCTCGCCATGGACCGGGACAGCCTGACGGACCTGCTGAGCCAGAATCTCGGGCGGGAGCAGGCGGAATTTATCGACAGCACGACGCTCGCGACGGCGCTGATGGGTGATTCCATCGCCGCCAACCTGTTCCTGCTGGGGTATGCCTTCCAGCGGGGCGTGATCCCGTTGCGGCTCGCCTCCATCGAGACGGCGATCGAGCTGAACGGCGTTGCGGTGGACGCCAACAAGCGGAGCTTCGCCTGGGGCCGGCGCGCCGCCGCCGACCGCGCGGAGGTCGAAAAAATTGCGCGGCCCTCGCAAAGGGCACAAAGCGCCGCGCCCGAGGATCCGCTCACGCTGCGAAGCGAGTTCCTTAAAAATTACCAGAACGGGCGCTACGCCAGGCGCTATCTGAAGCTGGTCGAGGAAGTGCGCGCGGCGGAGGAGAAGGCGGTTCCGGGCGCGACGGCGCTCACCGATGCGGTCATGCGCTACGCCTTCAAGCTGATGGCCTATAAGGATGAATATGAGGTCGCGCGGCTCTATACGGACGGCAGCTTCAAGCGCAAGCTGGAAGCCGAGTTCGAGGGCGACTACAAGCTCAAATTCCATCTCGCCCCGCCGATCATGGCGAAGCGCAATCCCGAGACCGGGCATCTCGTAAAGCGCGAGTTCGGCCCCGCGATGATGACGGCGTTCGGTCTTTTGGCGAAGTTCAGGTTCCTGCGCGGCACCGCGCTCGATCCCTTCGGGCGGACGGAGGAGCGACAGGCCGAGCGGGCATTGATAAAGGAGTATGAGGAGACGATGCGCGAGCTTGCGGCAAGCCTCACCCCCGCCAACCACGCGCTCGCCGTCGAGATCGCCAGCGTCCCTGAGCATATCCGCGGCTACGGCCATGTGAAGGAGCGGCATATGAAAGCCGCCGCGACGGAGCGCGACAGCCTGCTCGGCCGCTTCCGCGCGGGCGATGTTCAAAGCCTCGCGGCGGAGTAGGGCAGGATCCTGCGCCGGCAGTCTGACAAGAGTAGGGGGTAATGGTCGAGATTGCCGGCCTCGTCTTTCCGCTGTTCGGGCTGATCCTGCTGGGGTTCGTGACGGCGCGCATCACCCGCCAGCCGGCGGAGGCGATGGGCTGGCTCAGCACCTTCATCATCTATATCTCGCTGCCCTGCCTCTTCTTCAAGCTGCTCTCGAAAACGCCGGTCGAGGAGCTGACGAGTTGGGGCTTTATCGCGACCAACATCCTGACGACGCTCGGCGTTTTCATCCTCGTCTATATAATCGCGCGGCTGGCGACAAAGGCGAGCATGCCGGAGGCGACGATTCAGGGCCTCGCGGGTGCCTATGGCAATATCGGCTTCATGGGGCCGGGGATCGCGCTTCTCACCTTCGGCGAGGCGGCCGCGGTGCCGCTCGCGCTCATCTTTGCTTTCGAGAACGCGCTCCATTTCATCGTTGCGCCGACCATGATGGCGCTCGCCAGCGAGAGCCGCGGGAGTGTCAGGACCCTCGTCCTCTCGATCGCGAAGAAGGTTTTCCTGCATCCCTTTATCATCGCGACGCTGATCGGCGTCGCCGCCGCCATTTTCGACTATACGCCGCCGCTCCCCGTCAGTCGGCTGATCGACTACCTCGCCGAGGCCGCGGCGCCCTGCGCGCTTTTCGCCATGGGCGTGACGCTGGCGCTCCGCCCCCTGAAGCGCGTGCCGCGGGAACTTGGCTATATCCTGCCCGTGACGCTCATCTTCCATCCGCTTCTGATGTATCTCACTTTGAGCTTCTTCGGCGATTTCGAGCCCGTCTGGGTCTATACCGCCGTCCTGCTCGCGAGCCTGCCGACGGCGACCAACGTCTTTGTCATCGCGCAGCAATATGGCGTCTGGGTGGAGCGCGCCTCCGCCACCATCCTGCTCAGCACCACCCTCTCGGTCTTCACCGTCACGGCGCTGCTCTTTGCGATCACCTCCGGGCTGTTACCTGCGGATTTATTTGTGGGGTGAGGGGCAAAAAACTTGACCGTTATAACATTTGTAGCTACATTAAAGGCCAGCAAAGCAGAGTGAGATCAGGATGACGACAAAACAGACAGCGACATCGGCCGCGACGTTTGCGGAATCCAGTTTGCGCAAAATCGGCAATTCAACGGGGACGACCCTCCCGAAGGGTATTCTGGAAAAGGCGGGATTGCGCCTTGGCGACCGGGTGAAAATCACGGCGGATGAGGATGGCATAAAGATCGAGAAGGCGGACGAGAGACATGACCGCGTCAAGCGCCTTCATGAATATTCCAAAATGCGCCACAACAAACTCTATAAAGAACTGGCGAAATGAGGCAGTGGGAGCTTCTGAGTGAAGAAGATCTCCTTGCCATTCATAAAAGCCAGATTGAGGATTATGGCGGACGCGACGGCATAAGGGATATCGAGGGCGTGAAAGCCGCCGCCGCGCGGCCGATGAATATCATCTCATACAACCCGGATGCCGATATATTCGATCTCGCATCCGCTGTCTTTTTCTCGATCACCAGGAACAGGCATCCGTTTGTCGATGGCAACAAGCGCGTCGGGTTCGCCGCCTGTGACATTATCCTCATGCTGAATGACTACCAGCTTGATGTGAATTTTTCGCAGGCGTTCCCGGTTATCATGAACGCGACCACAGGAAATCTAACGGAAGGCGAATTTTCCGCCTGGCTCCGGGAAAACTCCTCCCTAAACGAAAAACTGAGAAATCTCTAAATTGGAAAAGTGGTGCTTTGCAGGAGCGCCAAACTCGTTTTGCGCTTCAGCCAAGCGAGTCAATGTGTATGTGTCAGTAGCGGCTTTGTTATTCGCGCATAACGTCGATCACAGCATTTGCTTAAATCCTGCGGGTTCGCTAAAAGGGGCGCAAGCGAAAATCTTGTGAGCAGGAGCGGTTATCCCTATGGCGTCTTATCAGTATATTTATGTGATGAATGGTCTCTCGAAGACCTATCCGGGCGGCAAGCAGGTTCTGAAAGATATCCGGCTTTCCTTCTTCCCGGGCGCGAAGATCGGCGTGCTGGGCCTGAACGGCGCGGGTAAATCGACGCTGCTGAAAATTATGGCCGGGATCGAGACCGAGTTTCAGGGCGAGGCCTGGGCGGCGGATGGCGTCAAGATCGGCTATCTCGCGCAGGAGCCGGAGCTCGATCCGGCGAAAGACGTGCTCGGCAACGTCATGGACGGGGTCGCCGAGAAGCGCGCGCTGCTCGATAAATTCAACGAGGTCTCGGCCCGCTTCGCCGAAGAACTGACGGATGACGAGATGAACGCGCTCATCGCCGAGCAGGGCGAGCTGCAGGAGCAGATCGATGCGCAGAATCTCTGGGATCTCGACCGCGAGGTGGAGATCGCCATGGACGCGCTCCGCTGCCCGCCGGGCGATGCGGATGTGACGAAACTCTCGGGCGGTGAGCGCCGCCGCGTCGCGCTCTGCCGTCTCCTTCTCTCGCAGCCCGACATGCTGCTGCTCGACGAGCCGACCAACCATTTGGACGCCGAAAGCGTCGCCTGGCTCGAGCGCTTCCTGCATGACTATCCCGGCACCGTCGTTGCAGTGACCCATGACCGCTACTTCCTCGATAACGTCGCGGGCTGGATTTTGGAGCTCGATCGCGGCCACGGCATCCCGTGGGAAGGCAACTATTCAAGCTGGCTGGAGCAGAAGGAAAAACGCCTCGCGCAGGAAGGCAAGGCGGAGGATGCGCGCCGCCGCACGCTGGATCGCGAGCTTGAGTGGATCCGCCAGGGCGCGAAGGGCCGCCAGACGAAATCGAAGGCCCGTATCAGCGCCTATGAGGAACTGCTCTCGCAGCAGAATGAGAAGCAGGCCGCCGATATGCAGATCTACATCCCGGCCGGCCCGCGGCTCGGTGATCTCGTTGTCGAGGCGGAGAATGTCAGCAAGGGCTATGGCGATCGCCTGCTGATCGAGGATATGTCCTTCAAGCTGCCGGCGGGCGCGATCGTCGGCGTCATCGGCCCGAACGGCGCGGGTAAGACGACGCTGTTCAAGATGATCACCGGATCCGAGCAGCCCGACAGCGGCAGTTTCCGCGTCGGCCCGACGGTGAAGCTCGGCTATGTCGATCAGGACCGCGACACGCTCGACCCGAACAAGACGGTGTGGGAGGAAATCTCCGAAGGCAATGAGGTGATCTATCTCGGCAAGCGGGATATCAACAGCCGCGCCTATGTCTCGGGCTTCAACTTCAAGGGCCCCGACCAGCAGAAGAAGGTCGGCCAGCTTTCGGGCGGGGAGCGCAACCGCGTCAACCTTGCCAAGATGCTGAAATCGGGCGCCAATTTCCTGATGCTTGACGAGCCGACCAACGATCTGGACGTCGATACGCTGCGTGCGCTGGAAGAGGCGTTGCTGCAGTTCGCCGGCTGCGTCGTCGTGATCAGCCATGACCGCTGGTTCCTCGATCGCATCGCGACGCATATCCTCGCCTATGAGGGCGACAGCCATGTCGAATGGTTCGAGGGCAACTTCGAGGCCTATGAAGAGGATAAGCGAAAGCGCCTTGGCAAGGAAGCAACCGAGCCGCACCGCATCAAATACAAGCCGATCAAGCGGTAAGGCTCAAATCGCCCGCACGGGCCCCCTGCGAGTTTCCGGTTGAGGCGGGGAGCCCCGCGCTTTAGACTGTCACATCAGCCGGTGAGGGGAGCGACAGGGTGAACAGGCGCGAGGCAGAGAGACGGGCGCGGCAGATCCACGCCTTCCGGGCGGAGCTGGCGCTGCTGGAAAAGGGCGGCGTCCTCAAGCTTGCCGAGGGGGAGGCAGCGCGCGTCGCCGCCTATCACGGCGCGCTTCTGGCGGGCTTCTCCAAGGACTTCGATGCCGATCTCGATGCGGGCGCGGCGCGGCTCTCCTGGGGGATGCGGATTGTCTCGACACTGGGCGCGGCCGCGCTCTCGCTCGGCATTTTTCTCTTCTTCAATCATTATTGGGACGATCTCTCGACGGCGCTGCAGGTTGCGCTTGCGGTGCTTGCACCGCTGCTCGGCGTCGCGGCAACCGAATGGATCGCGGCGCGCTTCCAAACCCGGCATTTTACCGAACTTGCCGCGCTCGTCACCATCGCCTGCTTTATTCTCAATCTTTGCCTTCTGGGTGAGATATTTAACCTAACTCCAAGCCCCGGCGCATTTTTTGTCTGGGGCGCATTCGCTGTCCTGATGGCGGCGCGGCATAGCCTCGGCCTTTCGCTCGGCATCGGGCTCACCGGCCTCGCGGTCTTCATGGGCGCGATGCTGACCCAGTTTGCCGGCTATTACTGGCTGCATGAGATCATCACGGAGCTTTACCTCGCGCCCTTCCTTCTCATCCTGCTCGCGCCGCTGCTGCGAATTCAGTATATTCAGGATAACCGGTTTATTTTCTTCTATACGGGGCTGCTCGGCGTTTTTCTCCAGCTTCTCGGCATTGTGACACTCGGGCCCGAGAGCCTGCTGCCGTTCAGCAGTGACGGGGTGGGATGGACCTACCTCATCGCCGCGGTCGTCTTTGGGGCGGGTGCGCTCGGCTGGAGCGTCCGGCAGGGCTGGGAGGGCGGCGCTTACCTTTCTGCCGGCTTTCTGATCCTCCTCCTCGGGATCAAGTATTTCGACTGGTTCTGGGACAAGTGGCCGGCCTATATTTTCTTTCTCATCCTCGGCCTGCTGGCGGTTGGCGTGATCCTGCTGCTTCGCAAGCTGCGCCTGACGGGACGGCGGGTCCATGACGCTCCGTAAGGCATATCTCCCGCTGCTGCTGGTCATCGCGGCCAATCTCTGGATCGCGGCTGGCGTCTTTTGGAACCGGAGCGGCGCGCCGACGGGCGAGCTCACCTTTGATGACTGCGCGTTCGGGCGCGCCGGGGGCCATAGTGTTGGCTCAGACGGCCGCTCCCTCTCGCTCTATGTCACCTCGCCGCCGATCACAACGACGGGGGAGGCGGGCGACAAGAGGCACCGGCGGACACGGCCCGCTTATCTGCTGATCGAGGAGGGCGGCGCAGCGTGGGAGGCGTATCTTGCGGGCGAGGCGGAAAGACGCGCGAAAAACCCCGACTACACGCCGTTTATCCCGCAGAGCCGGCTTCTTTTCAGCGACAGCGCAACGGCGGCGGGCGGGCTGAAATCGCCGCAGGCGGGCAGCACGGGCGCCGCCATTGTGCGGGGCTATGTGACAAGCTATCGGAGTGATGAGGGGACGGTGCAGCACCGCTACGCGGGCCGGCCGCAGATCGCCATCCCGAGTGAGTATCGCGCCGCCTTCAGGGCGATCCACGCGGCCCGCTTCCCGGCCGGTCGCGAGGAAGGGGAAGCCTCCTGCACGTCCGAATATCGCATCACGCTCCGCTTCGGCGCGCGCTTTGAGCCCTGGATCGCCGGCATCGAGCCGCTTTAGGCGGCGGGGGCGGCCGGGACTTCCTCCGCCAGCGCGCGGATGACCGCCGGGCGCTCCTTCATGCGGGCGACGAGGCGCTCGAGCTTCGGATAGTCGGCAATGTCGATCTTGCTGAACGTCAGCCAGCGCTGGACCGCGAAGAAATAGCCGTCGGCGACCGTGTAGCTGTCGCCCATGATCCACGGCCCTTCGATCATCTCCGCCTCGATCAGGGCGAGGGAATCGCGCATATTCTGCTTCACCTTGCGGCGCATGTCGGCAAGCGAGCTTTCCTCGCTCGCCCAGCGGGTCCCGCGCAGGTAATGCGACTGGTTCACATGCACGGTCGAGCAGAGATAGTTGTTGAACTCCTGCATCTTGGCGAGGCGGTAGATATCATCAAACGGGGCGAGCTTCTTCTCGGGATAGCGCTGCGCGATATAAAGAAGGATCGCCGGCGTTTCGGTCAGGATCCCCCGTTCGGTGACGAGGGCGGGCACGCGGCCTTTCGGATTGATGGCGAGATAGTCGGCTTTCGTCTGGGCCGCGTTTGCGAAATCAACGGGGACGGCGGTGTAGTCTGCGCCGGCCTCGGCCAGCGCGATATGGCTCGCCATGGCGACCGTTCCGGGCGCGTAATGGAGTTTCAGCATTTTCTTCCCTTTCCCTGCCGCTTCGCGCGCGCCCGAAAGCGCGTTCGATTTCCATGTTATACAGATTAAATTATGTTGCCGGACAAAAAAATACCATAATGTCCCGGGACTATCCCAAGAGACATAGGGGGAATTTTACTAAAAATATAGCAATCTGATGTCGGGTCTTGCGAAGAGCCCGGAATTTGCGTATTTAGCCCTATTCCGCGGAAATAAACAGCGCGGGAGCGGGGCAAAAATACTTGGGGCACCGGTGGCGTTAACTTTATATCGCCCGGTAGTTCGGCTATGTTGTTCAGCAAATCGGGGTAGTATGGGTGGTAGGGGACATAAGTGACGATGCAGGTTGAGACCACGGAAATTGCCGATGTGAAAATTCTCCACCCGCGCAAGTTTGGCGACGAACGGGGCTTCTTTTCGGAAGTCTGGAATGCGCAAACCTTCCGCGAGGCCGGGATTGATGTCGAATTCATGCAGGATAATCACGCCTATAATGCCGAGGCGGGGGTCGTCCGCGGCCTGCATTACCAGCTTGAGCCGAAGGCGCAGGGCAAGCTGGTGCGGGTGACGCGGGGCGCCGTTCTCGATGTCGCGGTGGATATCCGCGTCGGCTCGCCGACCTTCGGGAAACATGTCGCGATCGAGCTTTCGGCCGACAACTGGGCGCAGCTCTGGCTGCCGCCCGGATTTGCGCATGGCTACTGCACCCTTGTTCCCGATACGGAGCTTCTCTATAAGGTGACGGATCTGTATAGTCCGAAGAATGACTGCGGTATTTTCTGGAATGATCCGGCGCTCGATATTCAATGGCCGGTGTCGCCCGAAAAGGCAATCCTTTCAGAAAAAGATAAGACTTTGCCGCTATTAAAGGACCAGACACGACTTTTTGAATTTAGGGAAACGAAATGACAGTTTTCGTCACCGGAGGGGCGGGCTTTATCGGCTCGGCGCTGGCCCGGGATCTGATCAACCAGGACAGGGAAGATGTTCTCGTCATCGACAAGCTGACCTATGCGGGCGCGCTTGAAAATCTCGAGACGGTGAGCGCGAGCCCGCGCTATCGCTTCGCAAAAACAGATATTTGCGACGCCGCCGCCATCAAGGCGCTGTTCGCCGAGCACAAGCCGCGCGCCGTCTATCATCTGGCGGCCGAATCCCATGTCGATCGCTCGATCGACGGGCCGGCGGCGTTTATCGAGACCAACCTCGTCGGCACCTTCGTCATGCTCGATGCCGCCAATCAGTACTGGCGCGAGCTTGACGGCGCGGCGAAGCAGGCGTTCCGCTTCCTGCATGTCTCAACGGACGAGGTTTACGGCGAGCTCGGGGCCGAGGGCCTCTTCTCGGAGACCAGCCCCTATGATCCCAACTCGCCCTATTCGGCGAGCAAGGCGGGCTCGGACCATCTCGCGCGCGCCTGGCACCGCACCTACGGGCTGCCGGTGCTGGTCACCAACTGCTCCAACAATTACGGGCCCTACCAGTTCCCGGAAAAGCTGCTGCCGGTGATTATCCTGAATGCGCTGAACGGCCGCGAGCTGCCGGTCTATGGCAAGGGCGAGAATGTCCGCGACTGGCTCTATGTCGAGGATCACGCCACCGCGCTGCAACAGGTTGTGGCGGACGGGCGGGTCGGGGAGACCTATATGATCGGCGGGCGGGCCGAGCGCAAGAATATCGACATCGTGCGCGGTATCTGCCGTATTCTCGATCGCAAATTCCCGGACAGGGGCCCGCATGAGGATCTGATCCGTTTCGTTGCCGACCGGCCGGGCCATGATGCGCGCTATGCCGTCGATTGCACGAAGATCGAGCGGGAGCTTGGCTGGAAGCAGTCGCTGACGCTTGATGTCGGGCTGGAAAAGACCGTCGACTGGTATCTCGGCAATCTCGACTGGGTCAAGGCGGTCTCCAAGGACTATTCGCAGCAGCGTCTCGGGCTCGGATCGAATAAGTGATGAAAATCCTGGTGACAGGGGCGGGCGGGCAGGTCGGCACCGCGCTCGTTGAGCGGGCGTCGGCGGCACGCCTCGATCTTGTCGCCCTTGATCGCCGCGCGCTCGATATCACCGATGCGGCGGCGGTTGCGCGCGTGCTGCGCGAGATCCGCCCGGGTGTCGTCATCAACGCCGCGGCCTATACGGCCGTCGACAGGGCGGAGACGGAGGTCGAGGCGGCCTTTGCGATCAACGCTCTGGGTCCTGAAAATCTCGCCCGCGCCGCAAAAGAGATGGATATCCCGCTCCTTCATATCTCCACCGATTTCGTCTTTGACGGCGCCAAGGCGGGCGCGTATGTCGAGACGGATGCCGTCGCCCCGCTCAATGTCTACGGGCAGAGCAAGGCGGAGGGTGAAGCGCGGATCGCGGCGGCGATGGAGAAATATATCATCCTGCGCACCGCCTGGGTCTTTGGCGGCGCGCAGAATTTCGTCAACACCATGCTCCGCCTTGGGGAGAGCCGCGACGAGCTGAGCATCGTCGATGACCAGCGGGGCGGTCCGACGCCCTCCCTTGATATCGCCGCGGCGCTTTTGCAGATGGCGGAAAGGGTCGCTGCGCCCGGCTTTCGCGATTTCGGCATTTATCATTACGCCGGCGCGCCCGCCGTCACCTGGTTCGGCTTCGCGCGCGCGATTTTTGCGGGCCGCAAGGCGCCGAAGCTCACTCCCATCCCGAGCGAGGCGTATCCCGTCCCGGCGGTGCGGCCGAAAAATTCGGTGCTTGACTGCAGAAAGATCAAGCGGGTTTTTGATATTGACCAGCCCGACTGGCAGGCGGCATTATCAAAGCTATTGGCCGAACGATAAGAAAAGGATAAGCCCGTGGCCCGCCAGGATTTTCATTTCTTCTTCCCCTTTCGCGTGCGTTATTCCGAAATCGACGGACAGGGCGTCGTTTTTAATGCACATTACCTGACCTATTTCGATACGGCACTGACCGAATTCTTTCGCTCCCTCGGCTTCGACTCGCAGGAGTATCTGGAGCGGACGGGCAATGACTTTCACGTTGTCAAATCGGTCGTGAATTACGAGGCGCCGATCCGCTTCGATGCGGAAATCGAGGTCGGTTGCCGCGTCGAGAAGATCGGCCGCTCCTCCATCGCCTTCTGGCTCGAGATCTTCGCCAAGGGCGAAGAGACGCGCTACAGCAGCGGCGAGGTGATCTGGGTCAACACCAACCAGAAAACGCATAAATCCACCCCGCTCGATGACGAGACGCGGGCGCTCTTTACCGGCGCCTGAAGGCGCGCGCCGCCCCGTTACATCGAAATCTCATCAATGCCGAGATGATAGAGGCAGTCGCCGCGCTCCACGCGCGCGCCCTGCCGTCTGGCGAGGATCACGCCGTCCACGTCAAACGCAAGCTCGATCGGCGGCCGCCCGGGCGTCTCCGGCTGGTGGATCAGCGCGGCGGGCTGGCCTTTCACCACATCCTCGCCGGGCTCGGCGAGCGGCTCTAAGAGGCCCCGCTCGCTCGCGAACAGGTGGCTCTCATGCGAGAAGATGCGCGGCGTAGTCTCCACAGGCCGCGCGTCGCCCGAGACGATGCCGAGATGGCGAAGGACATTGAGAAGCCCCTCGCCGGCGCGGGCGGGCAGCCCCTTTGTCACCGATCCGCCGCCGGCAAGCTCGGTCGTCGCCGAGCAGATCCCCTGACGGAGCGCCGCCGCCGATGAATAGCCGCCATATTCATCGCGGTTGGTCAGTAGCACGAAGGGAAGGCCGAATTTCCCGATGAGTTCGCGCTTGATAGTCGCATGGCGATCCTCGTCATTGATGGAAATCAGCAGCGTCGGCTCATAGAGAAGCGAACTGCCGCCCGAATGCAGATCGAAGAGATAATCGACGCGCGGCAGCAGCACATGCTCGATATAATAGGCGATCTGCGCGGTCGGGGTGCCGCGCGCATCGCCCGGAAAGGCGCGGTTGAGATTGCCCTCATCGAGCGGTGAGGTGCGAAGGCCCGCATCGGCGGCTGGAAAATTCGCCATCGGCAGGAGGATGACCTGCCCCGTCACCTGCTCGGGTTTGAGACTGCGGATCAGGTTGGAGAGAATGACCTGCCCTTCATATTCATCGCCATGCGTTCCGCCCATCAGCAGGACGCGGGGCCCGTCGCCGTTTTTGAAGCTGGCGATCGGGATCGGGATATAGCCATAGGCGGAGCGGTGGACCGAGTGGGGCAGGCGGAGATAGCCCGTCTGACGCCCGTCGCGGTCGAGGTCAATCGTGCTGGTGATTGTTGAGGTCATGGGGGCCCTGTTGTTGCGGTAATGCGCCATTATAGAATGATTTTTCTCCTCCGGCCAAGGGCGGCGAGAGGCAATAAAAATAGCCCGCCGGTGGGCGGGCTATCGTTGGGGTTAAAAAAGCGCCTTAGGCAGCTTTATTTTCAATCAGCCTGTCTTTGGCCGTGCTGATCTCAATCGTGCGAGGTTTCAGCTCCTCGGGGATTTCCCGGACGAGATCAATATGCAGGAGGCCGTTCTCCATGCTCGCGCCAACCACCTTGATGGTCTCGGCAAGCTCGAAATTCTGGACGAACGAGCGGGCCGCAAGGCCGCGATGCAGATATTCCACATCCTCCTTCTGTTCGGCCGATTTGCCGGTGATTTTCAGCGAATTGCGGGTTGCAACAACCTCAATCTGGTCTTCCGTAAAGCCGGCGACCGCCATGGTGATGCGATAATTGTCGGCATCCTGCTTGACGATGTTATAGGGCGGAAAGCCGCCGTCCCCGGAGGCGCGCTCAAGGCTTCGGAAAAGCTGCTCGATGCGGTCAAATCCGACGGTGGACCGGAGCAGGGGGGAAAAATCGTAAGTACGCATTATCTATATCCTCCTTAGAAGCAATATATGTCCTGCGGGCTGCCATTCTGGCCAAGCCCTTGATTTCAGGCCCTAATTGGCGCCTGACACGTCTCATATGTGGGCGCCTTTCCAGAGTTTCAAGAGATCGGGAAGAGGAAAATTTAACTTTTGCCCCCTAGATTAACGGGCAAAGCGGACGCCGGTATGCGCGGGCGGGGTTAAGAGGAGCAGGCGGGTGACAAAAAAGAGCGACGGGCAGGGTGGGGGCGGCAACACGGTCTTTTTCAGCCGCTCCTACGATGAGGCGCTCGCGCTCGTGCGCGAGGCGCGCGCCTATCTGGCGGGGCCGGGGCGGCTCGCCGCGCGCCAGCTCCCGCCCGAGGTCGGCTATGCTTACGCGGCCGAAAGCCTCCGCCTCACCACCCGGCTGACCGAAAGCATGGCGTGGCTGATGTTCCAGCGGGCGCTGCAGGCGGGCGAAATCAGCGAGGAGGAGGCCGCGCGAGACGGCTGCCGGCTCGCGCATCTGGAAACCTGCCTCACCGATGCGCCGCTCTGTGATCCGGGCCTGCTGCCGGACGGGCTGGCGTCGCTGCTTGAGCGGAGCGAGGCGCTCTACCGGCGGCTTCTGCGGCTCGATGAACAGGCCGTCGCCGCCTATGCCGCGCGGCACGGCGGGGCGGCGCGCTGAAACGAAAAAAGGCGCCCAGATGAGCGCCTTTGTCATCCGCGATCGCGCGAGAGATTACTTCAGGCCAAAGCCCGCAAAGCGCTTCTTGAACTTCGCGACCTGCCCGTCATCACGCACAAGCTGCTGACCGCCGGTCCATGCCGGATGGGTCTTTACGTCGATATCCAGTTTCAGAACGTCACCTTCCTTGCCGTAGGTCGAACGGGTCTCAAAGGTCGTGCCGTCTGTCATTTCGACGATGATTTTGTGATAATCGGGATGTATGTCTTTTTTCATTTCGGCTCACCCTTCAGGGGACGCAAGGTTTAACTCAGCGGGCCTTATATTAAAGCTTTGCCGTTATGGCAAGCAAAGATATGCTCGGCGGTGTTTTTTCTTGCATTCCTGGCCCCGGGGTTTACACCCGTGGGACGGATTAACTAACGTAAATTCAAGGTTCCTTCGTGACTGAAGAAAACGCAGATCTTCGGACTTCTCCGGATAAAACGGGCGGCAAGCGGTCGCTCAAGGGATTGTGGCGGCTCTGGCATTTCATCCTGCCCTACAAGCCGCAGGTGATCGGCGCGCTGATCGCGCTGATCATCGCCGCGGGCGCGACGCTGATGATCGGGCAGGCGATCAGGATCATGATCGACAAGGGCTTTTCCGCCGGCAGCGTCAGCCTGGACCGCTATTTCCTCGGGCTGATGGGCGTTGTCGTGCTGCTCGCGGTCGCGACCTTCGGGCGGTATTTTCTCGTTTCCTGGATCGGCGAGCGGGTCATCTCCGACATCCGCAAGGCCGTCTTCAATCATGTGCTGAAGCTGAGCCCGTCGTTTTTTGAAGTCACCCGCACGGGTGAGGTTCTCTCGCGCCTCACTACCGATACGACGCTGATCCAGACGGTGATCGGCTCGTCCGTCTCGGTCGCCCTTCGCAACATCCTGATGTTTATCGGCGGCCTCGCGCTGCTCATCTACACGAGCCCGATTCTGACCGGCATGGTGCTGCTGATCGTGCCCTTCGTGATGGTGCCGATCATCGGGTTCGGCCGCATGGTGCGCCGCCTCAGCCGCTCCAACCAGGACAGCATCGCCGCCGTCAGCGCCCGCGCCGACGAGACCTTGCGCGCGATCCAGACATCGCAGGCCTACACCCATGAGGAGTATGACCGCCGGCAGTTCGGCGCGGATGTGGAGACGAATTTCCAGATCGCCATCCGGCGCATCAAATGGCGCGCGTGGCTGACGGCGATCGTTATCCTGTTCGTGTTCGGCGCGGTCGATCTCGTGCTGTGGAGCGGCGCGCGCGCCGTCGTCAATGAGGAGATGTCGGCGGGAACGCTCGCCTCTTTCGTCTTTTACGCCATCATCGTCGCCGGCACCATGGGATCGCTGAGCGAAGTCTGGGGCGACCTGATGCGCGCCGCCGGCGCGTCGGAGCGGCTGCTGGAGCTGCTGGATGAGAAGCCGACGGTGCCGATCGCCGAAAATCCAGAGCCCATCGGCCCGCGCATTACCTCGGGCTTCAGCTTCGAGGGGGTGACCTTCCACTATCCCTCGCGGCCCGACAGCGCAGCGCTGCGGGAGTTTTCGCTCGATGTGAAGAAAGGCGAGACGGTTGCCCTTGTCGGCCCGAGCGGCGCCGGGAAAACAACAGTGCTCCAGCTGCTGCTGCGCTTCTACGATCCGCAGGCCGGACGGATTACAATCGACGGCACCGATATCCGGACCGTCGATCCGACGCGGCTTCGCGCGCTCATGGGCCTTGTGCCGCAGGAGCCCGTCATCTTCGCGACCAGCGCCATGGAGAATATCCGCTATGGCCGTCCCGAGGCGAGCGATGAGGAGGTTATCGCCGCCGCCGAGGCCGCGGTCGCGACGGAATTCATCAACCGCCTGCCCGAAGGTTTCGCGACCGAGTTTGGCGAGCGGGGCATCAAGCTCTCGGGCGGACAGAAGCAGCGCATCGCCATTGCCCGCGCGATCCTCCGCGATCCCGAGATACTGCTGCTCGATGAGGCGACCTCTGCGCTTGATGCGGAGAGCGAGCGGCAGGTCCAGCTTGCGCTTGAGCATCTGATGGAGAACCGCACGACGCTGGTGATTGCGCACCGCCTCGCGACGGTGCTGACGGCGGACCGGATCATCGTGCTGGAGGACGGGCGTATCGTCGATCAGGGAACGCATCAGGAGCTGATGAACGAAGGCGGGCTTTATGCGAAGCTTGCGACGCTTCAGTTTGATGCGGGGCAGCGCATCCGCTCAGCGTGAGAATTCACCGATCACATCGGCGAGCTGGGCGTGGATGCTCGAAATGCTGAAATTCTTATCGTAATAATCGCGCGCCGCCTGGCCGCGTGCCGGGAGCGAGGCGCGCGCCGCCGCAAGTTGCTGAACCGCATTGCTGAGGGCCGCCGGATCGTTCGGGGCGACTTCGATCAGCCCGTCGGTTTTCGGCTCAGGATAGGCCCCCGATTGCCGGGTGACAACGACCCGCCCGGCTGAGAGCGCCTGGTAGACCTTGTTCGGAATGACCCGAGCCGCCTTGTCGCTCTCGCCGAAAATGCCGAGCAGGATATCGGCGGCCCGGATACGCCCGGGCAGCATCTCGTAAGGGAGATAATCTTCGAAGGCGATATTCGGATGGCCCGCCGCGGCCGCCTCGCAAGCCGCCCGAAGCGGCCCCGCGCCGAGCAGCACCCAGCGGACGGGGGCAGGGCAGAGCTTCGCCGCCTCGACGATCACCTCGGGCGCCTGCAGATTGATGAAGCTGCCGAAAAAAAGCGCCTCAAGCGGCGCATCCGCGGGCTTGTGGCGAAGCGGACCCGGGGTGAAAAGCGCGCCTTCCGCGCCGAGGGCGACAACGCGAAGCCGCGCCGCCGGGACGTTCAGCGTCGTCCGATAAAAATCCGCATGGCCCGCCGTATCGGCAATGACGTAATCGGCATGGGCAAAAAGCGCGCGCTCCCATTTCAGCAGCGCCTCTGCCTTGGCGCTTCCTTCTTCGAATTTTCGCTGCTCGAACACCTGCTTGTCATAGGCCGAGATCATCGGATCGAAAATAAGCGGCCGGCGCCTTGCCCGCGCGAAGTTTGCCGCGGCGGCCATGTCGCGCTGGCGAAAGGCCGGCAGCCAGATGAGATCTGGCGTCTTCATGCGTTTCAGCGCGGCTTCCAGATGTCCGGTGCGGCTGAGGCGGGGGTGAAAGTCGACAACCCGCCAGCCAAGGTCGCGAAAGGCATGCTGGAGGATGCGGTTGCGGGAATAATCGGGATTGAAACGCCCCCACCAGAGGACCGTCCGCTGCTGGATCTCTTCAATCTTCATGACGCGAGATCCAGCTCGCCAATGACCCGGGTAAGTGGGAGGTCGGCAAGGAACGCTTCGCGCAGCACCCGCACATCGCGCCCGCGCGGGCGGGACATCTCGGGATCGGAGGCGCGTGAGAAAAGCACCACCGTCTTGCAGCCGACCGCGGCAATCAGATGCAGCGGGCCGGTGTCATTGCCGACGGCAAGCTCCGCGCCGGCGCCGAGCGAGGCGAGATCGCCAAGTTCGGTGCGCGCGGAAAGATCGATGGCTTCGGGACAGGCCTCGCGAATGGTCTCAATCGCATCCGCCTCCGCCTTGCCGCCGATCAGGACGGGCGTGATCCCTTGCGCGGTGAGATATTCGGCAAGCTCGGCAAAGCGGATCGCGGGCCAGCGTTTCTCGGGCCGATGCGCCGATCCGCCCGGGACCAGCAGCGCATAGCGGGCGGGCAGGGCGTATTTCGAGATATCGGTCATCGCCCAGGAGAAGTCGGGCGCGGGGATGTTGGTGATCCCGGCGACGCCGAGCTGATCGATATGCCGCTCGATCGTGTGGATTTTTGTCCGGAGCGGGCTTTTATGCTGATGCGTCGCGCCCTTCACGATGCCGCACCACTCGGGCTTGCGCCGGTGCGGGAACAGGCGGTAGTAGGAGGTGCTGCGGGTCGAGGTCTGCAAATCATAGACGCGGGCGAAATTGCCGCGCCGCAACTTGCGGACCAGCGGAAGGATTTTTGAGAGCTGCCAGAGCCGCGGCCGCTCGTCGACCCAGATTTCGTCAAAAAGGCCGGATTTTTCGAGAAAGGCGGCGAACGGCTTGGTCGTCAGCAGCACGATGCGCGCATCATGGTGATGCGCGCGGATCGCCTGGAACGGCCCCTCCGCGAGGATCACATCGCCAAGCGCGCCATGCTTGATCACCAGAATGTTGCGTCCCTTGCCCGCCACGTCAGCGCTCCGTCAGTTTCAGTTCGATCCGCCGGTTGCGAAGATAGCCGATTTCATCATCGCGCGGGTCAATCGGCTGGAATTCACCAAAGCCGGTTGCGGCCAGCCGGTTCGCCGGCACGCCCTGGCTGATCAGGAACTTTGTAACCGAGACGGCGCGCGCGGTCGAGAGTTCCCAGTTGGAGGGGAAGCGAAGCGTGCTGATCGGCTGCTTGTCGGTATGGCCGTCAACGCGGAGGATCCAGTCGATATCGCTTGGAATATCCTTCGCGATCTCAAGCAGCGTCGTGGCGAATTTCGCCATATCGGCGCGCCCGTCCGGCCCAAGCTCGGCGCTGCCCGCATCGAACAGCACCTCCGACTGGAAGACGAAGCGATCGCCGACGACGCTGATGCCGGGGCGGTCTTTCAGCACCTCGCGGAGCTTGCCGAAAAATTCGGAGCGATACTGCTGCAATTCCTGCACCTTGGCGGCGAGGGCCTGATTGAGACGCCGGCCGAGATCGGCGATCTGCACCTTCTGCTCGGCATCGCGCGCCTCGCTTGCCTCGAGCATTTCGTTCAGCGTCGCAAGTTCGGCGCGAAGCGCGGCGATCTGTGCATTCAACAGCGATACTTGCGCGGCGGCGGCGGCGGAAATCTTCTCCTCCTCCGTCAGCTTGTCCTGGGTTTGCAAATATAATGTCTGCAATTCGGCAAGGCGGGTTTCGCGCTCCTCGATATCCTTCTGGGCGAGGCTGGTGCGCTCCGCCTCATCGGCAAGCCGCGCTTCCAGCTCTTTCGAGCGATCGCGGAGATTGCCGATCTCGACATCCCGCTCGGCGAGGGTGAGGGCGAGGGTGCCGACCTCCTCCTCAAGGGTTTTGCGGGTCTCCTCAAGCGCGGCGATATCGCGTTTCAGCCGCTCGAGCTCGGCAAGATTGACTTTCAGGCTCTCTTCACTGACGGCGAGCTTTTCCTCGGTCTCGCCGGCCTTCTGCTCGGCTTCGCGCAGCAGCAGCTGCAGCCGGTCGCGATCCTCCTCGGCCGAGAGGGCGCGGCTCGTCAGGGTATCAAGCTGGATGATGACGCTGTCCCGTTCTTCCTGCATTTTCGTCATGTCGATGGTGAGCGCCGCGATCTGCCCTTCCAGATCATCGGTCGTCTTGCGCTCAAGCGCCAGCAGGTCGGCCAGCTCATTGACCTGCTGATTGAGTTTTTCGAGCGCCGCATCGCGGCCCGAAAGCGCCTGCGAGAGGAAAAACTGCGCGAGGGCAAAGACCACCAGCAGGAAGATGATGACGAGCAGGAGCGTCGTCAGCGCATCGACGAAGCCCGGCCAGATCTCATTTGGCGTGCGGTTACCGCGGCGTCTACGAGCCATTATCCACCCCGTTTATCCTGCAGCCCGTCTCAGCCACGACGGCTTTCTTCCGCAATGGCCGCAAGGGTGCGGGTCAGGAGCTTGATATCGCTGCGGATCTCCTGAACCATCTGGTCCCGGCCATCGGCGCTTTCTTCCAGCATCCGCACCATATGCACATCAAGATTGCGCAGGTGATTGCGGCTCGCCTGGTCGAGGCCGGCGCTCTCGGCGGATTTCGCGAGCCGCTCGAACAGCGGCCTGAGTTCCGTCTGGCCTTCCGCCAGCTTGACCAGCAGATCCTGCTCGGCGCGCATCTGGTCGGTCAGCGCCGCCAGCCGTTCGCTGAGACTGATCAGGGAGTTTTCCGCCTGACCGCGCTTGTCCTCGTTGCGGGCGAGTGTGCGCTGCAGGTTGTTGAGGCTCTCGGCCGTCTGTTCGAGAAGCGCCTGGACATAGATCGGCACGCTTTGCTCGCCGCCCTCGGCAACAGCGACAGGGCCCGCGCTGGTGAAGCGGGTGAGGGAGCTCAGCCAGTCCTCGAGATCACCGTAGAAGCGGTTCTGCGCCTGTCCGGCCTGCATGTCGAGAAAGCCGAGGATGAGCGATCCGGAGAGCCCGAAGAGCGATGAGGAGAAGGCGATCGCCATGCCCGACAGCGGCTTTTCAAGGCCGCCCTTCAGATCGTCAAAAATACGGGCGAAATCCTCGCCGCCGCCGACATTCAGCGCCGCGATGGCGCCGCCGACGGAATCAACCGTCTCCAGCAGTCCCCAGAAGGTGCCGAGGAGGCCGAGGAAAATCAGTACGTTGATCAGGTAGCGCGAGATGTCGCGCCCTTCCTCCATGCGCGCGCCAACGCTGTCGAGTAGGCTGTTCATGGTCACCGCATTCAGCCGCACGGGGCCGCGGCTGTCGTTGAAGATGGTGAACAGCGGGGCGAGCAGGCGGGGCGGCTGCACGGTCGGGCGGGTCGATTCCAGCCGGCGCAGGCTCTGCGTCCAGTTGATCTCGCCATAGAGCATGACGACCTGGCGGAAAATGAACAGAATGCCGAACAGCAGCACCACAATGATCAGCCCGTTGAGCCACGGGTTGGCGAGGAACGCCGTCTGGATCTGCGGATAGAGGAAGGCCGCGATGGCAAGCGCGATACCGATAAAAATGACCATCCGGATCAGGTAACGGCGCGGCTTCTTGATATTCGGCGTTCCGGCCAGATTGTGGGTTTCGACATTCGTATATTGTGTCATGGTCACCGTGTAATCAATAGGAGGTCGACGCGGTTCGACGGGGTTGTATCCTGCGGCTCGCCAAGCGCCCGCACTTCAATCTGTTTCTCGCTGAGCCCAAGCTCCATCAGCCGGGCGCGGACGGTGAGGGCGCGATCCAGCGACAGCCGGCGCGCCGCACTGACGCTGGCGCCGCTGCCATAGGCGAGAAGCTGAACGCTGCTCCGCGGCCTTGCGGCCATCTGCGCGGCAACCGCTTTGAGCGTTGCCTCGGCCTCCGCGGAGAGCTTGGATGACTCCTCGGCAAACAGCAGGCGGGTGACCCGCTCATCGGCCGGGGCGGCGGGTGTCTCAGCGGTCTCCGCGGTCTCCACTGTTTCCGCCTTGTCGCCGCCGACGATTTTCTCGACGATCTTTTCCGCTTCGGTGACGGGCGAGATCGTCTCCTCTGCCGTGCCTTGCGGCGCGGCTTCTGCTTCGCTCTCGCTTGCGGCGGCATCCGTCATCGTCTCCGTCTGATCGGCGTTGGTTGCGGTCTCGACCGGGCGGGCCTCGGTTTCAGGCGTCTCCGCTGCCGCGGGGGCGGCGGCTTCGCCCGGCGCTGCGGCGGGCGTCTCTTCGGGCGGCGGGGGCGTCGGGATCTTTGCTGCTGCCGTCTCCGGCGCGAGGGGCGGGCTCGCCTCTGCGTTGGCAGGCGGCAGTTTGAGGCGGGGCTTGGCGCGCGGGGTGACGATTTTTTCGGCGGGTTTTGCCGGCTGCAGTTCCGGCGGGATCAGGATGATCACCGTCTCGCCGTCGATCACGCGGGTCGGGAGGCGCGGCGCCGCTGGCGTGGCGTTCAGGACGCCCGGATTGACCTCGACGGGCAGGCGGCGCGATTCTTTCGCCGCCGCGCCGCTGACGGAACAGGCAAGGAGCAGGGAAGTGAGCAGGGAAACGGGAATTGCGGTCGCCGAAAAACTGGTCATTGGCTCCTTCCCATTCTCCTTGTTGTCAAACGACAGCGGAACCTGTCAGGCCTGCCTGCAAGCGTTCCGATTCGCCAATGAAACTGGTCACATCGCGGGCCTAGCGCCGCCGCATAGCACCATAACTTAGCGCGTCCCGTGTCACAATCCTTTAGTTGCCTCGTCGGGCATTCCCGGATCCGGCCACGATCCGGCGCGGGAAAGCCCGCCGTCGCGGCAACTCTCAGTAGTCCTCGTCCGACATCTCGACAACGCATTTGCCATCGACCTCGCGGTTGATGACGGCATCGAGCGCGTCGTTGAAACGCTCAAGCGGGAAGCGCGCGCCAACTTCCGGGTCGATCTTGCCCTGCCGGTAGAGATCGAGGACGCCCGCCGTGAAACCATCCAGCGTCTCGATATGCTCGGCCCGGCTGCCGCCCGGCGACCAGCCGAAGAAATGCCCGAGATTGAAGCCCATGGCCGACGCGTTCTTGAGAAGCAGCGTATTGGCGGCGATATTCGGAATGGTGCCCGAGGCATAGCCAATGGTGAGAAGCCGCCCTTCCCAGGCGAGGCTGCGGATCGACTGGATCGTCACGTCGCCGCCGATGCTGTCATAGACGACATTGACGCCTTTGCCACCCGTGATCTCCATGACGACATCGCGGAAATTCTGTTTCCGGTGGTCGATGACATGATCGGCGCCGTGCCTCTTCGCGCTGGCGCAGTGCTTCTCGCCGCCGGCGACCGCGATCACCGTTGCGCCGAGCGCCTTGCCGATCTCGACCGCCGCCATGCCGACCGCGCCGGCCGCGCCGTGGACAAGCAGCGTCTCGCCGGCTTTCAGCTCTGCGCGGCGGGTCAGCGCGCCGTAAGATGTGTTATAGGAGGTGATGATCGCCGTCCCGACGCCGAAATCCATTTCTTTCGGGATGCGAAAGCAGGACACCTCGGGGATATGGCAAAAGCCCGCCGCACCGCCGTTGTCGACGCTGCACATCACATGATCACCGACGGCAACGCGCGTCACGCCCTCGCCAACCGCTTCGACAATACCGGCGCATTCGGGCGCGGGGATGTAGGGGAGGGGCGCCTTGCGCTGGTATTTCCCGGCGATATTGAGCGAGGCGGCGAAGCTCACCCCCGCGGCCTTGTTGCGGACAACGACATGTCCGGGCGCGGGCTCTGGCTTTGGGAGGGTCTCAAGACGGGCCACATCATGATGATGGCCGAATTTACGAACGACGATTGCACGCATGTCACGTTGATCCTGACTTGTTCTTGTTGTAGGGCAGCTTAAAAACCACGCTTACTATAATGAAGCGCGAGCCGATAACAAGTCAGGACGGCGAAATTAGCGGCGGGCGCGGAGCTCGCGGAAGATATCCAGCATGGCGCTGTTGACGCCGGGGTTGGTGGCGAGGATGTCGCCTTTTTCCAGCATCTTCTCGCCGCCGTCGAGCTGCGAGACAAGCGCCCCGGCCTCGCGCGCGATAATGATGCCGGCGGCAATATCCCATTCCTGCAGGTTGCGCTCCCAGAAACCGTCATAGCGTCCGGCCGCGACATAGGCGAGATCGAGCGAGGCGGCCCCGAAGCGGCGGACGCCCGAGGAGAGGCTCATGATCCGCTCCAGCTCTTTCAGGAAGCGGTCGTGATCGGCCTTGCCAAGGAAGGGAATGCCGGTCGCAAAAAGGCTCTCCGCCATGCGGGTGCGGCTCGAAACGCGCAGGCGCCGGTCGTTCATATAGGCGCCGCCGCCCTTTTCCGCCCAGAACAGCTCGTCCTTGACCGGATCGAGGATGATCCCGGCGGTGATTTCCTTGCCCGTCTTGATGGCGATGGAAATGGCGAAATGCGGCAGCCCGTGCAGGAAGTTCGTCGTCCCGTCGAGCGGATCGATGACCCAGTAATGCAGGCCGTCATTGGCCTTCACGACGCCGCCTTCCTCGGTGATGAAACCGAAATCGGGACGGAGACGGGCAAGTTCCTCCTTCAGCGTCGCTTCCGCGGTCAGGTCGGCCTGGGTGACGAAGTCCGCCGGCCCTTTCTTGGAGACCTGCAGATGCTCGACCTCGTTGAAGTCGCGGAGCATTTTGCGGGCAGCCTTGCGCGCGGCCAGCTCCATTGCATTGATATCAGCAGATTTTCTCGCCATCGATCTGGCCCTGTTCTGTAGTCGAAGAAGGGAATATGCGGCGCGCTCAGTCGGCGCGCTTCATATACTCGTAAGTTTCGGTGTTGACCACGATCTTCTCGCCGACGCCGCAGAAAGGCGGCACCATGACGCGAACGCCGTTTTCCATGATCGCCGGCTTGTAGGAGGAGGCGGCTGTCTGCCCCTTCACGGTCGGCTCGGTCTCGGTAATTTCCAGGATCACCTGCTCGGGCAGGATCACGTTGAGGGGGCTGTCCTCATGGAACTCGATCTCCACATATCCATGCCGTCTTTCAGGAAGGCGGCGCGCTCGCCGATCATATCCTTGGCGATATTGACCTGCTCATAGCTTGCGGTATCCATGAAGGTCAGCATCTCGCCATCTTCAAAAAGGAACTGGTGCGGCTTCTGTTCGAGGCGGACGCGCTCCACGGATTCGGAGGAGCGGAAGCGCTCGTTGAGTTTCGTGCCGTCGCGCAGGTTCTTGAGTTCGACCTGCAAATAGGCGCCGCCCTTGCCGGGCTGGGTGTGCTGAATTTTTACGGCCACCCACAGACCGCCCTTATGTTCAATCACATTGCCGGGGCGGATCGCATTTCCGTTAATTTTCATGGTTGTCTTGCTCTCAGTAAAAATCTGGCGGCAACCTATCAGCTTGCCATCACCTTATCAATCACATCATTCATGGCTTTGACCGCGTGGGCGGGGCCTTTTTCATCGGTCCAGACGCCGCCGCCGACCGCGAGGAAGTCCGCGCCGGCGCGCAGCAGCGGTTCGCAGTTCGCCGCCGTGATCCCGCCAATGGCGACCGAGGGGACGGTTGCCGTCTCGCTCCACCATGTCAGGATATCAAGATCCGCGGGCGTCGTATCGGCCTTGGTGCCGGACGGGTAAAAAGCGCCGAAGGCCACATAGTCGGCGCCCGCTTCCCCCGCCGTCATGGCAAGATGGCGCGAGTTTTTGCATGTGACGCCGATAATCGCATCGGGCCCAAGCAGGGCGCGCGCCTCCTTATAGGGCATGTCCTCCTGACCGACATGCACGCCGTCGACGCCGAGTTTCCTGGCGAGCGGCACATGGTCATTCAGCAGGAAAGCAACGTTGGCCGCGAGCGCAATCGGCATCAGCCGTTCCGTGGCGGCGATAATCTCGGCCTCGGGGCGGCCTTTCAGCCGAAGCTGGAAGCAGGCGATATCGCCGCCGGCAAGGGCATCGCGAAAGGCGGACTCGAACGCATCGAGATCGTCGATGACCGCCGGCGAAATCAGATAGAGACGGGGACGCACCCGTCCGGTGTCCGGTGACGTCCCCATCAAGATTATTCCATATCCGAGCTGTATTCGCCGTCACGGGCGGCGCTGGTGAGCTTGGCCCGGTGCAGGAACGCGGCCTGTGCGGCTTCGGCGTTCTCGGCCTTGCCCTGCCATGCCTGGAGGGCCGAGGCCTGCAGCGCGCGGCCGAAGGAATAGCTGATTTCCCACGGATGGTTGCCCATCTGGTTCATGGCGTTGAGATGCTCCGTCGCCTGCCGCTCGCTCTGTCCGCCGGAGAGGAAGACAATGCCCGGAACCGCGGCCGGAACGGTCTGCTGGAAGCAGTAGATCGTCTTGGTCGCCACTTCCTCGACATCGGCCTGCTCGGGGCAGTCCTTGCCGGAAATCACCATGTTGGGTTTCAGCAGCATCTGTTCGAGAACGACGCGCTGCTTGTAAAGCTCGTCAAAGACCGCCTTCAGCGTCGTTTCGGTGACCGCATAGCACTCGTCAATGTCATGATCGCCGTCCATCAGAACTTCCGGCTCGACGATCGGCACGAGACCCGCTTCCTGGCAGAGTGCGGCGTAGCGGGCGAGCGCATGGGCGTTGGTGTTGATGCAATATTCGCTCGGCTTGCCATCACCGATGGAGATGACGGCGCGCCATTTCGCAAAGCGGGCGCCGAGCTTGTGATATTCAGTCAGCCGATCGCGCAGGCCGTCGAGGCCTTCGGTGATCAGCTCGCCTTCAGCGAATGCGAGCGGCTTCGTGCCCATATCGACCTTGATGCCCGGAATGATGCCCTGGTCCTTCATCAGCGAGACGAGGGAGCGGCCGTCCTTCGCATTCTGGCGCAGCGTTTCATCATAGAGGATCACGCCGCTGATATAGTCGCCGATCCCCTTGGCAGAGAACAGCAGCTCGCGATAGTCGCGGCGGCTTTCCTCGGTGCTTGCCGTGTTGATGCTGTCGAAGCGCTTCTTGATCGTACCGGTGCTTTCGTCGGCGGCAAGGATGCCTTTGCTCGGTGCGACCAGTGCGAGGGCAATATCTTCAAGTTCCAGTTCGTCCATTTTAAAACTCCTGTAAAAAGGGCTGTTCAGCGAGCCAGAGCGGCAACGCCCGGAAGGGTTTTCCCTTCCATCCATTCGAGAAAGGCGCCGCCCGCAGTTGAGATATAAGTAAGGCTGTCCGTCACACCGGCCCGGGCAAGGGCGGAAACGGTGTCGCCGCCGCCGGCGACGGAAATCAGCGATCCTGCTTTCGTCAGCCGCTCGACTTCCCGGGCAACGGCAAAGGTGCCATCGCCGAACGGATCGATCTCGAACGCGCCGAGAGGGCCGTTCCAGATCAGTGTTTTGATGCCGGCAAGGCGCGACGTGATGGCGGCGACCGATTGCGGCGCCACATCGAGGATCATTTCATCGGCCGCGACCTCACCGACCGGCGCCGCGCGATTGGCCGCGCCCGCCTTGAATTCTTTCGCCAGCACGACGTGATCGGGGAGCAGGATCTCGCAGCCGACTTTCTCGGCTTTTTCCAGGATCTGCGATGCGGTCTCGGCGAGATCATGCTCGCAGAGCGACGCCCCGACATTGACGCCGCGGGCGTTGAGAAAAGTGTTGGCCATGCCGCCGCCGATCAGCAGCACATCGACCTTTTCGATCAGGTTGAAGAGGAGATCGAGCTTGCTGGAGATCTTGGCGCCGCCGACGATCGCCATCACGGGGCGGGCGGGCTTTTCGAGCGCCTGTGCGAGTGCGGTCAGCTCCGCCTCCATATTGCGCCCGGCATAGGCGGGGAGAATATGGGCGATCGCCTCGGTCGAGGCATGGGCGCGGTGCGAGCAGGAGAAGGCGTCATTGACATAGATATCGCCGGCCGCCGCGAGCGCTTTTGCAAACGCCGCGTCATTCTTCTCTTCGCCCGCATGGAAGCGGACATTTTCGGCGAGCAGGATATCGCCCGCTTCGGCGCGGGCAAGCGCATTGGTAACGCTATCTCCAATGCAGTCATCAATAAAGGTGACGGGCCGCTTCAGATGCGCGGCGAGCCCGTCCGCAATGGGGCGGAGCGACATGTCGGGAACGACCTTCCCTTTCGGCCGCCCGAAATGGCTGAGCAGGAGGACTTTCGCGCCCTTCTGCGACAGCTCGTTCAGGGTCGGGAGGATGCGGTCGATGCGGGTGAAGTCGGAGATGTTCCCGTCCTCCACCGGCACGTTCAGATCGACGCGTGCGATCACCGTCCTGCCGTTTGCCTCCAGATCATCAAGTGTTCTGAACTCAGCCATTCTATCGCTCCGCTCTTTCGCGTCAGTTGGCGTTCGCCATGGCGATTGCGGTGTCGCTCATCCGGTTGGAGAAGCCCCACTCGTTATCGTACCAGCTCAGCACACGCACGAAGGTGCCGTCAATCACCTGCGTCTGGGTCAGATCGAAGGTGGAGGAGGCAGGGGCGTGGTTGAAGTCGATGGAGACGACCGGATCGCTGTTGACCTCGAGAACACCCTTCAGGCGGCCGTTTGCGGCCTCCCGGATGGCGTTGTTGATCTCGTCAACCGAGGTTGCGCGCGCGGCAACGAAGGTAAGATCAACCATCGAAACGTTCGGCGTCGGCACACGGACCGAGGTGCCGTCGAGCTTGCCGGCAAGTTCCGGAAGCACGAGGCCAACGGCCTTCGCCGCACCGGTCGAGGTCGGGATGATCGACATTGCGGCGGCGCGCGCCCGGCGCAGGTCGCTGTGCAGGGTGTCGAGAACCGGCTGGTCGCCTGTATAGGCATGCACCGTCGTCATGAAGCCATGCACGAGACCGACGCTTTCGTTCAGGACCTGGGCTACCGGCGCAAGGCAGTTGGTGGTGCAGGAGGCGTTGGAGACAACGGTGTGCTCCTTCTTCAGCTTGTCGTGGTTGACGCCGTAAACAACGGTGAGGTCAACGTCGGTGCCCGGGGCGGAGATGAGAACCTTCTTCGCGCCGGCTTCCAGATGCTTTGCCGCCGCATCGCGCTTGGTGAAGATACCGGTGCATTCGAACGCGATATCGACGCCGAGCTCGCCCCACGGCAGTTCGGCCGGGTTGCGAACGGCGGTCACCTTGATCGGGCCGCGGCCAAGATCGATGCTGTCACCCTTTACCGTCACGGTGCCGGGGTAGCGGCCATGCACGCTGTCATATTTCAAGAGATGGGCGTTCGCCTCGACCGACCCGAGGTCATTGATGCCGACAACCTCGACATCGATCCGACCCGACTCGTAGATTGCCCGCAAGATATTCCGTCCAATCCGTCCAAATCCGTTGATTGCAACACGAACAGTCATTTTTCTTTACTCCTGCTTGCCGATGACGTCGCCCTTGCGGCGTCTGTCTTTATGAATAATCTCTATTAAAGCCTTGCTTTTGCCGCCGCGACAACCGCTTCGGCGGTGATGCCGAAATGCTTGTAAAGCGCCTCTGCCGGAGCCGATGCGCCAAAGCTGTTGATGCCGACGAACGCGCCTGCTTCACCCGTAAATCTTTCCCATCCCATGGAACAGCCGGCCTCGACGGCGACGCGCACAGTATCGGGACGAATTGTTTCCAATTTGTAAGCATCGTCCTGTTTTTCAAAGAGCTCCCATGAGGGCACAGAAACAACGCGGGTGCCGATGCCGTCACTCTCGAGCGCTTTCTGTGCGGCGAGGGCGAGGCCGACCTCCGTGCCGGAGGCAAAGAGCGTGACCTTCACCTCGAGATTGGCGGGGGCCAGCTCATAGGCGCCGCGGGCCGAGAGATTTTCCGCGGTATGGGCTTTGCGCACCAGATCGGCATTCTGACGGCTGAGCGAGAGGATCGACGGCGTTTTCGTCGCGGCAAGCGCGAGCTGCCAGCATTCCATGGTCTCGATGGCGTCGGCCGGACGGAACACCTGAAGGTTCGGGATCGCGCGAAGCGCGGCAAGATGCTCAACCGGCTGGTGCGTCGGGCCATCCTCGCCAAGACCGATGGAATCATGGGTCATGACATAGATCACCCGCTGCTCCATCAGCGCGGAGAGGCGGATCGCCGGGCGGGCATAGTCGGTAAAGACCATGAAGGTACCGCCGTAAGGGATAAAGCCGCGGTGCAGCGCCATGCCGTTCATAAACGCCGCCATGCCGAACTCGCGCACGCCGTAATAGACGTAGCGGCCGGAGAAGTCGTCGGCCGATACCGGCGTCATCTGCGGTGTCTGGGTGAGGTTGGAGCCGGTGAGGTCGGCCGAGCCGCCGATGGTGGTCGGCACATGCTCGTTGATGACCTTGAGCGCTTCCTGGCTCGATTTGCGCGTTGCCCAGGCCGGCGCCTCCTCGGAGATGCGGCGCTTGTAGGCAATGATCGCGTCATCGAGAGCGGAGGGCAGGCTGTCACTGAGGGCGTCCTGGAAGGCGGCCTGCTGGTCCGCCGGAAGGGCGGCGAGCGCTTCCTCCCAGGCGGCCGAGTGGCGGGCGCCGCGGGTGCCGACGGTGCGCCATTTGTCGAGGATAGCCGTCGGGATCTCGAACGGCGCATGCGGCCAGCCGAGCTCTTTCCGGGCGAGGGCGATTTCCTCATCGCCGAGAGGCGAGCCGTGAACGCCCGAAGTGCCCTGCTTGTTGGGCGCGCCAAAGCCGATGGTGGTGCGGCAGGCGATCAGCGATGGCTTGTCGGTCTCGCGCGCGGCGGCGATGGCCGCTTCGATCTCGGCCGCGTTATGGCCGTCAACGGCGCGGAAATCCCAGCCGGCTGCTTCAAAGCGCCGCTCCTGGCTTTCTGAGACGGCGAGATCGGTCGAGCCGTCGATGGAGATCGAGTTGTCGTCCCAGAGAACGATCAGCTTGTTCAGCTTCAGATGCCCGGCAAAGGAGATCGCTTCCTGGCTGATCCCTTCCATCAGGCAGCCGTCCCCGGCGATGACATAGGTGTAATGATCGGTAATATCCTTGAACCGCGCTGCCTGCAGCCGTTCGGCGAGCGCCATGCCGACAGCCATCGCGAGGCCCTGGCCGAGCGGGCCGGTCGTCGTCTCGATGCCGCTTGCATGGCCATATTCGGGATGGCCCGCGGTTTTGGCGCCGAGCTGTCGGAAGTTCCTGATCTCCTCCAGCGTCATATCCTTGTAGCCGGTGAGATAGAGGAGCGAGTAGAGCAGCATCGACCCGTGGCCGGCGGAGAGCACGAAACGGTCGCGGTCGGGCCAGTTGGGCTTCGCCGGATCGAACTTCAGGAATTTCGAGAAGAGGACTGTGGCGACGTCCGCCATTCCCATCGGCATGCCGGGATGGCCGGAATTGGCCGCCTGTACGGCATCCATGGAGAGCGCGCGGATCGCGTTCGCCATGTCGTTATGCTGGGTCGGGTTCGATGACGGCCTGGGCCCGTTTGTATTCATACCTGAACTTCTCCATCCACCGGTTTTGTCCGACATGACTGTAGCGGCCCGCGCGACAAAAGGATAGGGCCGGCGCTCGTCCTTGCGCAGTCGGATTCGGGTGCCCGAAAATCGGGTCGGTTGCAAAATATATAGCGCGAAAACGTCAGGTCATTCCGGCCCGGATCTCGGTCCTCGTGAGATTGGAACGCGCAGTGGGACGCGAAACCGGAGGGCTGCCCTGTCGGGTTCGGGGCGAACATGCCGTCCAAACATCTGCGCGTCAACCGCTTAGTGCAGGATTGCCGCCGGAAATCCTTAAAAAGTGACGCAAGCAATTGGGTTGACGGAGCTCGGGCGACAATCGTATTGTTTCGTCTCGAGGATTTGCGGGAACTGGCCTTAATGAACGCCGTACCGGCGGAAGGGGAACATGGAAAACAGCGAATCGAGAATGGACGCGGCAATCGCCCGGCTGGAGAAGGCGGCGGCCGAATTGCTCCGCGAACGCCAGCAGGGACGGCGCGATGTCCAGGCGGCGGCCGTCAGCTCCGATCTGGCGGCGGAAAATGCGGCCCTTCGCGCCGAGCTTGAGGCGCTGCAGCGCAAATATGACGACCTGAAGAAACGGACCGAGATGGTGTCAGGCCGTCTCGACCGCTCAATCGATCAACTCAGCCTGATACTGGAGCAATGATATGGGATCGGTAACAGTCCGGGTGAACGGCCGCGCCTATCCGATTGTCTGCGGCGACGGCGAGGAGCCGCATCTTGAATATCTCGCCGAGTTCGTCGACAAGAAGGTGCAGGATCTCAACAACTCGGTCCGCAACGCGAGCGAGGGGCAGCTGCTGTTGATGGCCTGCCTGCTGATCGCCGATGATCTCTCGCAGGCCTATGAGACGATCGAACAGCTCCGCGAGGAGAGCGAGCAGGGCGAGGCTGCGGCGTCGGCGCAACAGAATTGGGCCGAAAAACTCGAAGCTATTGCACAACGGCTCGAAACTGCTTAAATGAACAGGGCTGCACTGGCTTGTGCGTCAGGCAACAGATATCCTGGGGCCAATAAAGAAATCTAGGGAGCCGTTCCCTGATTGGACCGTGGTCCGGACACATCGGCACCCACCTGACTTGTCAGGCCACAGAGATTTCTACCTGCCAACGGCTATGTTGGTGCAGCTCTTCCTTAATCCTATTCGAGATTTTTGACGCCGGCCCGGCCGGACCTTTGCGGGCCGCATCGCAAGTCGCCTCGCGGCCGCTTGCCTTTGCCGGGAGAGGCGATAAACTGACGGCGCAGGCGGCATATCGCGATCGCCCTGCCGGAGTGCATAAACTTATAGGTATCACGTGAAAGTTCTTTATCTCGGCGATGTGGTTGGACGGCCAGGTCGTGACATAGTCATTGAACGCCTGCCGGAAATACGCAGCCGGCTCGCGCTCGATTTTGTCGTCGTCAATGGCGAGAACTCGGCGGGTGGCTTCGGGATGACCGAAAAAATCGCCGAGGAGTTTTTCGCGGCCGGCATCGATTGCATCGTGCTTGGCAATCACAGCTTCGATCAGAAGGAGATCATGCCGGTCCTTGAGCGCGATGGCCGCATCCTCCGCCCCGCCAATTATCCCAAGGATACGCCGGGGCGCGGCATCGGCGCCTTCCGCACGCACCGCGGCAAGACCATTCTCGTCGTCCAGCTGATGGGGCGGCTCTTTATGGACCCGCTTGATGATCCGTTCGCGCTGATGGAGCAGCAGCTCGCGGCAAACCCGCTCGGGCGCAAATACGACTTTATCCTTGTCGATGTCCATGCCGAGGCGACGTCGGAGAAGATGGCGATGGGCCAGTTCTGCGATGGCCGCGTCTCGATGGTGGTCGGCAGCCATACCCATGTGCCGACGGCGGATGCGCAGATCCTGCCGCAGGGCACCGCCTACCAGACCGATGCAGGCATGTGCGGCGACTATAATTCGGTGATCGGCATGGACAAGGAGGAGCCGCTTCGCCGCTTTATCCGGAAAATTCCGGCCGGGCGTCTTACCGCCGCGTCGGGGCCGGGGACGGCCTGCGGCGTCTATGTCGAGACGGACGATAAAACCGGCCTCGCGACGTATATTTCGCCACTCCGCGTCGGCAGCCGTCTCGCGGAAATCTGGCCGGCCACCGAGTGACTGCCTTGCCCCCTTAAAAAAGGGGTGCGAGAGCGCGGCGGATCGGTTAAAAACGGGCATTCAAACTTTATAAGGGGATCAAGAGTCACCGATGGCAGGACATTCGCAATTTAAAAACATCATGCATCGCAAGGGCGCGCAGGACAAAAAACGCGCCAAGATTTTTGCCAAACATATCCGCGAGCTGACTGTTGCCGCGAAAACCGGCCTGCCGGACCCCGCCATGAACCCCCGCCTTCGGAGCGCGATCGCTGCGGCGCGCACCGATAATATGCCGAACGACAATATCGAGCGGGCGATCAAGCGCGCAAGCGGCGAGGCAAACGCCGAGAATTATGAGGAGATGCGCTATGAGGGCTATGGCCCGGGCGGCGTCGCCATCATTGTCGAGACGCTGACCGACAACCGCAACCGCACCGCCGCCGATGTGCGCGCGGCGTTTGCGAAAGCCGGCGGCTCGCTCGGCGAGACGGGTTCGGTCTCCTTTATGTTCGACCGGGTCGGGCAGGTGATCTATCCGGCCGCCGGTGTTGACGCCGATGCGCTTTTCGAGGCGGCGCTGGAATCCGGCGCAGACAATATGGAAAGCGATGCGCAGCTCCATGAAATCACCTGCGCGATGGAGGATTTCAACGAACTGCGCGAGGCGCTTGAGGCGAAATTCGGCGCGCCGCAGGAAGCAGGCATCGTCTGGAAACCGCAGAACACGGTGCCGGTTGAGACGGAGGATCTGGCGAATTCGCTTTTCAAGCTGGTCGACACGCTGGAAGACCATGATGATGTCCAGAAAGTCTCGGCGAATTTCGATATTCCCGAAGCGATCATGGAGAAACTGGGCGGCTGACGTCGCCTGAAAGGACTGTTGGGAGATTATGCGTTTACTGGGGCTGGATCCGGGCCTGCGCCACACCGGTTGGGGGGTCATCGAAGCGGAAGGGAACAGCCTTCGGCATCTGGCCAATGGTGCGATTTCCTCGGACGCGTCCGGCGATCTCTCCCGCCGCCTGGTCGATCTCTATACGGGGATCGAGGCGGTAATCCGCGACTGGCAGCCCGATGAGGCGGCCGTCGAGGAGACGTTTGTCAATAAAAATCCTGTCTCCACCCTGAAGCTCGGGCAGGCGCGCGGCATCGCGCTCCTGGTGCCGGCGTTACATGGCCTCAGCGTCGAGGAATATGCTCCCAACAAGATCAAGAAATCGGTCGTCGGCGCGGGGCATGCGGGCAAGGAGCAGATCCATATGATGGTCGGCATGCTGCTGCCGGGTTGCGTCATTGCCAATGAACATGCGGCGGACGCGCTCGCCGTCGCCATCTGCCATGCGCATTATGCCGGCAGCCGGCGCAATCTCAGGAAAGCCACCATGATGGCGGGACGGGCGCAATGATCGCACGGCTCACCGGCAAGCTCGACAGCATGGGCGAGGACTGGGTGGTTCTCGATGTCGGCGGCGTTGGCTATCTCGTTTTCTGTCCGGTCCGCACGCTTCGCAATATGCCGCCGGTCGGCGGTTCGGTCTCGTTGCATATCGAAACCCATGTGCGCGAGGATCGCATCCATCTCTATGGCTTCGAGGCAACGGCGGAGCGGGCGTGGTTCACGCTGTTGCAGACCGTGCAGGGCGTGGGCGCGAAGGTCGCGATCGCCATTCTCTCCCTTTACGGCGGCGATGAGCTGACGCAGATCGTGGCGGCGGGCGACAAGACGGCGCTGACCCGCGTCTCTGGCGTCGGGCCGAAGGTGGCGGGGCGCATCACGGCGGAGCTGAAAGACAAGGTCGCGAAAATGAACCTCGGCCCCGTGGCCTTTGCGGCGGCGGCGGGCGGAGGCGCGACGGCGGCGCCCGCGCCGGCTCAGACGGCGGCGGGGGATGCGGTCTCGGCGCTGGTCAATCTCGGCTATGGCCGGGCGGAAGCCTTTGGCGCCGTCGCCGCAGCGGCGCGCTCGCTCGGGGCGGAGGCGACGGTTGAAGCCCTGATCACCGCCGGATTAAAGGAGCTTGCGGCATGAGCGAGGAGAGGCTGGTCAGCGCCGCATCATCGGCGCAGGATGAGATGGAAGCGCATTTCCGCCCGCAGGTGCTCGCCGATTTTACCGGCCAGAAGCAGGTCCGGGAAAACTTAAGCATCTTCATCCAGGCCGCGAAATCGCGCGGCGAAGCGCTTGATCATGTGATGTTTTTCGGCCCCCCCGGGCTTGGCAAGACGACGCTCTCGCAGATCGTCGCGCGTGAGCTTGGCGTAAATTTTCGCGCCACCTCCGGCCCCGTCATCACGAAAGCCGGCGATCTTGCGGCACTCCTCACCAATCTTGAAAAGAACGACGTTCTCTTTATTGACGAGATCCACCGCCTGAGCCCGGCGGTCGAGGAAATTCTCTATCCGGCGATGGAGGATTTTCATCTCGACCTGATTATCGGCGAGGGGCCGGCAGCGCGCTCGGTGCGCATCGATCTGCCGCCCTTCACACTGATCGGCGCGACGACGCGCTCCGGCCTCATCACGACGCCGCTTCGCGAGCGCTTCGGCATTCCGCTTCGCATGAATTTCTACGAGCCCGATGAGCTCAAGCTGATCGTCGCCCGCGGCGCGCGGGTGCTTGGCGTCAATCTCTCCGATGACGGCGCGATGGAGATTGCAAGACGCAGCCGCGGCACGCCGCGCGTTGCCGGCCGGCTGCTTCGCCGGGTGCGCGATTTCGCCGCGGTGGCGGGGGCGGAGATGATTGATGCGATCCGCGCCGATGCCGCGCTCAACCGCCTCGAGGTGGACAAGCGCGGGCTGGATGCCATGGACCGGCGCTATCTTGGCCGTATCGCCGAGGATTTCGGCGGCGGACCGGTCGGCGTTGAGACGCTTTCTGCGGCGCTTTCCGAGCCCCGCGATGCGATCGAGGATATTATCGAGCCCTATCTTATCCAACAGGGCTTTCTGCAGCGCACGCCGCGCGGCCGCCTGCTGACCCGGGCGGCGTTCGAGCATCTCGGGCTCACTTTCCCCAAAGCGCTCGGCGAACAGCTTTCCCTGCTTTCCGGTGAGACTCCCGATGGGTGAGCCGCGCATGCTCGGCCGGTTCGAGAGGGTCAATGGCGGCGGAATGCGGCATATCTTCCCGCTCGCAGTCTATTGGGAGGATACCGACGCGGGCGGCATTGTCTATTACGCCAACTATCTTAAATTCACGGAACGGGCCCGCACGGACATGCTGCGCGGGCTCGGCATCAACCAGCAGCGGATGTTGACGGAGGAGGGCGGCGCGCATTTCGTCGTCCGCGCCTGCGAGATCGAATATCTGCGCTCGGCGCGGATGGAGGATGAGCTCGACGTCGTAACCGAAATCACCGATGTGCGCGGCGCCTCGCTCCGCATGAAGCAGGATATCTATTGCGACGGCGAACGGCTCGTGACAACAAAGGTACGCATCGCCTGTCTGGATGCAGAAGGACGCCCACAGCGTCTTTCTTCTGCCATAAATGAAAAGTTTAATGCAACGCTCGGGCAGACGGGGTTGCCCGCGAAGACCGCAGTCGGGGAAGAATGAATGGAAAATGATCAGATTATCGCCACCCAGATGGGCGGCGAGGCGCACGATTTATCTATGATCGGGCTGTTCGTGCAGGCCGATATTGTTGTGCAGATCGTGATGATTGTGCTGGTGCTGGCATCCTTCTGGAGCTGGGCGATCATCATTGACAAGATTATCCGCTTCCGGCGTGTCAGTGCCGATGCGGATGAATTCGAGAATGAATTCTGGTCGGGCGGTAATCTTGAGGATCTCTACCGCCGGGTCGGCGCCGCGCCGGACAATCCGCTCGCTATGCTGTTCGCGGCGGCGATGAAGGAATGGTCGCGCTCGACCGAGCGGGGGCTGGTCAAGCATACGGGCCTGCAGGCGCGTATCCATCAGGTTATGCGCGTCACCATCGACCGCGAAGTGGAGCGGCTTGAGAAATATCTCGGCTTTCTCGCGACCGTCGGGGCGACGGCGACATTTCTCGGCCTGTTCGGCACGGTCTGGGGCATCATGAACAGCTTCCAGTCGATCGCCGCAACGAAGGATACGAGCCTTGCCGTGGTTGCGCCCGGTATCGCCGAAGCGCTCTTTGCGACCGCGCTCGGTCTCGTCGCCGCCATTCCGGCGGTTGTCGCCTACAACAAATTCTCCAACGATCTGCAGCGGATCATCACCCGCCTTGAAGGCTTCGCCGGGGAATTTTCCGCCATCCTGTCGCGCCAGCTTGATTTGAGCGACTGATATGAACGGCGATCATTACAAGGCATTTTCCGGCAAGGGGCGGCGCAGCCGGCATCGTCAGATGTCGGAAATCAACGTGACGCCCTTCGTCGACGTGATGCTGGTTCTGCTAATCGTCTTTATGGTGACGGCGCCGCTGCTGACCGTCGGCGTGCCGCTCGATCTGCCGACTTCGAAAGCCGAGACCGTGCAGGGCAATGACGAGCCGCTGGTGATCAGCATCAATTCGCAAGGGCAGGTCTATCTCGAGGATGTCGAGATCCTGCTTGAGGATCTGGTACCGAAACTCCGCGCGGTGACCGGCGCGAAGCAGGATCAGCGGATCTTTGTGCGCGGCGATACGAATGCAAACTATGGCCGCGTGCTGGCCGTGATGGGCGAAATTCACAGCGGCGGCTTCAACCGCGTCGCCATGATTTCCGCCGGACCGGGGCGTGCGTCCGCAGGCGACGGCCGTCAGGGTAAACAAGAGTAACAAGGGGTCGTCCGACCGATGCGTGTGCCAGCTCTGATATCGGCCGTATTGCATATACTGATCCTCGTGATCATGTATACGGGGCTGCCGTTGTTCACGGATCCGAAGACATTTGAGCCGCCCGCCATCATCAATGTCGAGATTGTCGATATTGCGGAAGTGACCAACCTCCCCAAGCCTGCGCCGGAGCCGAAGAAGGTGGAGCCGGACGTCAAGCAGGAGGTCAAGCCGGAGCCGCCGAAACCGGTCCCGACGCCGCCCTCCGCACCGGCGCCAAAGCCTGAGCCTGCTCCGGCCCCAAAGCCCGAACCCGCCCCGGCACCTGCGCCAAAGCCCGAACCCGCGCCGACGCCTGCGCCTGAGCCTGCGCCCGCGCCGAAGGCCGAGCCTGAGCCCGCGCCCCGGGTCGAGCCCGAGCCGGCCGCAAAGCCGGTGCCGAAGCCGGTGGTGAAGCCGACGCCTGAGCCGGCGCCAAAAACGGAGCCCAAGCCCGAGCCGAAGCCGGAGCCGAAACCCGACCCCAAGCCCGATCCGAAACCGAAGGAGCCGGCCTTTGATCTCAACCAGATGAAGGCGCTTCTCGATAAGAAAAAGCAGGAGCAGACCCCTCAGACGCCGAGCGATTCTGACATAAAAAAGCCCGATTCCGGTGAAAGGGTCCCCAATTCTTCAACCAAGGCGGCGGACGCGTCGCTGCCGCTGACGATCAGCGAGCTGGATGCATTGAAACAACAGGTGCAAAGATGCTGGAATGTGCCGACGGGCGCGGTCAATGCGGAGGATCTGGTGATCACCCTCGAAGTCCGTCTCAACCGGGACGGATCCTTGATGGGACAGCCGGAAATTGTTAATCAGGGACGGTTCAAAAGCGATTTCCATCGGATTGCGGCGGAAAGTGCGAAGCGCGCGGTTCTTCTTTGTGCCCCTTACAAGCTGCCGGCGGACAAATATGAACGCTGGCGTGAAATTACAATGAACTTCGACCCCAAGGAGATGTTCGGTCAATGAGGAGTATGAAATTGCAAAAAGGTCGCTTTGGCGTGGCGCTCGCGGTTGCGCTGCTTGCAAGCCTGGTCACCGCCTCGATCGCGCGGGCCGAGCTGGTTATCGATATCACCAAGGGCAATATCGAGCCGATGCCGATTGCGGTCACCGATTTCTTTGCTGATAACGAGGCGACCGACAAGATCGGCAAGCAGATGGCCGATGTCATCCGCGCCGATCTGGAACGCTCGGGCCTGTTTGCGCCGATTGATCCGCGCGCCTATCTGCAACAGCCAAAGGATCTTCAGACGACGCCGGTTTTCGCCAACTGGCGGAAAATTGCCGCGCAGGCACTCTCCACCGGACTTGTCCGCGCGCTCGGCGACGGGCAGATCAATGTCCAGTTCCGCCTCTGGGACGTCTACTCCGAGCAGCATCTGACCGGCATCCAGTATACGACGCCGCCCTCCAACTGGCGCCTCACCGCGCATCTGATCGCCGATGAGATCTACAAGCGCCTGACCGGCGAGCAGGGCTATTTCTCGACCCGCGTCGTCTATGTCTCGGAAAGCGGCCCGCCCGACCGGCGCGTCAAACGCCTTGCCGTCATGGACCAGGACGGGGAGAACCACCAGTTCCTCACCTCGGGCAACGAGCTGGTGCTGACGCCGCGCTATTCGCCGACCCAGCAGGTGCTGACCTATCTCTCCTATTTCAACAGCCGGCCGCGGGTTTACCTCTATAATCTTGATACGGGACAGCAGGAGATTCTCGGTGATTTCCCCGGAATGACCTTTGCGCCGCGTTTCTCGCCGTCCGGTAACCAAGTTGTGATGAGCATGGCGCGGGACGGCAACTCCGAGATTTATGTCATGGACCTGCGGACGCGGGAGATCAAACGTCTGACCAATCATCCGGGGATTGATACGGCGCCGTCTTTCTCGCCCGACGGGACGCAAATCACGTTCGAATCCGATCGCGGCGGCCGTCAGCAGCTCTATGTGATGGAGGCGGATGGCTCGAATGTGCGCCGCATCAGCTTCGGCAGTGGCAGCTACGGAACGCCCGTCTGGTCGCCGCGCGGTGACCTGATTGCCTTTACAAAGCTGACCGGCGGCAAGTTTTCCATCGGCGTAATGCGCACGGACGGGTCGCAGGAACGCATTCTGACGGAAGGTTTTCACAACGAAGGGCCGACCTGGGCGCCGAACGGGCGCGTACTGATGTTTTTCCGCCAGATTCCGGGAGGAAATGATGGCCGCAGTGATAAAGTCCGCTTGTGGTCTGTCGATCTTACAGGATATAACGAGCGGGAGGTTTTAACACCGGGAGACGCATCGGATCCCGCGTGGTCGCCACCGTATAACTTGAACCGGTGAGATTAAACCTTTATAATTCGCCTGATCGATATCAGTCGGGGAAAAAGTAATTTTCGTTTCTCATCGATGTGATTGCGCATCCTTGTGTGACGTGTAGACCAAAGTTCAGAGATTCCAAAAGGATGGGAGTAAGTACATGCGGCTCAATCTAGGCCTTAAGACCTTAAGCATTTTTGCAGCTCTGCTTCTTGTAGCGGCTTGTGAAACGGCACCTACGGAAACCGGTGACAGCTCGGGTGGGGGTGCAGCTACCCAGACCAGCGGATCGGGATCCTCTTCTACAACCACAGCAACCACGACGACAACCGTTCAGCCGGGCAGCCAGGAAGATCTGGTCCTGAACGTCGGTGATCGTGTTTTCTTCGCGTTCGATCAGTATGATCTGTCCGCCGAAGCCCGCACGACGTTGCAGCGTCAGGCCGCATGGCTGAATGCAAACCCCGCTGTTACGCTTCAGATCGAAGGTCATGCTGATGAGCGCGGCACGCGCGAATACAACCTCGCCCTTGGCGAGCGCCGCGCCACGTCCGTAAAGAACTATCTGGTCACGCTCGGCGTTTCCCCGGATCGTCTGTCGACGATCTCCTACGGTAAGGAACGCCCGGTCGCACTAGGGCATAATGAAGCTGCCTGGGGCCAGAACCGGCGTTCGGTTTCGGTCGTCAACTGATCGAAAACCCTGACCATCCGAGGCCCGTTGCCGCGCTAAGCTGATTAGTTGCGACAGCGGGCTTTTTATTTTTTAGCCCGGCAAGGCGGTCCCCGGAGGCACCCGCCGGCCTTCATAAAATTGCCAAAATTGCGGGCAAATTTGACGGCAGTCGCGGTGTACCGATAGAGCGGAGAAAGGCAGACCCGGATGATCTGGAATGTTTCGAGAGGTGAAAAGGCAAGCGGCCGGTTCCCGTCCGGAGCAGTGGTTCTCTCCGGTATGATCGTTTGCGCGCTGCTGCTGCTGGGAAGCCCGACGCTCGCGATGGCCCAGAGCAGCGAAGTCCGCGCGCTGGTCGATCGCATCAACCGGCTTGAAAAAGACCTCACCGACATGCAGCGGCAGATGTACAACAGCAGCGGCGGCGCCGTTTCGCGCCCGGCACCGACATCGCCCGCGACCTCCGGCGGCAGCGGCAACATCAGCCCTGATGGCCTCAATCTGCTGATGCAGCGCATCAGCGTCCTTGAAGATGAGCAGCGCCGCCTGACGGGCGCGCAGGAAGAAACGGCCCACAAGATCGACCGTTTGTCATCGCGGCTCGACAAGCTGGTGCAGGATGTCGAATTCCGGCTGACCGACCTTGAAAGCCGCCTTGCCGGATCAGGCGGCGGCGCGGGCGCTGGAACGCCTGGCGGCGCGGCAGCCGCTGGCGCGGGCCCGACGATCATTGGCGGCAGCGGCGAGGGGGCATCGGAGGGGCGCAACCTCGGGACGCTTGCGGAGCGGACGGAAGGCGGCGCAGGTGATAGCGCGGGCGCTGCGACTGCCGGCGGTGCCATGGCCGGGACGGGCGGGCAACTGCCGAGCGGCTCGGCGATGGAGCAGTATAACTACGCCATCTCGCTGGTCCGCGAAGATCGCTACGCCGAAGCGGAGGTTGCGTTCCGGGAGTTTCTCCAGAACCACAAGGACAGCGAGCTTGCCGGAAATGCGCAGTACTGGCTTGGCGAGACCTTCTATGTGCGGGGCGATTTCCCCAATGCCGCCTCGGCCTTTTTTGAAGGCTACCAGAATTATCCCGACAGCTCGAAGGCGGCCGACAATCTCCTGAAGCTCGCCATGAGCCTTGGCCGGATGGATCAGCAGGCGGAAGCCTGCGCGACCTTCGCCCAGATGGAAAAGCAGTTCCCCCAGATACCGACCCGGCTGCGCCAGACGGCTGATCGGGAGAAGCAGAAATACGGCTGCAGCTGACCGGGGCGCCGTGATCGCCTCTTCTGATGATCCTGAAACCTTACGGGCGATCTTCCGCGCGGAGATGGCGGCGCTCATTTCGTCGCCGCCCGCGCGTCTTGCCGTCGCCGTCTCGGGCGGCTCCGACAGTCTGGCGCTGACGCTGCTCGCAGACGACTGGGCGCGGCAGCGGGGTGCGGAACTGATCGCCCTGACCGTTGATCATAGCCTGCGCCCGGAATCGGCGACGGAGGCGGCGGATCTGCAGGGCTGGCTTCGGGCGCGCGGGATCGATACGCATATTCTCGTCTGGCGAGGCCCGCACCCTCAAAGCGGCGTACAGCAGGCGGCGCGGGAGGCGCGCTACGCGCTGATGGCGGAGGCCTGCCGGAAGAAAAGGATTTCGCATCTCCTGCTCGGGCATCAGCTTGAGGATCAGCTCGAGACATTTCTCATGCGCCTCTCCAAGGGGAGCGGGCTTGACGGCCTCGCGGCGATGGAGAGGCGGCGGGAGTGGGAGGGGCTGACGCTGCTCCGTCCGCTTCTTGGCGTCTCACGGGATGCGCTGCGGCAGTATCTGGTCGCACGCGGCCAGCCGTGGATCGAGGATCCAAGCAACGAAAATCCGCGCTATACCCGGACCCGCGTCGGCGCAGTGCGCCGCGAGTTGGAGCGCCTGCCCGGCAGCAGTCAGGACTGCCTTGCGCTCGCGCTGCGCCGGTTGCAGCGGGCGAACGACGGTCTTGACGAATATGCCCGGCGTATCCTGACCACCGAGGTGCGGATCAGCCCGTTCGGTAGCCTCTCTGTTGATGATGATATTTTGCGCGCCGCGCCGCAAGAGGTGGCGCTTCGCGTTCTTGCGGCCTCGATGCGTGCGGTAGGTGGCGGCGCGCCCCTCCGGCTGCAGGCGATCGAGGATATCTATGCGCGGCTGATGCCGGGAGATCCGCCAAAAGCGCCGAGATGCGCGACGCTCGGCGGTGCGGAGGTGCGGCGAAGTAGCGCCGGGTGGCAGTTCTTTCGCGAAGCGGGCCGGCGCGGCCTTCCCGAAACGGAGATGCGGGAGGGGGAGACCGTCTGGACCTGGGATCAGCGCTTTATCATCCGCGATTCTGAGCCCGCGAAGGATCGGGGCGGTAATCTCCGGCTGCGCGCGCTCGGCGCCGCGGGCGGGCGGCTTGCGCGCGCGCAGGGCCTGCTGCCGCAGGGCGCGGTCATGACAGCGCGGGAGCGCAACAACCTGCCCGGGATCTGGCAGGGCGATGCGCTGGTTGCGGTGCCGGTTCCGGATGCTGCGGGTGGCCGGACGGCGTCGGAAAAGCCGCGCTTTCGCTTACATTTCCGGGCATTTCACTGGATACCGCCGTCCGATTCATGCTAAGAAACGGCGAATGAGGAATTCGCCTATTGGAACTTGATGTTAACAGATTATATGTAACTCTATCCAGTCCGGCTTGCCAATATGGGGCGATCGGGCTCGCACGAGCCTGCTATATGAGGAAATAATTCGTGAATCTTTTCGGCAAAAACATTGTCCTTTGGGTGATCATTGCATTGCTCGTTGTGGCGCTTTTCAACATTTTCAATGATCCATCCCCGAGGAGTAGCGCCTCGCAGGTGCCCTATTCGACCTTCCTTGAAGAGGTTGAGAGCGGCCGGGTCAAAAGTGTGACCATTCAGGGGCCGAACATCAAGGGTATCACCGACGACGGCCGCCCCTTCGCAACCTATGCGCCTGAGGACAGCGCGCTGGTTGGCAAGCTGAGCAGCCACGGCGTGGTCATCAACGCCGCCCCGCAGGAAGAGGGCAGCATGCTGATGGCGACGCTGCTCTCCTGGTTCCCGATGCTGCTTCTGATCGGCGTCTGGATTTTCTTCATGCGCCAGATGCAGGGCGGCGGCGGCAAGGCCATGGGCTTTGGCAAATCGAAGGCGAAACTGCTGACCGAAAAACACGGGCGCGTGACCTTTGAAGATGTTGCCGGCATCGAGGAAGCCAAGGAAGAGCTTGAGGAAATCGTCGACTTCCTGAAAAATCCGCAGAAATATCAGCGTCTTGGCGGCAAGATCCCGAAAGGCGTGCTGCTCGTTGGCCCTCCGGGCACGGGTAAGACGCTGCTCGCCCGCTCGGTCGCCGGTGAAGCCAACGTGCCGTTCTTCACGATTTCCGGCTCCGACTTCGTCGAGATGTTCGTCGGCGTCGGCGCAAGCCGCGTCCGCGATATGTTCGAGCAGGGTAAGAAGAATGCGCCCTGCATCATCTTCATCGACGAAATCGACGCGGTCGGCCGTCATCGCGGCGCCGGTCTCGGCGGCGGCAATGACGAGCGCGAGCAGACCCTCAACCAGATGCTGGTCGAGATGGACGGTTTCGAGACCAACGAAGGCGTGATCCTGCTTGCCGCGACCAACCGGCCGGACGTTCTCGACCCGGCGCTGCTGCGCCCCGGTCGTTTCGACCGTCAGGTTGTCGTGCCGAACCCCGATATCATCGGCCGCGAGAAGATACTGAAGGTGCATATGCGCAAAGTTCCGCTGGCGCAGGACGTCGATGCGCGCACGATTGCTCGCGGCACGCCCGGCTTTTCCGGCGCCGATCTCGCCAACCTCGTCAACGAGGCGGCGCTGCTCGCCGCTCGTAAATCCCGCCGTCTCGTGACGCAGCAGGAGTTCGAAGAGGCCAAAGACAAGGTGATGATGGGGGCAGAGCGCCGTTCCATGGTCATGTCGGAAGACGAAAAGAAACTAACCGCCTACCATGAAGGCGGCCATGCGCTGGTCGGCATGCATATGAAAGCGTCCGATCCGGTGCATAAGGCGACGATCATTCCGCGCGGCCGGGCGCTTGGTATGGTGATGCGCCTGCCGGAAAAGGACAGCTATTCGCTTCGCCGCGACCAGTGCCTTGCGCATCTTGCAGTGGCCATGGGCGGCCGTGTCGCCGAGGAAATGATCTTCGGTCACGACGCGGTAACGACCGGTGCCTCGGGCGATATCAAGATGGCGACCGATATGGCGCGACGGATGGTGACTGAATGGGGTCTCTCCGACAAGCTGGGTCCGCTGATGTATGGCGCGAACCAGGAAGAGGTGTTCCTCGGCCACTCCGTGGCGCAGCAGAAGAACATGTCGGATTCGACCGCGCAGCTTATCGATCATGAGATCCGCCGCTTCGTTGAGGAAGCCGAGGCGACCGCGCGCAAGATCCTGACGGAGAATGTCGATCAGCTGCATCGCATCGCCAAGGGGCTTTTGGAATATGAAACCCTGAGCGGTGAGGAAATCAGGATCCTGATGGACGGCGGCGAGATCCATCGCCCTGAAGATGTCGATCGGCCGGTCGACAAGGGGCCGAGCTCTGCCGTTCCGGAAACCGACGGGCACAAGAAGCCGACGGGATCCGGCGGCTTCGAGCCGGAACCGCAGCCGGGCGCGTAAGGGTCCCTGACAGCAAATGAAAGGCCCCGCCGCCGAGCGGGGCCTTTTGTCATTCCCCGGCACGTCTGAAAGGGAGGATCGTGTGCAGGAGTTCCAGCGGCCGCAACTGATGGGGATTGTCAATGTGACCCCCGACAGCTTTTCCGATGGCGGCGTTCATTTTGATACGGCAATGGCGCTCGCCCATGCCCGGCGCCTCGTCGAGGAGGGCGCAGATATTCTCGATATCGGCGGGGAAAGCACGCGCCCCGGCGCCGATCCGATCAGCATCGACGAGGAATGCGCGCGCGTCATTCCGGTGATCGAAGGCTGCCGCGATCTCGGCGTCACCCTCTCGATCGACACGCGCAAGACGGCGGTGATGGCGGCGGCGGTCGCGGCCGGCGCGACGTTTATCAACGATGTGAGCGCCCTCGAATATGATCCGGATAGTCTTGCGTTTGTCGCCGGCAGCGGCCTTCCCGTCTGCCTGATGCATCACATCCGCGATCCGAAAACCATGCAGGACAATCCCGTCTATGACGATGTGCTGAAAGAGGTCATCGCCTATCTTGAGGCGCGGATCGAAGTTTGCGAAGCCGCCGGAATCAGCCGCGATCTGATCCTCATCGATCCCGGGATCGGATTTGGCAAGACGGTGGATCACAATCTCACGCTGCTCCGGGGATTGGCGGAGATCCGCCGTCTCGGCTGCCGCGTTCTGCTTGGCGCCTCCCGCAAACGCTTTATCGGCACAATTACGAACGAGCCGATTGCCGCAAACCGCACCGCGGGCTCCGTCGCCGCGGCGCTTTACGGCGCGGCGGCGGGGGCGGACATTCTCCGCGTCCATGACGTGCGGGAGACGCGCGCCGCGATCGATGTCTGGCAGGCGATTGAAGCCGCCTCTTTTTAGCCAACTTTTAAAATTTATCTGTTAGAGTTCGGCCTCAACTCTCAAGTGACGAGTGGATCATGACACGCAAGTATTTTGGAACAGACGGTATTCGCGGCACCGCAAATCAGGAGCCGATGACCGCTGAAATTGCCCTGAAAGTCGGAAAATCCGCCGGGCGGAAATTCGCCGGCCGCGGCGACTCCCGCCACCGCGTCGTGATCGGCAAGGATACGCGCCTCTCGGGCTATATGGTGGAGCCTGCGCTGACCGCCGGTTTCACCTCGGTCGGCATGGATGTGATTCTGGTTGGACCGCTGCCGACGCCGGCAATTGCGCTGCTCACCCGCTCGCTTCGCGCTGATCTCGGGGTGATGATCTCGGCCTCGCACAACTCCTTTCAGGACAATGGCATCAAGCTCTTCGGCCCCGATGGCTACAAGCTCTCCGACGAGGTGGAGAAGAGCATCGAGGCCGATATTATCGATGACAGCAATATCCGCCTCGCCGAGCCCGCGCTGCTCGGCCGCGCGCAAAGGCTTGATGACGCGCGCGGGCGCTATATCGAATTTGCGAAAAGCAGCTTTCCGCGCAACCAGCTTCTGAAGGGGCTTAAAATCGTTGTCGATTGCGCCCACGGCGCGGCCTACAAGGTGGCGCCGACGGTGCTCTGGGAGCTGGAGGCGGAGGTTATCGCCATGGGCGTCGCGCCCAACGGCTTCAACATCAATGACGGCTGCGGCTCCACCTCTCCGGAGGCGATGTGTGCGCGGGTGGTGGCCGAGGGCGCCGATCTCGGCATCGCGCTCGATGGCGATGCGGACCGGTTGCTGATCTGCGATGAGAAGGGGCGGCTGATCGACGGCGACCAGCTGATGGCGCTGATCGCCCGCACCTGGCAGGAGCGCGAGAAGCTGCAGGGCGGCGGCATTGTGTCGACGGTCATGTCCAACATGGGGCTTGAGAAATATCTCGCCGGCCACGGCCTCACCCTTGCCCGCACCGCCGTCGGCGATCGCTATGTGGTTGAGCATATGCGGGAATATGGCTTCAATGTCGGCGGCGAGCAGTCGGGGCATATTGTCCTGTCCGATTACAGCACCACGGGCGATGGGCTGATCGCGGCGCTGCAGATCCTCTCGGTGATTGTCGAGAAGGGAAGGCCGGTCAGCGAGGTCTGCCACAATTTCGATCCATTCCCGCAGATCCTGAAAAACGTCCGCTTCAAGAGCACCGATCCGCTGCTGTCGGAGAAGGTGAAGCGGGTGATCTCGGAGGGCGAAAAGCGCCTTGGCGCGGAAGGCCGGCTGCTGATCCGGAAATCGGGAACCGAGCCGCTGATCCGCATCATGGGCGAGGGGATAAATGACGCCCTCGTCAGTGAGATCGTCGATCAAATCGTTGAAGAGGTAACCGCCTCGGTCGGCTGAGGGGGAAACGGGAGAGAAGTATGCAGGGTCGCGTATTGATCATTGCTGGGTCGGATTCGGGCGGCGGCGCCGGGATCCAGGCCGACATCAAGACGGTGACGGCGCTCGGTGGCTTCGCCATGACCGCGATCACGGCGCTGACGGCGCAAAATACGCTCGGCGTCGACGGCATCGCCGAGGTGGCGCCGGAGTTCATTGTCAAGCAGATCGATATGGTGCTGACGGATATCGGCGCCGATGCCATCAAGATCGGGATGCTGCACCGGCGCGAAGTCGTCGACGCGGTCGCCGGTTATTTCGATGCGATAGAGGATCTGCCGCCGGTCGTGCTCGATCCGGTAATGATCGCGAAAGGCGGCACCAGTTTGATTGCGAATGATGCGAGCGAGGCGATCAAAAACCGCCTTATCGGGCCGCATACGCATCTGCTTACCCCCAATATTCCCGAGGCCGAGCAGCTCACAGGGCTAACCATCGCGACGCGGCAGGATATGGAGAAGGCCGGCCGCCGCCTGCTCGATTACGGGCCGGTTGCCGTGCTGATGAAAGGCGGACATGCGGAGGGCGAGGAGGTGACCGACCTGCTGATCTCGCCGCAAGGGGTGGAGGTGTTCACCCATCCGCGGATCCACAGCCGCCATACCCACGGCACCGGCTGCACGCTCTCCTCGGCGATTGCGACGGGTCTCGCGCAAGGGCTCTCCGCCTCCGACGCTGTTGGCCGCGCCATCCGCTATGTCGAGATCGCGATCCGCGAGGCGCCGGGCTTTGGCGCCGGTCACGGCCCGCTCGATCACGCGCACACCGTCGCGCCCTTCAACCCTCGCGCCTCCTAGCGATGCCCGGCGACGGCGTGGGGGATGTAGGCATCCTTCAGCCGGGCGAGTTCTTCCATCTCAAGCGAGATATCGAGGGCGGCGATCGCCTCGTCGAGCTGATACATCTTGCTTGCGCCGATGATCGGGCAGGTGACGGCGGGGCTGTGATGCACCCAGGCAAGCGCGACCTGCGCCGGCGAGACGCCGCGCGCCCGGGCGATGTCTTCCACTACCTTCAGCACGGCATAATCGGCCTCCTGCCCGATGCGCATGGATCTGATCATGGCGTCAGAGCGGGAGCGGACCGTGCCGCCTTCTTCGCCTTTCTTCATCGTGCCCGCGAGAAAGCCACGCGCGAGCGGCGACCAGGGGATGACGGCGATGCCCTGATCCTCGCAGAGCGGCAGCATCTCGCGCTCTTCCTCGCGATAGACAAGATTATAGACATTCTGCATGGAGACGAACCGCGCCCAGCCATTGCGCTCCGAAATGGCAAGGGCTTTCATGAACTGCCATGCGAACATGGAGGAAGCGCCGATATAGCGCGCCTTGCCCGCCCGCACCACGTCATTCAGGGCCTCCAGCGTCTCCTCGATCGGCGTCTCATAGTCCCAGCGGTGGATCTGGTAGAGATCGACGTAATCGGTACCGAGACGGCGGAGCGAATCATCGATCGAATGCAGGATATGCTTGCGTGACAGCCCGCCGGTGAGCGGGCTGTCGCCCATGCGGTTAAATACCTTGGTCGCGATCACCACCTCTTCGCGCCGCGCATAGTCTTTGAGCGCGCGGCCGAGGATGACTTCGGAGGCGCCCACGGAATACATGTCGGCGGTATCAAAAAAATTGATGCCATGTTCAAGCGCACGGCGGATGAAGGGGCGGCTTTCCTCCTCGGGCAGGACCCAGTCGCGCCAGCGGGGATCGCCATAGGTCATGGTGCCGAGGCAGAGCTCACTCACTTTCAGGCCGGTCTTGCCAAAACGTTTCAGGTTCATCCCTTTACTCCCCCAGATGTTTTTTGAGCGCCGAGATGAGTTTCTCGATATCGGCGCTGTCGTTATAAAGATGTGGCGTGATGCGCATGCTGGAGCCGCGCACCGAGATATGAATATTTTCGCGCCGCAATGTTTCGGCAAGGCCGGGCGGCAGGCCCTCTTTGCGGCGAAGGCCGAGAAAATGGCCGGCGCGTTTCTCTTCGGGCAGGGGAATGAGGCCGAGCGCTTCGGCCTGCGCCGCGATATCACGGTTCAGGGCGGCGAGCGTCTGCTGGATATTCGGAACGCCCCACGCAAGAAGCTGCTCGAGCGCCGCGATCGTGGCCGGCATCAGGGCGAAATTTGCCCGCTCCCCCATGTCGAAGCGGCGGGCGGCCGGCTGATAATTCTCTTCATAGGCAACAAGGCCTGCGAAATCCTCCGAATCCTTTCGGTTAAGCCAGTTGTATTCGAGCGGCTCGCCGCCGTGATGTTCGGGCGCGACATAGAGAAAACCGGTGCTGTAGGGGCCGAGCAGCCATTTGTAGGAGGCGGCGATGAGGAAATCCGGCTTCACCGCCTCGAGATCGAGCGGCAGCGCGCCAAGCGATTGCGTCGCATCAATCACGAGCTTTGCGCCCACGGCGCGAAGCGCCGCGCTGATCGAGGCCAGATCGAGGAGCGCGCCGTCCGTCCAGTGATTGTGGGGCAGGGCGGCGATAGCGATATCCGCATCGATGGCGGCAAGGATGGCGGCGGTCCAGTCATAATCGGCAGGCGTCCGGACCGTGACGATCTCCCCGCCGCTTTTCGCCGCGAGCGCCTTCCAGCAATAGACGTTGGAGGGGAACTGGTCTTCCAGCAGCAGGATCTTCTGGCCCCGCCGGAGCGGCAGGTTGCGCGCTGCCGTCGCAAGACCGTAGGACGCGCTCGGAATAAGGGCGACGTCGTCTGGATTCGCACCGATCAGCTCCGCAAAAAGCGACCTTGCCCGCTCCGATTCGCTGAAGAAATCCGCCGGCGTCACCGTCCAGGGCAGGGCCTTGCGATCAATCCCGAGATGCCCGGCGGCACGCGCCGTCTTCAGGAACGGCCCCATATAGGCGCAGTTGAAATAGGCGATCTCGCGGGGGATATCGAACAGGTGACGCTGGGAGGGAATCATCGGAACGTCCTCGGATACTATATTAGATGCTCCGTATTCTCCCGATCAACGGCGGCTTTGGCCAGCCCTTTATTTCAGCCAGGCGATCCGCCCCCGGATTTGCCTGTTAAACCCGCTCGATGCGGAACTGATAGCAGTTATTGGTTGCGGAGCGGGCATGGAGATAGGCGACGTCGCCCCGGGCGAGAAGCGCCGCCGCCGTTGCGCTCACCCCCCGCCGATGGCACCGTCTGGCCGGTGCCATAGACAATGCGATCGCGGCGGTCATATCCGCGCAGCAACACCGCCTCCCAGTTTCTCACCATATCGGGAAGGCGGCGGACTGACGGATACGCCTCGCATGCCTTCGCGTGGAGAAAGATCGGTCCCTGTTCGGCATAGGGCTGCGCCGCCGGGAAGGGGCGGTAGGAGAGAATCAGATAGCGTTCCCCCGCGGCGATTTCGCGCAGGCAATGCCGACAGGGCAGCCCCGATCCGTCTGAAATCGCCTGCTCGGCGGGCAGTCCATGCGCGTCCGGGGCGCCCTTTTGCAGGGCACGGATCGCGTCTGTGGGCAGGGGAAGATAGGCAAGTTGAGACATGGGAAGGCCTTTTCATTTCGCAAAAAGCGGAGAATAGGGTGGCTTTTGCCGGCGCAATATCCGGATGCCGCGGGTGAATTTTTCACCTGCGGGGGAGGGGTCCGACATAATATTGCAATGCAAAAAATGCCGTTGACAATCGGATATAAATCCTGTTTATGGACGGCGGGCCACATCCCCCCACCGGGATGCTCTAGACTGGAAGGTTTAGTATATCATGACAGTAGCTACGCGTCCGGAGAGACGCCCTAATTCTCCCTTTTTCTCGTCCGGCCCCTGCGCAAAGCGCCCCGGATGGTCCCTCCAAACCCTTGAAAATGCATTTCTTGGCCGGTCCCACCGCGCGGGCGGCGGCAAGGCCAAGCTGAAAGCCGTAATTGAGAAGCAGCGCGCGCTCCTCGGCATTCCCGACGACTACCGGATCGGCATCGTGCCGGGCTCGGATACCGGCGCCGTTGAAATGGCGCTCTGGTCGCTGCTGGGTGCGCGTCCCGTCACCATGCTCGCGTGGGAAAGCTTCGGCTCCGGCTGGGCGACCGACGTTGTGAAGCAGCTAAAGCTGAAAGACGCTGAGGTGAAAACCGCCGACTACGGCGATATCCCCGACCTTGCCACTGTCAACTGGAAGAATGACGTCGTTTTCACCTGGAACGGCACCACCTCCGGCGTTTGCGTACCGAACGGGGACTGGATCGCGGCGGACCGTGAAGGCCTTGCGATCTGCGATGCGACCTCTGCCGTCTTCGCCATGGATCTGCCGTGGGACAAGCTCGATGTTGTCACCTGGTCGTGGCAGAAGGCGCTCGGCGGGGAAGCTGCGCATGGCATGCTCGTCCTCAGCCCGCGCGCTGTTGAGCGGCTCGAAAGCTATACGCCGGCCTGGCCGCTCCCGAAAGTTTTCCGCATGACCAAGGGCGGCAAGCTGATTGACGGGATCTTCAAGGGGGAGACGATCAACACCCCCTCTATGCTGGCGGTCGAAGATGTTCTGGATGCCCTCGATTGGGCCGAAAGCATTGGCGGCCTCAAGGCGATGATCGCCCGCACCAATGCAAACGCCAAGGTCATCTCCGACTGGGTGGCGGCGTCCGACTGGGCGGCCTATCTCGCAAATGATCCGGCCATTCGCTCGACCACGTCCGTCTGTCTCAAAATCACCGATGACTGGTTCACGTCGCTTAAAGCCGAAGATCAGCCGAAGGCCGCAAAAGAGCTCGTCGCGCTGCTCGAGAAAGAGGGCGCCGCGTTCGACATCGGCCATTACCGCGATGCTCCGGCAGGTCTTCGGATCTGGGCCGGCGCGACCGTCGAGACAGCCGATCTTGAAGCGCTGATGCCCTGGCTCGACTGGGCATACGCGACACTCAAAAATACGTTCCAGAAATAATCCTGAAGAAGGATCAAAGACATGGTTAAAGTTCTTATCTCCGATGAGATGAGCCCGCGCGCCGCCGAAATCTTCCGCGAACGCGGTGTTGAGGTGGACGAAATCACCGGCATGACGCCGGCCGAGCTGAAAGCCTGCATCCATCAGTATGACGGCCTTGCCGTTCGCTCCGCGACCAAGGCGACGGCCGAAATCATCGCCGCCGCGACCAATCTCAAGGTGATCGGCCGCGCCGGCATCGGCGTTGACAATGTGGATATCCCGGCCGCGACCGCAGCCGGTATCTGCGTCATGAACACGCCGTTCGGCAACGCTATCACGACGGCCGAACATGCCATCGCGATGATGTTCGCGCTGGCCCGCCACATCCCGGCGGCCAACGCCTCCACCCACGCTGGCAAATGGGAAAAGTCCGCTTTCATGGGCGTCGAGCTTTACGGCAAGACGCTCGGCGTCATCGGCTGCGGCAACATCGGCTCCATCGTCGCCGACCGCGGCGTCGGCCTCAAGATGAAGGTCGTCGCCTATGATCCGTTCCTCTCGCCGGAGCGGGCGCTGGAACTCGGTGTTGAAAAGCTGGATCTCGACGAGCTGTTCGCGCGCGCCGATTTCATCACGCTGCACACGCCGATCACCGACAGCACCCGCAACATCATCAACGCGGCGAATATCGCCAAGATGAAGCCGGGCGTGCGNNCGCGGCGGGCTGGTTGTCGAGGCGGACCTGAAAGCGGCGCTCGAGTCCGGCCATGTGGCAGGCGCGGCGCTCGACGTTTTCGCGGTCGAGCCGGCGAAGGAGAATATTCTCTTTGGTCTGCCGAATGTGGTGGCGACGCCGCATCTTGGCGCCTCCACCGATGAAGCGCAGGTCAATGTCGCGATCCAGGTCGCCGAACAGATGGCCGACTACCTGCTGATCGGCTCGGTCACCAACGCCCTCAACATGGCCTCCGTCTCGGCCGAGGAAGCGCCGAAACTGAAGCCCTACATGCAGCTTGCAACGCAGCTTGGCAGCTTCGCCGGGCAGGTCACCGAAAGCGGCATCAAGAGCGTGCGCATCGATTATGAAGGTCATGCCGCGAGCCTCAACATCAAGCCGCTGACATCGATCATCCTGCAGGGGCTGCTGTCGCCGCTGATGGACAGCATCAACATGGTCAACGCGCCGGTTGTTGCGAAGGAGCGGGGGATTGACGTTACCGAAGCCGTCAATGACCGCGAAGAGGATTACCAGACCCTCATCCGTCTCAGCATCACGACCGAAAACCAGACCCGCGATATTGCTGGCACGCTCTATGGCGACAACCGCCCGCGCATCGTCAATATCAAGGGGATCAGCATGGAGGCCGAGCTTGGCCCGCATATGCTCTATGTCACCAACAAGGACAAGCCGGGCTTCATCGGTGCGCTGGGTTCGGTGCTGGGCAACGCGGGCGTCAATATCGCGACCTTCCATCTTGGCCGTCACCGCGCCCTCGGCGAGGCGATTGCCCTGATCGAGATAGATTCGGAACTCGCGCCCGAAACGCTCGACGCGGTCCGCAATCTGCCCAATGTCGAGAAGGTAAAAGCGCTTCAATTCCAGAGCGTCGCCCGTTAATATCGCGCCTTTCGGCGTCTTCGTGAAAGCGGCCGGTAAATTCGGCCGCTTTTGCGTTGTTGTAGTTGGCGTCGCGGGGGAAATATGCTTTATAGGCGCATGTGATGAACGACTATTCTGAAAAAGGCCTGTTGCCCGCCGGTCTCGCCGACATGCTGCCGCCCGCCGCGGCGCGTGAGGCACGCATCAACCGTACCCTGATGGATGTTTTCGCGGCCAACGGCTATCAGCAGGTCAAACCTCCGCTCATCGAATTTGAGGAACATCTGCTGGAAGGGGCGGGCGCCGCGCTTGCTTCCAAAATGTTCCGCGTGATGGATCCGGTCTCGCATCGCATGATGGGCATCCGCACCGACATGACGCTGCAGATCGCCCGCGTCGCCACCACCCGCATGAAGCGCGATCCGCGCCCGCTGCGCCTTTCCTATTCGGGGCAGGTGTTGCGCGTTCACGGCACGCAGCTCCGCCCCGAGCGGCAGTTTGCGCAGGCCGGGGTCGAGCTGATCGGCTCAAAAGCGACGGCTGCTGATGTCGAGCTGATCCTGCTTGCCAAGGAAGCGCTCGATGCGCTTGGCGTCACCCGCTATTCCATCGATCTGACATTGCCGACGCTGGTGCCCTCGCTCGCCGAAGGCCTCGGCATCGACCCTGTCGTTGCGGCAAACGCGCGCGAAGCGCTCGATCACAAGGATGCCGCCTCGCTTGAGGGCTATGATGCGCCGCTTGCCGATCTGCTGATCGGCCTGCTGAAAGCCGCCGGCCCGGCCGAGAGCGCGCTTGCCGCGCTCGATCGCCTCGCGCTGCCGGCCGCCGCCGCAGCGCAGGTTGAGGCGCTGAAAGACGTGGTGGCGGAGCTTAAAGCCGCAGCCCCCGATCTGCAGCTCACCATTGATCCCGGTGAATATCGCGGTTTTGAATATCAGACCGGGCTCAGCTTTACGGTATTTGCCCGCGGCGTGCGCGGCGAGCTTGGACGCGGCGGCCGCTACCAGCTTGTGGACGGCGAGCCGGCCTCCGGCTTCACCCTCTTTCTCGACAGCCTCATGCGCGCCGTGCCACGGCAGAAAAGCGAAGACCGGCTCTATGTGCCGTTTGGCTTCGATCGCAAGGCGGCGCTCAAGCTCCGGCAGGAGGGGTGGAAAACGGTTGCCGGTCTGGCGGCCGAGACGGATATCGCCGCGGAAGCGCGGCGGCTCCAGTGCGGACAGTATCTGACGCCCGAAGGCGTGACGAAACTTTCCTGATTCACGACTATTTTCAAGGACAGATTATTATGGCTAACGTGGCGGTGGTTGGTTCCCAGTGGGGTGACGAGGGCAAGGGCAAGATTGTTGACTGGCTGTCCGAGCGCGCCGATGTGGTCGTGCGCTTTCAGGGCGGCCATAACGCGGGCCATACGCTCGTCGTCGACGGCAAGGTCTACAAGCTCAGCCTGCTGCCCTCGGGTATCGTGCGCGGCGGCAAGATGTCGATCATTGGCAACGGGGTCGTTATCGACCCGTGGGCGCTGCTGAAGGAGATTGAAACGGTGCGCGGGCAGGGCGTCACCGTCGATCATGAAACGCTGAAGATTGCCGAGAATGCGACGCTGATCCTGCCGCTGCACAGCGAGCTCGATAGCCTGCGCGAGGATGCCAGCACCGCCGTCAAGATCGGCACGACGCGCCGCGGCATCGGCCCGGCCTATGAGGACAAGATCGCCCGCCGCGCGGTGCGTGTCTGCGATCTGCGTGATCCGGTCCAGTTGAAGCGCAAGATCGAAACGCTGCTCGATCATCACAACGCGCTTCGTCGCGGCCTCGGCGCCGCGGAAGTGGACGGCGATGCGCTGCACGCCCAGCTTATGGAAATCGCGCCGAATGTGCTGGAGTTTTCCGATATCGTCTGGCGCCGCCTTGATGAGGCGAAGAAGGACCGCCGCCGCATTCTTTTTGAAGGCGCGCAAGGGGCGATGCTGGATAACGATCACGGCACCTATCCGTATGTTACGTCCTCCAACACCCTCGCAGGTCAGGCGACCGTCGGCAGCGGTATCGGCCCCGGCGCGATCACCTTTGTGCTCGGCATCACCAAGGCCTATACGACGCGCGTCGGCGAAGGGCCGTTCCCGACCGAGCTTTTCGATGAGATCGGCGAGGGGCTGGGCGCGCGCGGGAAGGAATTTGGCGTCGTCACGGGGCGCAAGCGTCGCTGCGGCTGGTTCGATGCGGTGATGGTGCGCCAGGCCGTCAAGACCGGCGGGATCACCGGGATCGCCCTCACCAAGCTTGACGTACTGGATGGCATGAAGGAGCTTAAAATCTGCGTCGGCTATGAGCTCAACGGCAAGAAGCTCGACTATTTCCCTGCCGGCACCGCCGATCAGGCGGCGGTGACACCGATTTATGAGACGATGGAAGGCTGGAGCGAGAGCACCTATGGGGCGCGAAGCTGGGCCGATCTGCCGGCCGCGGCCGTCAAATATATCCGCCATGTGGAGGAGCTGATCGAGGCGCCTGTCGCGCTTCTCTCAACCAGCCCCGAGCGCGACGATACCATCCTCGTGCGGGACCCTTTTGAAGATTAGATAGTTATCATTTTCGGGCGGGCGTGCTAGTTTGGCGAAATGACAAAGCCGTCCGCCCCCAGAATGACCGAGCTCGCCTTTGGCGGACTGCTCGCGCTTGCCATCGGTCTTGGCATCAGCCGGTTCGTCTTCACGCCGATCCTGCCCTTCATGGAGGAGGGGCTGGGCCTTGGCAAGTCGGACGCCGGGCTGATCGCGTCGGCGAATTTTCTTGGCTACCTGATCGGCGCCCTGCTTGCGATCCGTCAATCGCTGCCGGGCTCGCTGCGTTTCTGGTTTCTCTCCGCGCTGATGATCTGCGCCCTGACGACGGGGCTGATGGGGCTGACCGACTCTTTGCCGGTTTTTCTCGTCCTCCGCTTTGTCGGCGGGGTTGCCTCCGCCATCGTCATGATCTTTGGCACCACCCTGATCCTCAGCCGGTTCGCGGCGGAGGGGCGCTCGTCGCTGACATCGCTTTACTTCGCCGGGGTGGGCGTGGGCATTTCCCTCTCCTCGCTGCTCATCATGGCGCTCATCTCCTATGGCGCGGGCTGGCGGGAGATGTGGATCTGGGGCGGAGCGCTCTCTGGTCTGCTGCTGCTGCCGGTTTTCTGGCTGGTGCCGCGTGACGGGAAATCGGCGGATGCCGCGATCACGCCGCCGCGGCTAATCTTCAGCCCGCGCCTGAAGGCGCTGATCCTCTCCTATTTCCTGCTCGGCTTCGGCTATATCATCACCGCGACCTTTATTTCCGCCCTCGTGCGGCATATTCCCGGCCTGCAGTGGATGCAGACGCCGGTCTGGCTGGTCGTCGGGCTTGCCGGGATCCCGTCAGTTCCCATTTGGTCGTGGGTCGGGCGGCGGCTTGGCAATCATAACAGCTACGCCATCGCGAGCCTCTGTCTTGCGGTGGGCGTCGCCGGCAGCGTCTTTGCCGCGAGCGAGGGCGCCGTCTTTTTGAGTGCGCTGCTGCTCGGCGGCACCTTTATGGGTATGTCGGCCGTCGGCCTCGTGCATTCGCGCGAAATCCTGCCGGACAATGCGCGCCAGATCCTAGCCGTTATGACGCTGGCCTTCGGGCTTGGCCAGACGATCGGCCCCGTCTTTGCGGGCTATGCCTATGACTATTTCGGGAATTTTGTTGCGGCGTCGCTGATCGCCGCGGTGGGGCTTGTTGTTGCCGCGCTGCTGACCGGGCGCGTCAACGTCGCACCGCTTCAAAGTTCCGAGCGATAGTCCGAAGAGTTTAACGACATCTTAACGTCATTTTGCGACTGTTAGACCTAATTTTGAGGTAACTGACAGAGTCGCCCACGATGAGTCTCGCAGAAGAAGTGGAGATGCCAACCGAGCCCGCGCCCGCAGCGCGCGGGGCGCTGCTTGACGGCCGCTACCGGGTCGATCTGTCGCGGCCTGTCGACTTCCTCCAGCAGGGCAGCAGCCTCGCCGTCGAGACGGTCGATATCCAGGACCCGACGAGTGAGCTTTTTGCCGTCATTGCGGGCCCTTACAGCTTCTATCGCAAGTCTGTCGCCGAGGCCCTCCGGGGCAGCCGTCACGGCGGCATGCTGGACCTCTTGGCGGAGGGGATCGTGCGCTTCTCCGCCCTCGATATTCGCGCTGCCCTTGTTTTTGAGCGCCCGCGCGGCGGCCTCGTTTATCAGGACGGGCAGGGACCCGTTTCGGAAAGCGTGATTCTGGAGAAAATCCTCCCCGCGATCGCCGGCTCGCTGCTCGATCTGCACCGCGCGGGCGTGACCCACCGCGCCATACGCGCGTGCAACCTGTTCTATACCGACAGCGACCGTCAGCATGTCGTTCTCGGCGAGGCGATCAGCCAGGCGCCAGGAATGCTGCAGCCGACGGTTTACGAGCCGCTGGAAAGCATGATGGCGCATCCGGCAGGCCGCGGCGATGGTCTTCCCGCCCATGATCTCTATGCGGTCGGCATTCTTTTCGTGCATCTTCTCGGCGGCGCGCTGCCGGGGGCGGGGATGAGCGATGAGGAGCTCTATCGCGGCAAGCTGGCGCGCGGCAGCTACGCCCTGCTGGTCGAGAAGATGCGTCTCTCGCCGCGCATGTATGATGTGCTGGCCGGGCTGCTCCATGACGATCCGTCGCGGCGGTGGACGGCGGAAACGCTCGCCAACTGGCGCGAGACGATCAAGGAGACGCCGCGCCGGGGCGGCGGTGATCCGCGCACCACCGACAAGATCCTGTTCGAGGAAAAGGAGTATAATTCTCCCCGCGTCCTTGCGCGGAACATGATCCGCAAGCCAAAGGCGGCAACGGCATTCCTGAAGACGGGGCGGCTTGCGAAATGGGTGAAAAACAGCCTGCGCGACGAAGTGCGGGCGGAGGAGATTGCCGAGCTTTACAGCGAGGGCGCCGGCGTCGGGCGGAGCCGGACGCGCGATGAGGCGACCATCACCGCGCAGGCCGCGCGCCTGCTTGATCCCAAAGCCCCGCTCTGGTATCGCAATGTGTCCTTTGCCCGCAATGCCATCGGCCCGCTGCTGCTCGACGCGTATCGCGATGATAGTATCGAGCTCAAGAAATCCATCGCCGAGCTGTTCGGCAACGGGCTGCTGCTCAGCATGGCGGTCTCCGAGTTTCGCGAGAACCGGGCGCGGCGCACCGACTGGCTTCCCGAGGGCGTCATCACCGGCTGCCAGGACTTTATGAAAAACAGCGGCGATCTCGGCTACGGGCTCGAGCGCTGCCTTTATGAGCTTTGCCCCGACACGCCCTGCCTCAGCACGCTCGTGCTTGGATCACATGTCAGGAACATTGCGGAATTTATTGAAATAGCAGAGAAAAAGCTGCAGGCATCGAACGGCCACGGCAATCCGTTCGATCGTCATGCGGCTGCCTTTATTGCGACGAAATCGCGCGGCCTTGACAAATATATGAAGCTGCTCTCGCTCTATTCCGTCGGCAGTGTCGAGCATACGCTGATCCAGCTTCGGCTGTTTGCCGCCTTGCAGGCGCTCAGTCACCCGGGTCCGCTGCCGGGCTTTGCCGCCTGGGCGGAAGAGCTTCTGAAGCCGGTGTTCCTGAAGATCCGCTCGCGCCTGCGGCGGGATCTCGTGCTGCAACGCTTTCGTGAGGCGCGCAAAAGCGGTGATCTCACGACAATTTTGGAAACCACCGACCTTGAGCGGCAGCTTCAGCTCGACAGCCGCGAGTATCAGGCCGCCATCGCCGCGGTCAGCGAAGCGGATCGCATGGTTATTTACCTGATGAACGGCACGGAGATGCGCCGGGCGCTTGCCGAGCGCTACGGTGCGTGGATCACATCGGTGCTGTCCGTGACCGCTCTCCTCACAAGCGCGGCCTTCTCGGCGCTCTATTTTCTGGGATAAGTCATGAAAGCGCAGCAAATAAGAGGCAAGCCGTTGAAGGCGAAACCGAAGACGAAGGCGAAGGCCGCGAGCGCAACCCCGGGAACGGGGATCGCAATTTTCTGGGCGATGGTGTTCACCGGGCTTGGCATCGTTTTCATTCCGCCGACCATGCTGGTCGTGTTTGCCGGGCTGATCCCGAGCCTCGTCGCAATTCTCCTCAATACCGGCCGCATTGGCAGCGTCGCGACCATGCTCGCCTTCAATATCGCGGGGATCCTTCCCGTCGTCGGCATCTTGTGGGAGCGGGGACAGACTTTCAGCGAAGCCTTCCGCCTGCTCAGCGATGTCTATATGTGGCTTGCGATGTTCGGCGGCGCCGGCATTGGCATGTTCCTCTCATGGGCCCTGCCGATCGTCGTCTTCTCGATCTATGAGCTCCGGGCGAAAGCCGCCATTTCCCGCCTGCAGAAGCGCCGCGCCAAGCTGGTGGAGGAGTGGGGCGGGCAGTTCATCGCCGACATTCGCGAAGTCGCGGGCAGCGATCGCTAGCGGCTATTCTGAATGTGCGGACGCCATTCGATCTTTCTATAACGGCTGGCGCCCGCCGCTTCTATTCGCCATAGTGCCTGCTTCGGACAACAATAACCAACAGGGATAAATGCATGACAGGTCATGTCTACTGGATCTATGAGCTTGAGATCAAAGCGGGCGCGTATGACAAATTCGCGGCGCTTAAAGATGAAATGATCGCGGCGACCAAGGCGGATGAGCCCGGCACACTCAACTATGAATGGTCGGTCAGCGAGGACAGGACAATTTGCCATGTGCTCGAGCGGTTTGAGAACTCCGAGGCGGCGCTTGCCCATATGGGGAATTTCGGCAAGAAATTCGCCGGCCGCTTCCTTGAAGTGCTGACGCCGAAGGCGATGCGGCTCTATGGTCATCCTTCCGATGCGGTTATGAACACGCTCGCGCGGGTCGGCGCGGTCCGGATGCCGCCCATTGGCGGTTTTTCGCGCTGACCTTCACCGGCAGGACAGAAAAAAGGCGCCTGATGTTTCAGGCGCCTTGTTCATTGGTGAAGCGGAAGGATCAGACCCTTTCTTCAACCATCTTTGATTTCATCGCGCGTTGCAGCTTCTCGAACGCGCGCACTTCGATCTGGCGCACCCGCTCGCGGCTGATGTCATACTGCTGGCTCAGCTCTTCGAGCGTCTGCGGCTCATCGCGCAGGCGGCGTTCGGTAAGAATGTGCCGCTCGCGCTCGTTCAGAACGCCCATCGCCTTTTGCAGCATGCTGCGGCGGCGATCCAGCTCCTGATTTTCCGCATAGACGGTTTCCTGATCCGGCGCATCATCTTCGAGCCAGTCCATCCACTCGCCTTCGCTTTCGGCGCGCATCGGCGCGTTCAGGCTGTGATCGGGGGCGCTCATTCGCCGGTTCATGCTGATGACGTCGTCCTCGGTCACGCCGAGCTTCTTCGAGATCAGCTTCACCTGGTCGGGCGACATATCGCCGTCGTCAATGGCTTCGATCTGGCCCTTGATCTTGCGCAGATTAAAGAACAGCTTCTTCTGCGCCGCCGTCGTCCCCATCTTTACCAGTGACCAGGTGCGCAGGATATATTCCTGAATGGCAGCCCGGATCCACCACATGGCGTAGGTCGAAAGGCGGAAGCCCTTATCGGGTTCGAACCGTTTGACGGCCTGCATCATGCCGACGTTGCCTTCGGAGATCAGCTCGGCGATCGGCAGGCCATAGCCGCGATAGCCCATGGCGATCTTGGCGACGAGGCGGAGATGGCTGGTCACCATCTTGTGCGCCGCTTCCGTATCGCCGTGATCTTTCCATGCTTTCGCGAGCATATATTCTTCGTCCGCCTCCAGCATGGGGAACTTGCGGATTTCCTGCAAATAGCGCGACAGACCGCCTTCCGGCGTCAGGACGGGTAAGGATGTAGTGCTCATATTCAGGACCCTCTCTTTCTATGGCGCCTGCTCTTCGTTGCCTTAAGACACCCGAACAACAGACCCGATAAATCCTTTATCTACAGGAAGATCGTGGCATTTTAATGGTTGGGGGCTCCCCCTCTGAATGCCGCGATGAGCTCCCTGAGATCACGTGGTAAATCTACCTCAAATTTCAAGGGTTTGTCTGTGACGGGATGCACAAAACCAAGGGTTTCGGCATGCAGCGCCTGGCGCGGGAAGGAGAGGATCGCATTTTGCCGCGCCTCGTCCAACGTGCGCAGGCGGCTTTTCTTGTTCCGGCTGTAAAGCGGATCGCCGACCAGCGGGTGGCCGAGGTGGGTCATATGGACGCGGATCTGGTGCGTTCGCCCGGTTTTGAGCTCACATTCGACAAGCGCCGCGATATCGGAAAAATTCTCAAGGAGCCGGTAGCGGGTGAGCGCCAGCTTGCCGCCGTCGCTGACCATCGCCATGCGCTTGCGGTTGCGCGGATCACGCCCGATGCTGCCGGAAATCTCGCCGCTTGTCGGATAGAGGCGGCCCCACACCACCGCCTTGTAGCGCCGCTCGATCGTATGCGCGGCGAACAGCGCGGCAAGCCCTGTGTGGGCGGTGTCGGTCTTTGCGGCGACAAGCAGGCCGCTCGTATCCTTGTCGATGCGGTGAACGATGCCGGGGCGCTCGCCGTCGATGCCGGAAAGCGTCCCGCCGCAGTGATGGAGGAGCGCGTTGACGAGGGTTCCTGACCGGTTGCCGGCGGCCGGATGCACGACCATGCCGGCCGGCTTGTTGATAACGATCAGATGCGCATCCTCATAGAGGATATCGAGCGGGATATCCTCGCCCGCGAGCGCCTCGCTCTCAACGCGGGGGAGGGTGATCGCATATCTCTCGCCGCGCTGGACGCGGCGGGAAGGATCGGTGACGGCGGCGCCGTTCAGCGTTACCTGACCATCCTTGATCAGCGGCTTGATCCGGCTTCGTGAAATCTCGGGGAGGGCGTCGGCCAGCACGCGATCGAGCCGCGCGCCGTGATCGCCTTCTGAAACTTCAACTTGATGTAACCCCGCATTGAATGGCATACACAGAAACCAGTCTTGTTTGAAATGCTCAAGGTGCCGTCATGAAAAATGATCCGGATGTCGAACCCGGTCCGAATATTACCCTGCTGAAATGGATCGTCGGGATTCTCGGGTTTCTGATTATCCTCTTCATCGGCATCATAGGCGTTACGTTATATAACCGGATGACGGCGCCGAAAAGCGTTAATCCGCCGGCTGCAAGCGAGATACCGCAGCCCGCACCGCAAGGGGCCACTGCCGGCGCGGGTGCTGCCGCGATCGGATTGCGGGATTTTGGCAATATCGCGGTCGCGATTCCGGAGGATATGGATGTCATCAGCCTGACCTCCGACGGGGCGCGGATGTTCCTGACGCTCGGGACCGAGGGGGCAGCGCGGCGCATTCTTGTCTTTTCGCTCGCGGATGGGCATCAGCTCGGCAGCTTCTCGCTCGACAGGACGGTCACCCGAACGGGTGAGTGAGCGAAACCGGCAGAACGATCGAGGGGGAAAAATGCAGGGAAGCGAAGCGGCGATTAACTTCATAAGCGATAACGCGGCGCCGGTTGCGCCGAAAATCATGGCCGCGCTGCAGCGCGCCAACGAGGGCGCGGCGCTGAGTTACGGAAATGACGCCCTCACACAGGGTCTTGAGGACAGGTTTCGCGCGCTTTTTGAGTGCGATCTGAAAGTCTTTCCCGTGGCGACGGGGACGGCGGCCAATGTTCTCGGCATTAGTAGCTTCACGCCCCCTTATGGCGCCATTTTCTGTCACCGGAGCGCGCATATTGAAAATGACGAATGCGGTGCGCCGGAATTTTACACTGGCGGCGCGAAGCTCGTCGTGCTGGACGGGCCGGACGGAAAGCTCTCGCCCGACGCGCTGGAAGAGGCGATTTTGCAGGATGGCGGCTCCGTCCATCATGTCGTTCCGTCCGTCATCTCGATCACGCAGGCGAGCGAATGCGGCACCGTCTACCGGCCGGGTGAAATCGAGGATATCGCCCGCCTTGCGCGGCGGCACGGCCTTATCCTGCATATGGACGGCGCGCGCTTTGGCAATGCGCTGGAGTTTCTCGGCAGCCATCCGGCCGACCTCACCTGGCGGGCGGGCGTCGATGTGCTCTCGTTCGGGGCGACCAAGAACGGCGCGATGGGGGCGGAGGCGGTTGTCTTCTTCAACATGGAGAAGGCGCGGGAATTTGAGTTCCGCCGCAAGCGCGGCGGGCACCTCTTTTCAAAAATGCGCTATCTCGGCGCGCAGATTGATGCCTCGCTCGACGGGGATTACTGGCGCGAGCTTGCGGCGGGCGCCAATCGGCAGGCCGCGCGCCTTGCCGAGCGCCTCACGCAGGTTTCGGGGGCGGAAATTCTCTACCCCGTCGAAGCGAATATGATCTTCGTGAAGCTGCCCGAAGCCGTGCTTGCGCGCCTTGCGGCCTCGAACATCCTCTATCACCGCCGCGCCAACGACAGAGACGGCGTGATCCGTCTCGTCACCTCCTGGAATACAACGGAAGCGGAGGTCGAGGCTCTCGTCAATGTGATCGCCTGAGCGCGCGGGGGGCCGGATTTCTGGCCCCATCATTTGATTTTATGGCTGCCAGACGGTATTGAAGGGGAGATTTTTTCCTCTACAAACCATCCAAGAGGCGACGGAAGGCAGGCATAAATTGAATAGTGTTAGAGACTTATGGGACGTTTTTAAAGAAGTCTGGCATGAAGGCTACGGCGGCTTCGACTTCAGTTCCCTGATTATCGCCCTCGGCATTATTATCGTCACCCTGCTGGTGCGTGGCGTTTTTACCCGCTTCGTCATCAACCGCGCGCTCGCCTATTCGGCGCGCTCTAACAGCCGGATCGATGACGAACTGATCATGTCGATGAAGGATCCGATCCGCTTCATTCCGGTTGTGATCGGCGTCTATTTTGCCCTGTCGCTGCCCGATTTTTCCGACAGTCCCGACTTCGCCGATTTTGTCGGGCGCGTCATCCGCTCGCTGATCGTCTTCAACATCTTCTGGGCGCTCTACTGTATCATCACACCGCTCGCCTTTTTGCTTGGCAAGCTGGAGAGAATTTTCTCTGCCGAGATGGTCAGCTTCCTCCTCAAGCTGATGAAGGGGATTGTCATTGGTCTTGGCGTTGCGACGATCCTGCAGCTCTGGGGGATCCAGATCGGCCCGATTATTGCGGGCTTCGGCATCGTCGGCGTCGCCGTCGCGCTCGGCGCGCAGGATCTTTTCAAGAACCTGATCAGTGGCTTCCTCATCCTCGCGGAAAAGCGCTTCAAGGTTGGCGACTGGGTGCTGGTTGAGGGGGTCGTCGAAGGGGTCGTCGAGAAGATCGGCTTTCGATCGACCGCCATCCGCCGCTTCGACAAGGCGCTGACGATCGTGCCAAACGCCACCTTCGCCGACCGGGCGGTGACGAATTTCGCGGAAATGACGTTCCGCCGGATCTACTGGAAAATCGGCCTTCGCTACACGACGACAACCCGCCAGCTTCAGGAGATTACCGACGGCATCCGCAATTATCTGATCGGGCATGAGGATTTCGCGCAGCCCGGCGAGGCGCTGCTGTTTGTCTATACCGACAGCTTCAACGAAAGCAGCATCGATATCATGGTCTACTGCTTCACGCGCAGCATCGTCTGGGGCGACTGGCTGCAGAGCAAGCAGGAACTCGCCTATGAAATCAAGCGGATCGTGGAAGAGGCGGGGACCGGGTTTGCGCTTCCCTCGGTCACCGTTTATCGCGGCTTCGGCGGGGCGGAGCCTGATCCCTTCATGCCGCCTGCGGGCGATCGGGCTTCGGGGAATGACCGTAGCGCCGCCGAGCCGGTGACGGAGCGCGGCTGAGCGCGCTTCAAGGCTTCTCGATGATATATTCGAAGGTGCCGTCGCCCTCGGTCATCTTCTCGAGACGATAGCCGCTGACGTGGCAGAAATGCCGGAAGTCGATGACGGAGGCGGGGTCGGTCGCGACAACATGCAGCCGCTCGCCCCTGCCAAGCGCGACCATGGTCTTTTTCGCGCGCAGGACCGGCAGCGGACATTGCAGGCCGGAAGTGTCGAGAAAATGCAGCTTGTCCGTCATTGCGCCTTTTTCCAGATGCCGTCATTTCGGGAAGTCCGGGCAAGATAGCCGCCCCTTTCCCTCTTCGCAACTGCGTATTTTCCGCTGTTTCCTCCTCTTGCGTCCGTCTGAAATTAACGATTTATACACTCCGGCCTGCGATCATGGCGGAAGGGATCGCATCTTCTTTGCGATGGGTGGAGATGGTGGTGACGCGGGACAGAAAGCGGGCGGGTATTGGGGCCGAAGACGCCGTGACGGTCAGCCCGGATTTCTACAATCAGGGGCGGCGGATGGGCGATATGAAGCCCTATCCGGCGGCGCGCAAGGTCGAGCATTACGAGATCGGCGAGGCGACCGCCTTTCTGCGCCCGTTCGGCAAGACCTATCGCGAGGCGCTCGAAAACCTCGTCACCGGCAGTATCCAGATTATCGGTCTCGATGAGGTCAAGGCGCGCTACAGTGCGCAGTGGGGCTGCATCCGCGACAATATTATGGAGATCGCCGCCGCCTATATCAGCCGCAAGCTTGGCCGGCACGATATATTTGTCCCCCTCGATGACGGTCATTTCGCGCTTCTCTTCGCCGATGCCAGCCGCCGCGATGCGATCGCGCGCGCCCGCGTCATTGCCAATGATCTTGTCAACAAGCTGTTTGGCGAAATGCCGGGCGGCGAGCTGATCTCGGTCGAGGCTGCCATTCTTACCGTCGAGGATTTCGATGGCCTCGAGACGATCCATTCCCTCGAGGAGCTGGTGAGCTGCTTCCAGAAGGCGATCCGTCAGGCGCAGCAGCGCGAGAGCGCGCATCTCGAAGTGCGGGAGGCGGAGCTTGACGTGCGCTTCCGGCCGCTGATCAACCACCGGAAAAGCTTTGTCGGCCTTTACGAAGTGATCGACCGGGAGGCAGATGAGGAGGTGACCGAGGCGCCGGGGACGGAGGATCTCTGGCGCGACGGATCGCACCGTATCCGCGCCGAGCTTGATTGCCTCATGCTCACGGAACTGACGACGGCCGTCAATAGGCTCGGCGGGCCGGCGCGAAAGCCTGCGCTGTTTCTCTCCGTCCAGTTCGAGACGTTGGCCAACAGCTATTTCCGAAGCCGCTATGCCCGCCTTCTCGCGGCTTTTCCGCATTACAGCGCGCAACGGCTGATCCTGAATGTGCGCGATATTCCGACCGGCGTTCCCAACAGTCGCTACCGGCAGATTTTCACCTCGCTCCGCCCGCTCGTGCGCGGCTTTGTGTTCGAGGTGGATCTGCACTGGCGCGACTTTGCGGCCATCTCCGACCTGCCGGTTCTCGCCATTTCGCTCGCCGGTCACAAGAGCCTTGATCTTGCCGATATTGCCGCGCTTTTCACCCGGGCGCGGGAACAGGGGCTAAAATGTATCTGGCGCGCGCTCGATAATGACGAGCTTGCCCGCGCGGCGTTCCGGATGCAGATTGATTATGTCAGCGGCCCCATCTTTGGCTCGCCGCAGAGCGCGCCGGCGCGCCCCTTTTCGCTGCCCGGGAACAAAGATCAGCGGCGCGTCAGCACCGCCGCCATCTCTACATGCGGGGAGAAGAGAAACTGATCGACCGGCTGCACGGAGCCAAGCGCATAGCCGCCGGCCTGCAAGATCGCCACGTCGCGCGCAAAAGTCACCGGATTACAGGAAATCGCAACGACGGTCGGCACCTCTGATTTCGCGATCTCCTCGCTTTGCGCCTTTGCCCCGGCGCGGGGCGGATCGAACAGCAGCCCGTCATAGCGGTCAAGCTCCGCCGCAAGCAGCGGCCGCTGGAAAAGGTCGCGGCATTCGGTGCTGACGGGGCGCTGCGCCCGGTTGGCGGCGGCCTGAAGCGCACCCGTGAGCGCCGCATCCCCCTCAACCCCATGCACCGGCGCAAGGACGGCGAGCGGCAGGGTGAAGCTGCCGGCCCCCGCAAAGAGATCGACGATACGCTTTGCGTCCCGCAGCGCTGGAATGGCCACCTCGCCAAGCGCGGCTTCGCCAAATTGTGTCGCCTGCAGGAAACTGCCGGGCGGCAGCAGGACGGGCACGCCGCCGAGCGAGACTTCGGCGGCAAGGCGCGCCGCGATCACTTCGGGGAGATCTTTCATGCTGGCGCGCCAGGCGATGCGGGCGAGGGACTGCTCCGCGGCAAAGCCCGCGAGCTTCTCGCGAGCGGCGAGATTCATCTCGATATCCGCCGTTATGAGAAGGTCCGGCCCCTGTTCCGTCTCCGTGATCAGAAGGCGCGCATCGCTCTTGCGGGGGAGAAGTTCGCTCATCAGCGCACGAAGCGGCTTTACGAGCGCGAGCAGGGAGGGGGTGATGACCGGACAATCGCCGATATCGAATATCTGGTGGCTGCGGCGAAGATGAAAGCCGAGCATGGCGCTTTTCTTGCGGCGGGAGGCGATAAACTCGACCCGCCGGCGGCTATGGGGCGGGCTGGTGAGTGTTTCCAGCACCTCGGTATCCCGAATTCCTTCGCGGCGGAGACAGTCGATGATCCGCTGGCGCTTCCACTCGGCGGTGAAGGCAGGCGTGAGGTGCTGCATCGCGCAGCCGCCGCAGAGGGTGAAATGCCGGCAGAGCGCTTTGACGCGATCAGGGCCGGGCGCTTTGATTTCCAGAAGTTCGGTATAAACGCCGCCGCTTTTCTCCTCCACCACGCGGGCGCGGACCTGCTCGCTGGGCGCTGTGAAGGGGACATAATGCGTCCGACCGCCTGATTGCGCGATCCCGTCGCCGCCGGAGCCGATCTCAAGGATTGTGAGATCAAGTTCCGTCATAACGTGCCCCCAGCAGAAATTCCCGGTTGCCGTCGCTGCCGAGGATCGGGCTTGGCGTCGTGCCCATGGACGCCCAGCCGGGAACGGCATTGATCCAGTCTTCGATTATGCGCGGAACCTGTTCGGCGAGCGCCTGATCGCGGACGATCCCGCCTTTGCCGACATTGCCTTTACCGACCTCGAACTGCGGTTTGACGAGCGCGAGGAGATGCGCGCCGGGCGCGGCAAGGGCAAGGACGGCCGGCAGCGCCTTGGTGAGCGAGATAAAGCTGAGATCGGCAACGATGAGACTCAGCGGATCGGGGATCAGGCGCGCGTCAAGATCGCGGCAGTTGGTTTTTTCGAGATTGATAACGCGCGAATCTGCGGCGACCTTCGCATCGAGCTGGCCATGGCCGACATCCACCGCGTAAATCCGGGCGACCCCGCGCGAGAGCAGAACCTCGGAAAAGCCGCCCGTCGAGGCGCCGATATCGGCGGCAATACGTCCCGTAACCGGTACCCTGAAATGATCGAGCGCTTTCAGGAGCTTTTGCGCACCGCGGCCGACCCATTCGATTTCGGGGGCGTTGACGGTGATATCCATTGCCGCGCTCACCCGGCGGTTGGCCTTTCGCACAATCTCGCCGTCGACAAAAACGCGCCCCTCCGCGATCAGGCTTTGCGCCCGCGCCCGGCTTTTAACCAGATCGCGCGCAACAAGGGCGAGATCGAGCCGTTCGGAAGAGGCCGTCATTTGCTTCAGAGGGCGCTCAGATTACCGCGCGAGCTTGCCTTGCCGGCGCCGAGCGCATCAAGGGCGGCCGCAATGATCTGCCGACGGTTGAGCCCGGCCATCTCATACATATCCTCGATTTTCAACTGGTCGATGAAGATATCCTTCATGCAGAGCGGGCGGATTTTGAGCCCGTCATCGAGGAGGCCGTTCATGGCGAGAAACTGCACGACGTGGCTGCCAAAGCCGCCGACCGCACCCTCTTCAACGGTGATCAGCACCTCGTGGCGGGCGGCAAGATCGCGGATCAGGGCTTCATCGAGCGGTTTGCAGAAACGCGCATCGGCAACGGAGGTGGAAATGCCTTTCGATTCCAGCTCGTCGGCGGCATGGAGCGCCTCCTGCAGCCGTGTGCCGAAGGAGAGGATGGCGACGCGGTCGCCTTCGCGGATCATGCGGCCCTTGCCGATCTCCAGCACCTCGCCGCGCTCGGGCATATCGACGCCGACGCCTTCGCCGCGCGGATAGCGGAAGGCGCAAGGGCCCGCATCATAGGCCGCGGCGGTCGCGACCATATGCCGGAGCTCCGCCTCATCGGCGGGGGCCATGACCATCATATTCGGCAGCGTCGCCATATAGGTGATATCGAACGAGCCCGCATGCGTCGCGCCGTCCGCACCGACCAGCCCGGCCCGGTCGAGCGCGAAGCGGACGGGGAGGTTCTGCAGCGCGACGTCATGCACCACCTGGTCATAGGCGCGCTGCATGAAGGTCGAATAGATCGCAACGAAGGGTTTCAGCCCCTCGGTCGCGAGGCCTGCGCCAAAGGTGACCGCATGCTGCTCGGCGATACCGACATCGAAGCAGCGCTTGGGGAAGGCTTTCGCGAACAGATCGAGACCCGTCCCGTCCGGCATGGCGGCGGTGATCGCGACGATATTCTCGTCCTGCTCCGCTTCCTGGATGAGGCTTTGGGCGAACACCTTGGTGTAGGTTGGCGCATTCGGGGTTGCTTTAGCCTGCGCGCCGGTGATGACGTCGAATTTCGAGACGCCGTGATATTTGTCGGCGGCGGCTTCCGCGGGCGGGTAGCCCTTGCCCTTTTGCGTGATGCAATGGATCAGGATCGGTCCCTGCCGGGAATCGCGCGCGTTTTTCAGCACCGGGATCAGATGTTCGAGATTATGCCCGTCGATCGGCCCGACATAATAGAAGCCGAGTTCTTCAAACAACGTGCCGCCGGTCACCATGCCGCGGGCGAAACCTTCGGCGCGGCGCGCCGTCCGCTCCAGCGGATCGGGGAGGTGGGAGGCAAGCTGTTTCGCCATTTCGCGCAGGTTGCGATAGGGCTTGCCCGAGAGGAGGCGCGAGAGATAGGCGTTCATCGCGCCGACCGGCCGGGCGATGGACATATCGTTGTCATTGAGAATGACGATCTGGCGCGCATCCATGGCGCCCGCGTTATTCATGGCTTCATAGGCCATGCCGGCGCTGAGCGCCCCGTCGCCGATCACCGAGATGACGTTGTTCTTTCGCCCCTTCAGATCACGCCCGACCGCCATTCCGAGCCCGGCGGAAATCGAGGTCGAGGAATGCGCCGCGCCGAACGGGTCATATTCGCTTTCGGAGCGCTTGGTGAAGCCGGAAAGCCCGCCCGGCTGGCGGAGCGTGCGGATCCGGTCGCGCCGCCCGGTCAGGATCTTGTGCGGGTAGCACTGATGCCCGACATCCCAGATCAGCCGATCCTCAGGCGTGTTGAAGACATGATGCAGCGCGACGGTAAGCTCCACGACGCCAAGCCCGGCGCCGAGATGCCCGCCCGTGACCGAGACCGCGCTGATCACCTCCTGGCGCAACTCATCCGCAACCTGGGTAAGCTCTGCGATACTGAGCCCGCGCAGGTCTTTCGGCAGCTTGATCGTATCGAGCAGGGGAGTGTCCGGTCTTTGCGTCATAATAATACCCGTCCTCAGTTGCGGCGATGAATGCTGAAACGCGCCGCATGTCGTAACAGATCGGCTTTCGGCCCGAAAGGTTCCAGGTGATCGATCGCCTGATCAACCAGAATGGCGGCGTGAGCCCGCGCCTCTTCCAGCCCCATGAGCGAGACGAAGGTCGCCTTGCCGGCTTCGGCATCCTTGCCTGTCGCCTTGCCCATTTCCTCGGGGCTGCCCTCTTTATCCAATATGTCGTCCGCAATCTGAAAGGCCAGCCCAAGATCGTGCGAATAGGCCTTGAGCGCCTGCGCCAGCGGCGGCGAGGCATGGCCGAGGATGCCGCCCGCCTCGCAGGCGAAGCTGATCAGCGCGCCGGTTTTAAGCCGTTGCAGCCGCGTGATCGTGGCGATATCGATCGGCGTCGTCTCGGCGTGGATATCCATCATCTGGCCGCCGACCATGCCTTGCGCGCCGATCGCCCGGGCGAGGCGGTTGACGAGCTGAAGCCGGATCTCGGCCGAGGGATGGGTCTTCATGTCGCCGATGGTTTCAAAGGCGAGCGACTGCAGTGCGTCGCCGGCGAGAACCGCCGTCGCCTCATCGAATTTTCTGTGCACTGTGGGAAGGCCGCGGCGCAGATCATCATCGTCCATGCAGGGCAGATCGTCATGGATCAGCGAATAGCTGTGCACCATCTCGAGCGCGGCGGCGACGCGCACCGAATGCAGCCGCGGCACGGCAAAGAGATCGGCCGACTGGATCGCGAGAAAGGCCCGCATCCGTTTGCCGGGCGACAGCACGGCGTAGCGCATGGCCTCGAACAACGGCTTCTCGAGTGCCTCGGTTTGCGGCAGCAGGGCGCGAAGCTCCCGATCCATCAACTCTGCGGTCTGGCGAAGAGCAATGTTGAAATCATCATCCATTAAAATGTTGCAACCCCGTATGAGGCATCTTTACTCAACATTTGCCGGTTCAACCGACAGATTGTCGCCGCGCCCGACGATTTTATCGACCCGTTCCTGGGCGTTTCGAAGACGCGCCTCACAATGGGCTTTCAGAAGCGAGCCGCGCGTATAGATATCGATCGACTGGTCAAGATCCACCTGACCTGAGTCGAGCTTTTCAACGATCTGTTCAAGCTCGCGCAGCGCCGTTTCAAAGCTCATCGCGGCGATGTCGTCGGGTATCTTCTGGCTAATGGGATCAGACATAATTTCTCCTTTGCCGTCTTATAACCTTCTCTCAGGCCCGGAGCAACGCTTTCACATGCGCATCGACGCCTTCGGCCAGCCCCTCCAGATCATAGCCGCCTTCGAGCAGCGACACGACGCGCCCCCTCGCATGCAGATCGGCCACCGCCATCAGGTGGCGGGAGACCCAGCGGTAGTCCTCGCCGGTCAGCATGAGATTGGCGAGCGGGTCCTTGATATGTGCATCGAATCCGGCGGAGATGAAGAGAAACTCCGGGCGGAATGCATGGAGCGCCGGCAGGATGGCCGCGTCATAGGCTTCGCGAAACTCCCGCCCGCCCGCCCCGGCGGCAAGCGGCACATTGACGATATTGCCAACGCCGCGCTCGCCGGCCTCCCCGGTGCCGGGGTAAAAGGGCGGCGCCTGATGGGTGGAGGCGTAAAAGACGCCCGGATCCTTCTCAAAAATCTCCTGCGTGCCGTTGCCGTGATGAACGTCGAAATCGATGATGGCGACGCGGCTGAGGCCATATTTCTGCTGCACGTAACGCGCGCCAATGGCGATATTATTGTAAAGGCAAAAGCCCATGGCGCGCTCGGCTTCCGCATGGTGCCCGGGCGGGCGAATGGCGCAGAAGGCATTGGCCCCGTCTTCCGCCATCACCACATCGATTGCGGCGATGGTTGCGCCGACAGCGCGGAGCGCCGCCGTCTGGGAGCCGGGCGAAATCACCGTGTCGGGATCAAGATGCGCGGTGCCCGACGCCGGGATCGCGGCGGTCACATGACGGATATGCGCGGCGGAATGGGCGAGGGCGATCTGATCCTCGGTGCCGAGCGGCGCGTCATGCCGGATGAGGTCCGGAAAGTTGTCCGCATCGAGCTGGTGCAGCACGGCGCGCAGGCGATCCGCGCGCTCGGGATGGTGCGGGCCGGTGTCATGGAACAGACAGTCGCGATGGCTGAAAAGATGTGTTGTCATGGGCACCTGGCAGGGTTTGGTTAAAGTGAACTTCAATATGTGCTGAATTCTAGCGCGTTTTTCAAGTTTACCGCTAGGATTTTACATGCGCCGATGCAATCGCTTCCCTCCCGGCGCGGTGATGACTATGATACGGTGCATAACGTGACTTCGGTTTCACGAAAGGGATGGGTGAATGACGAACACGCAGAAAGTCTTGTTGCTTACCGGGGCGAGCCGGGGAATTGGCCATGCCACCGTCAAGCGCTTCAGCGCCGCGGGCTGGCGGGTGCTGACAGTCTCGCGTCAGGCTTTCTCGGAATACTGCCCCTGGGAGGGGGGAGAGAAGAATCATCTGCAGATAGACCTTGCCGATATCACGGCGCTGCCCGCCGCGCTCGATCAGATCCGCGAACGGCTGGACGGCGGCCTGCTGCATGCGCTGGTGAATAATGCCGGCATTTCCCCCAAAGGGCCGGAGGGTGCGCGCTTCAACACGCTCAACTCGTCATATGATGACTGGCTGCATGTTTATAACGTCAATCTCTTTGCGCCGCTGATGCTGGCGCAGGGGTTGTTTGACGAACTGGTGGCGGCGAAGGGGGCGATCGTCAATGTGACCTCGATTGCCGGCGGGCGGGTGCATCGTTTTGCGGGCTCGGCTTACGGCAGCTCGAAAGCGGCACTTGCCGCGCTGACGCGGGAGATGGCGGCGGATTTCGGCCCCTACGGCGTCCGGGTCAATGCGATCGCGCCGGGTGAGATTGATACCTCGATCCTCTCACCGGGGACAGAAGAGCTGGTGAAGGATATCCCGCTCCGCCGTCTCGGCCGGCCGGAGGAGGTTGCCTCCACCATCTATTTCCTCTGCGATGCGCCCTCATCCTATGTGACGGGGGCGGAAGTGCATATCAACGGCGGCCAGCACGTCTGAACGCTGCCGGCCGCGCAACTCCCCTTAAACTCAGTCCCAGTTCTCGGCTTTCGCGGCCGCGGCGACGACATCAAGTCCTTGCGTGAAGCGATCGAACATGGTGTCGATTTCCGCTTCCGTAATAATCAGCGGCGGGCAGAGGGCGAGGTTGTCGCCGGCGACCGCGCGGCTGATGACGCCGGCCTCTTGCATCGCGGCGGAAGCCTTCGGCGCGGCTTTCCGGGACGCATCGAAGGGGCGCTTCGTCTTTTTATCGGCGACCAGTTCAACCGCGCCGATCAGCCCCATGGAGCGCACTTCGCCGACCAGCGGATGATCGCCGAGCGCCTGGAAACGCTCGTTAAAGCGCACTGAGACTTTCCTCACATGCGCGAGGAGATCGCGCTCCTCCATCAGCTGAAGGGTGCGAAGTCCGACCGCGGCCGGGACCGGATGGCCGGAATAGGTGAAGCCGTGGGCGAGGGCGCCGTGCTTCTCGCTCTGCTTGACCATACCCTGGAAAATTTCCTCCGTAATCATGACGGCGGAGATCGGGAGATAAGCCGACGAGAGCGCCTTTGCGCAGGTGACGATATCCGGGCGGATGCCGAGCGCCTCGGATCCCCACATCTCGCCCGTCCGGCCGAAGCCGCAGATCACTTCATCGGCGACCATCAGCACGTCGTATTTTTTCAGTACCGCCTGCATCTTCCCGAAATAGGTGGCGGGCGGGATGATGACGCCGCCTGCGCCCATGATCGGCTCGGCGATAAAGGC